>Ga0306923_10002793_pt1 | contig 16171 bp, 8 predicted proteins | sample sta12Can44000108_FD_203841 | JGI IMG/M metagenome (GOLD analysis project Ga0306923, IMG submission 203841) | Lab enrichment of tropical soil microbial communities from Luquillo Experimental Forest, Puerto Rico - statanox.12C.anox.44.000.108 (v2)... | ecosystem: Environmental > Terrestrial > Soil... | reverse complement strand
GGTGCTGCCCAGTTGGCATTGGCCCGCGACAGGAAACTGACTGCCAGCATCATTGCCAGTGTCGGCAATGCAAACGAGGCGAGGAGGCGGGCGCGGGGTTCAGCGAGGGTGCGCGGCCATGCCGCTAGAAAAATCAGGCCGGCAAAGAATAGCGGACCGAACACCGCGAATTGCGAGCCGAAGAATTCGAGAAAGGCATCGGGATGGAAAAGCGGCTCGTCGATCCCCGCATTGTCCTTCACGTGGAGATAGCTGACGAACCCGTTGCTCCAATTCCACCAGAAATTCGGCGAATACAGCAGGAGCGCGATGCCGATTGCGGCGAGCAACGGACCGAGGTGACGGCGCTCGGCGCGGAAGACGATGACATAGCCTATCGCCGAGAGGATCCAATACGCCATCGCGTATTTTGCGAGCAGGCCAACCCCGCAGGCGACCCCAACGGCGAGCCACCAGCCCCATCCGCCGTCTTGGCGCGCTCGGATGAACGCGTAGAGCGCCGCCGCCCAGAACAGCAGCAATGGCGCATCGGTCGAGATGATAAAAGCGGAGATGGAGGCTCCGGGCAGGCTGGCATAGGCGAGGGCCGACCACAGCCCGACCCGGCTATCGTAGAGCCGGGAGCCGATCGCGTAAACGAAGACGGCGGTGGCGGCATGCAGCAGCGGTGCCGATAGCCGTACCGCAAACTCGCTTTCACCGAGGAGCCTGGTCGTCAGCGCGATAAGCCAGGCGACGAGCGGCGGCTTCGAGTAATAGCCGAGAGCCGGGTGCTGCGCCCAAAACCAGTATTGCGCTTCGTCCGGGTAGAGGTCAGCAGGCTGGAAGCTGAGCCATAGTAGCCGCAAACCGGTGATCGCGAGCACCCCAGCGAGCATCAGAGCGGCGGGTGAACGCAGCAGTGCCCGTCGGAAAAAGCCCGCCGGCGTGGTGGGTTCATCAAGACGCGACTGCAAAGCGGCGGGTCTCTCTGCAGGCGGAAGCCGCCTGCAGGAGGAACTCTCATCCGCACTCAGGAAAAATCGGCCCGCGCTCAGGCGGCCCACGCGAAACGCGCAAAATGACCGTTGTTGCCCTTGCCGACCATCTCCACGTCGAGACCAAAACCGTGGACGTGCATCTGTTTCGCGCGCGCGAGAGCGAGGCGGCGCCCCGCCGGGTGAGCCGTGTTGTCTATGTAAAACGGCTCGCCGCTGCGGTTGCGCGAAGCGACGCCTTCGATCTCGAAGGAGACGATGTCGGGTATTACGGTCGAGCGCTTTAACCCATCCAGGTTGAACTCGATTGGCTTGAACTCGACGCCGCGAAAATCGCTCACTAGGTTGTCGCGGATAAATCCGGGCGGGCCGCCGGCTTCACCGCCGACGATCGCGGCAAGAGCCTGACGCTGCGCATCGTCGGCCTGCTCGTCGACCACGCCGGCGAAGACCCAGTTGCCGTCGGCCATCACCTTGCCTGAGCGGATCACCAGCGCGAACTTCAGCCCGTCGAGCTTGGTGTCGCCATAGCTGCCGGCATCAATCCGGAACACCAATGCCGCGGTGCAATGATCGTGCGTCACCGGGCCCTGCGGGTTTGTATAAATGCACGGACACAGATAGTCGCAATTGCAGCTCTCCATGTATTCGCCGAGCATCGTCCATTGCTGCTCTGCCATGTTATGGCCCCCGGCAATCAAGCGGTTGGGTGTTGCTTTCTTTCGAGGATGCGTTGGTGAAGGTTGTGGACGATCATGCCAGTGAGCCTTTCGTCATGGATGAAGAGGCGTTGGCCGATCGGGTAGGGGTCTTGCTTGGTGACCTCGAGCGGTTCCTTCAGGATCTCGTCAGGGTTGAGGCCGCGTTCAACAAACCGCTCGATATAGCCGACCCAATTCTCGACGATCTGCCCTTGTTCCTTCAGATAGCCCTTGGTGCAAGGATCGCCGTGGCCGGGGATAATGGTCTCGACGTCGAGCGCCTCGATGCTCTTCAGCGCCGTCAGCCATTCCCATGGGTCGCATTCCTGCAGCCATGACCGGCACTTGTAGAAGACGTTGTCGCCGGTGAACACGACCCCTTCTTCCGGCACGTGAACCGAGGTCTGGGGCGCGGTGTGACCGGGCATATGGATAATGTTGAAGGTGTGATTGCCGACATTGAGGGTCAGCGCGTCGGTAAAGGTCAACTTGGGCGGGTTCGAAGCCGGGTAATCGGGGTGCCCGACGAGCCAGACGCTGTCGGGATCGGTCTCCTTGAAGCGCTCGCGTTTCTCTTCGAGGGTGCCGAACGCATAGAGATAGCGCTCGAAGCATTCCTGGAGCTTGACCTGCCCGACGACCGTCACGTTCGGAAAATACGCGTTGCCCGAAATATGGTCGCCGTGCGGCTCGGTGTTGATCAGATAGCGGATCGGCGCCTTGTCTTCCATGCGCTCGCGCCAGCGCACCGCGTCGATCGGCTGCTGCGGCGAATCGATCATGACATAGCCGTCGCTGGTCTCGACAAAGCTCGGATTGCAGCCGGCGAAATAGATTTCGGTAAACGAATTCTTCCCTACCCTACGCATCGCCCTCTCCTGTTTCGCTGCTCTCGATCCGGTGCCGGTTATTCCGCGGCGACCGGCATCGGCGCGCGATGGAACCCGACGCGGGCGCCCCCGGCGCATAACAGGCTTAATAGCAGCAGTGCTGCGACCACCACCAGCACGAGTTCGGGTCTCCCCGCATCGATAATCATGCCGTAGGGCACCGGCATGATCGCGCCGCCGAGCGACATCCCGGAGCTGACAAAGCCGAATACCTTGCCGATTTGCCCGGGTGGTGCGGCGTCTTTGACCATCACGTCGCGCGGCGTGCGGCTCGCCCCGGTCAGCAGGCCGCAGACAAAGAGAATACCGATTGTCGCTGCCTCGGCGAGCGAGACCATACCGACCAGCAGCAAGAGTGCGGCGGCGCCGATGGTCAGTAAGACGACGAATGGCAGGTGGCGATCAGTGCGGTCGGCCACCCAGCCGCCGAGCAGCACGCCGCCAATCTGGCCAACCATGTATGCGGTCAGCGCCGAGGAAGCGGCTGCGAGCGTCACTTCGTGCACCTGGTGGAGGATCGTGATCAGCCAAGATTGAATACCGGCGCCGGCCATCGACGAGACCATGAAGAAGGCGAAGAACATCAGCACCGATCGGCTCAGCAGCAGGCCAGCTCCTCGCCGGGCTTCCGCCGCGCGGCTCGGCGGGCGACGTACTTGATCGATCAGGATACGGCTTTGCCACAATATCGTTGCCGCCACCGGGACACCAAGAAGCCCGACAAAGATCAAAGCACCCCGCCACCCGAGCAGCAGCATTAACGCGGCCGCCGCCGGCGGTGCGGCGGCAAACCCGATATTCCCGGCGAAGGTGTGAAAGGCAAAGGAGCGGCCGAGCCGCACCGGGTCGATCGAACCGCTCAAGATCGCATAATCCGCCGGATGGAAGACCGAGTTGCCGACACCCGAGAGCAACGCCAGAACGACGAGCTGCCAATAGGCGGTAGCAAATCCCATCGCGGCGATCGACAACGTCATCAGCAACGTGCCGCCGACGAGGAACGGACGAGCACCATAGCGGTCGACGAGAAATCCCATCGGCGTCTGCAGCAGCGCGGCAGTCGCCGACATGACCGCCATGACCAAGCCGAGCTCGGCGAAGGAGACGTCGAAAGCCTGCTGCCAGGCAATGAACAGCGGCGGCAGGCAAAGCTGATAGAAATGCGACAGGAAATGGCCGGCGCCGAGCACCAGATTGACCCGAGTGTCGCGATGAAAGGTGAACCCCGCAAGCATCTGGGCATGGTGCTATAAAGACGGCGTCCGGTCGAGCGGAGAAGCCCGCCGGCACCCCATCCGTGGCGCGAGGCTGTGTTGCCGAAATCGCCGACCGCCGTAGCCGAGCCGACGGCGGGATACTCTGTTCCGACACGCAAATAGGGTCTACACTGCTGACCTGCAGGCATGAACGGAGGAGGTCTGTGATGGCGGGGTACAAGCTTATCTCGGCGGATTCCCATATCGTTGAGCCGCCGGACATGTATGCGGGCCGCATCGAGCCCAAATTCCGGGACCGCGCGCCGAAGATGGAACGCCGCAAGACCCCGAGCGGGAGGGAATACGACGCGTGGGTTATCGACGGTATGCAGGTCGGCACCCTGGGTGCAGTGATGCAGGCCGGGCAGCGGTTCGAGGACCCCTCGCAGATCGATTTTCTCGGCGTCTGGGAGGATGTCCGCAAGGGTGGCTACGACGCCCATGCGATGATCACCGAAAACGAGGCGGATGGTGTCTGGGGGTCGGTATTGCAGCCAAGCCAGGGCCTGTTCTGGTATCGCCTCCCCGACAGTGCGCTGCTGTCCAGCATCTGCCGCGCCTACAACGACTGGATCGCCGATTTCTGTAAGCCTTATCCCGAGCGGCTGAAGGGTATAGCGACGCTCAATGTCGACGATGTTGACGAAGCCTGCCAAGAGCTCGATCGGGTCGCCAAGATGGGGCTGGTCGGGGCCTTTATCCCGGTCGCACCCTTGCCCGAAAGGCCGTATCGCGACCCGGTCTATGATCGGCTGTGGGCGACCGCGCAGGATTTGAACCAACCTCTGCTGCTGCACATCGGGACACCGCGCGGCGGCGTTCCGGGATGCGAGTTCACCGCGGATATCACCGAGCTGACCGGCGCGGGCCGCTCGACCAGCGATTATTGGGTGCGGTACTCGCTGGGCGCGATGGTCTTCGCCGGCGTCTTCGACCGCTATCCGCGATTGAAGGTCGGCTCGGTCGAACACGAGACCGCGTGGATTCCCCATTGGTTGAAGCAGATGGACTTCACCTATGTCGAGCGTCCCGTGTTCACTAAGGGTTGGAAGTCGAAGGAAGGAATGCTGCCGAGCGATTACTGGCGGCGTAACATGTTCGTCGAGTTCATGGAAGACGATCTCGGGGTCCGGATGCGAGACCTGATCGGGGTCGACAACATGCTCTGGGGTAGTGACTTTCCACATGCTGAGTCGACGTGGCCGAAGTCACAGCAGTTCCTCGACCGCATCTTCGAGGGCGTGCCCGAGGCCGATCGGCGCAAGATCACCGCGGACAACGCCGCCAAGATGTTCGGGTTCAGGCCGAACTGACGCCCGTTACCCGGCTCGCTCTCTGCATTCAGGGAGCGGGTCGGGGGCGCGGTGGTGAATTATATGTCCGATGGGTTCGTCCCCGTCGCCAAGGCAGCGGAATTGTCGCCCGGCCAGATGCGGTGGGTCGCGGTCGATGGCGAACGCCTGGTCCTGGCCAATGTCGAGGGGACCTTCTACGCGTTGAGCGATGTTTGCGGTCATCGCAACGCGCCGCTTTCGCGTGGTAAACTCGTCGGACATCTGATCGAGTGTCCGCTGCATTTTGCCCAGTTCGACGTGCGCACCGGTGGATTGGTCAATGGGCCGGTGTCGACCGCGTTGCCGATCTACGAGGTCCGGGTCGAAGGCGACACGGTCTACGTCAAACGGTAGGGCAAGGAAGGGGGTTGACCGCGCTCGCCTCAGCCCGGGTTTTGCGGCCGGTGGCGCTTGACCGCCTCGGGGTTGGTCGAGTCGGCGCCCATATAGATCCCGCGCTCCCAGCTCCGCTTCAGCGGGTCGACGACATTCAGTGACATCCGACCGATGCGCTCGATCTCGATCTCGACAGTCTCGCCATCCTGTAATGCGCCGAGCCCCTCGTGATTGGTGCCGCAGGCGATCAGGTCGCCGCTATTCAGGGTCATGATCGTCGAGGCGAACTCGACGAGCTCTGGTACCCGGTGCTCCATATCGTCGGTGTTGTAGTTGTGGCGTAGCTGGCCATCGTTCCAAAACCGCACGACCAGATCATTGGGCTCGGGCACCTCGTCGGCGGTCGTGATGCAAGGACCAATCGGGGCGAAGGTGTCGAACGACTTGCCGAGCCAGCTGCCGGCCTTCCAGGTCCGTCTTCCTTCGCCGCGCGCCGACACGTCGATCAGACAGGTGTAGCCGAACACGGCACTTCGCCAATTCGCCCGGTTCACCTTCTTGGCCGGGCCCTGGATGACGAGCGCCAGCTCGGCCTCGTGCATGAAGATCCACGGCTCGGTAAACTCCGGCAGCATGATCGTGTCGCTGGGCCCGACCACCGCCTCTGGGTTCTTCAAGAACATGTTGAGCGGTCGCGCCTCGCGTTGCGCGTGCTCCCAGTAATTGGCGATGCAGCAGAGGATCTTGCCTGGCCGCGGCAGCGGCGCGCGCAGCTGAACCGCGGCGAGCGGCAGGGCTTCGCCATGGGCTGCCAGCCGCTCCAGCGCTGGCCGTAGCCGGCCGAACTCGTCGATAACCCCCTGCATCGTTAGTTGCGGTGTATGACCTCGCTCGACGGTGTCGGCGAGGCTGACGACGCCGCGCTCGGTAAGCAAACCGGGTGCGGGCTGCCCACGCTCGGAAGTCTCAAAGAGCACCAGTTTCATGATCGCCTCTCGCCGTCTTGTGTCGCTCGTCGCGCAACGTAGCGGGTTCGCCGCGTGGCAACCATCCGATCGTCGTTGTGCCAGACCAGGAGCTTGGTATACCACCGAGGGGTGGGTGGCCGCTGAATGTGGCCATCCCGCGCAGTGCCTGCAGCGCAACTATCGGGCGCTGATGTATTTTATGAATTTCTCCATGTCGTTAGGGACCATCACCGCCTTCAAGGTAAAAACATCGAATGATGTATGGGCGATCCCGGAGCAACAGCCGCGACCGGCTCTGTAACCCGCCAGCTTCACCACCGCAGCGGCCCTTGCGTTATAAGATCCATACGGATAAGCGAATTCCTCTACCGGAGCCTCGAGTTGGGCTTCAAGAATTGTTTTGCTGTTGTATATCTGATCCCACAACTCTGCTGCATCTATAATTTTATTGAGACGCGGGTGTGATCGCGAATGGCTACCTATTCTCATACCGTCCGTGATGAGTGTTTGTAACTGAGGCCATGAAATAAATCCGGAGCGGCCAATATAATTTGTTACTACAAAGAAGGTCGCAGGGTAATGATATTTCTCCAGACTAGGTAACGCATACTCGAATTGAGTTTCCCACCCATCGTCAAATGAGATAATCACCGGTAATGTCGGCAATTCTCGGCCATGTTCGAAATAGTCTGCGAGATCCGAGAACGTAATCACATGGTATCCGTTGTCTTGAAGGTACTTCATCTGCTGAGCGAAAACTTCGGCAGTTACAGTTAGCCTCTGCCGCCCAGATGAACCTTCGGAAGGCGATTCACTGAAGCGGTGGTATACCAAAATCGGTACCTTTGCCTTCCGTTTTTCTGGGAGACTCGGCCGGTGTGAATCTATGGCAGGCGTGGTGACTGGTTTCGCTTCTTCGGCGATCGGGGTGATCTGCTGAGCCGGCGACGGCAGGCAGGGATCGAGGAGCAGAGCAACTGAAACGAGAAGACCGGTGGCCCAGAAACGACAGACGGTTGATAATCTGCTGCCCGTCATTGCTTTTCTTCCTGTGTCGATGCTTCGCTGGAAGCCGCGAGGCCGGGTGTCGACGGGCTGCCGAGTTCGGCCGCCCCGAACTTCTTCTGCCGACTATCGAGCGCTTTTGCGGGGTGCCCGCCTAGCGCGCCAGGTGTCACCGGACCTGCGATCTACCGGGCGAAGGCGCCAATTTGCGTAGATGCCGTACAACGCCGGCCAGATCACTCGGCGTGTCCTCGACTCGACGGTTTTCCTCCATCAGGATTCGCACCGTGTCGCGGATCTGCTCCTCGGTATGCGCGGCCGTCAGAAAAAACCGCAGACGAGCGGCGCGCTCTGGTACTGCCGGGTATAGGATCGGCTGGACATTGACCCCTCGCTCGAACATCGCTTGCGCAAGGCGCCCGGCACGGATCGAGCTACCGGTGATGACCGGAACGATCGAGGCGCCGATCGAACCGCCGACATCGAGGCCGCCCTGACGTGCGAGTTGCAGAAAAAGCCCAGCCCTGTCGTTGAGCCGGCGCACCCGCTCCGGCTCGCGCTCCAGCAACTCGATGGCGGCGAGCGCAGCTGCAGCGGCGGCCGGCGCCATCCCGACCGAGAAGACGAAACCGGGTGCGGCGAGCTTCAGATAGTCGATGAGGTCCCTTCTTCCGGCGATATAACCGCCGCAGGACACCAGACTCTTGCTGAGCGTCCCCATCCAGATGTCGACCTCGCTGGGATCGACCTCAAAGCGGTCGGCCGTGCCGAAGCCCCGTGGTCCCAGCACACCCAGCGCATGCGCTTCGTCGACCATCAGCCAGGTACGGTGGCGCCGCGCCACGGCGATAAAGCCCGGTAGGTCGGGGACATCGCCATCCATGCTGTAATGCCCCTCGATGACTAAAAGCGCACGCCCGTGGCGTGGACGCAACTCGCCCAGCAGCCGATCTGCGGCTCGGTGGTCGAGATGAGGAAACGGCACCCGGCGCGCGCCGGATAGCGTCGCCCCTTGAACGATGCTGTTGTGGATCAACGCATCGTGAACGATTACATCGTTACGGCCGAGCAGATGTCCGATCACGGTGACGTTCGTCGAATGGCCGCCGACCAAAGTGACACAATCTTCGCAGCCGTGAATCCGCGCCAGCATCTGCTCTAGCTCGCGGTGGATCGGCCGTTCACCGGAGACCGGACGGCTCGCCGAGACCGTAGTCCCATAGCGGTCGATCGCGCCTTTCGCCGCGTCAGCGATATGCGGATGACCGTTGAGCCCGATGTAATTGTACGAGGCGAAGTTGACGTAGGTTTTGCTGCCGATAAGGGTTTCTGCGCCGGCGATGCCCTCGTGCACACGAAAGAACGGATCGGCGATGCCGAGAAAATCTGCGGCTTCGCGGATCATGCGGATCTCCCGGAACCCATCGAGCTCCGACACATCGAGCCTCGGGCTAAAAGTGCTGCTCTCTTCCGGGTTGGAGCGGCGAGCCGACCGCTCCTCGGGTCGGACCGAATATGCCAACGACAGCTTCGCGATCAGCTGCGCCTTTGCCTGCGCCGATAGACCAAACAAGGGGCTGCTCCGGTCCAAAATGCTACTCCGCCGCAACTCGATCGGGGTCCACAGGGGATCGCGCCGCCTCGACAGCCTCATGGTGCGCAGCGAGGGCAATAACCTCGCCGTCCCTGGGTCCTGTCGAGACCGCGGCAGCGAGTCGCGCGGCAATCGACGCAACGCTCGTGCCCTCGGTGAGCGAGACCAGCGGCAGATCAACCCGGAGTCGGTTCTCCAGCGCAAGGCGGAGTTCGACCGCCATCAATGAATCCATCCCCAGTTCGGATAGTGGTCGCAGTGGGTCAATGCCCGCCCCCGGCAGCCGCAATATCGTCGCCGCCTCCTCGGCAACAACCGTCTTCAGCATTGCCAGCGCCGCCTCCGGATCCAACGAGGCGAGCCGCTCGGCAAGCGATTCGTCAACGGGAGAGGGAGACACTTTGGCGCGGCTCTCCGCAAACAGCGGTGTTGCCAGAATCGGCAAAGATCGCCGAGCTTCGGACCAGTTCGCATCGGCAAACGCGACGGTCGGCAACCCACTCGCGATCATTGCGGGGAGTCCGGCGAGAGCCTGTGCCGCAGGGATTGGTCTGGCGCCGAGCCGACGCGCGAGTGAATCGAGAACCGCGGGCCGCTCGGCCAGATGGCCGGCATCCTCGATCGGGCCCCAGGCGATGGCAAGCGCCGGTCTGCCTTCGGCCTGCCGCCTGCGGGCGAGCGCTTCGAGAGCCATATTCGCGGCGACATAGACACCCTGGCCGGGCGCCCCCACTAGGGTCGTTGCCGACGAGAACAGCAGAAAAAGTTCGATCGGATCGTTGCGGGTCAATGCGTCGAGGGCGATCGCCCCGCCGAGCTTGGGGGCCATGATAGGAGCGATGCGGGCGAGGTCGATATCGGCGACAAGACCGTCTTCGATTACCGATGCGGCGTGTACAACACCGCGCAGTGGCGACTGATTTGCCCGGATGGCGTCGAGGACCGTCGCCAGAGACCCGCGATCGGCGACGTCCCCCTGATACACGCGAATCTCTGCGCCTGAACCTTCGAGTTCTTTAACTCTTGCTTCGCAGCCGGGAGTTGCCGACCCTCGACGGCCGAGGAGCGCGATCGAGCCGGCACCATGCGCCACCACCCAACGCGCGCACTCATACCCGAACCCCTCGATCCCGCCGATGATCAGATAGGTCCCGTCGCGGCGCAAGACGGTCTCCGACGCCTTGCGCAGGGACACGCCGGCATTGGCGTCGGGTACGAGGACGAGCTTGCCGATATGGCCGGACGACTGCATCAGTCGAAAGGCGTCTTCGAGCTCTCCGAAGGAGAATACGCGGTGCGCCAACGGCCGGATTTCACGATTGAAGAGCGCCGCGGAGACCTCAGTCAGCAGCCGGCGGGCGAGATCGGGCCGGCGAACCGGCAGTTGATCGATGTCGATCGCGAAGTACGAGATGTTTTGCCGGAGCGGGCGCAAGTGAATCCGTCGGTTAAGATAAAAATCCCGCTTCCCGAGTTCGAGGAACCGACCAAACGGCTTGAGTACGTCGAGGCTCCGCTCCATCGCCTCGCCGCTCAGCGAGTTGAGCACAATGTCGACCCCTTGCCCCTCGGTGAACTCGCGCACGGCATCGCAAAAGGCGAGGTCTCGCGAATCGAGGACGCAATCGGCACCGGCCAATCGCAGAAATGCTCTTTTCACCTCCGATCCGGCTGTCGCGGTCACCACTGCGCCACGTTGTTTGGCGTATTGAATCGCGGCAAGTCCCACACCTCCGGAAGCGGTGTGGATGAGGACGTGCTCTCCCGGGGCGAGCTTTGCCAGGTGGCCCAGAGCGTAAATCGCGGTAACAAACGTCACCGGGATTGTCGCGGCTTCGGCAAAGCTCGTCTCCGGCGGGATCGGGGCGACGGCCTCGGCGATCGTCACTACGCTCGTGCTCAACGACCCCGGGGCGAATGCCATGACCCGGTCGCCGACAGCCAAGCCGTCGACCCCTGGGCCGAGAGAGCGGACGATACCCGCGCATTCGAGCCCCAATGTTGGTCCGGCAAAACCGTCACTTAGGGCCTCTTCCGGCAGCAGCCCCATTGCCCACATGACGTCCCGAAAGTTGAGGCCGGAGGCGTGCACCTCAATTTCGACCTGACCCTCTTCGACCGGTTGGGGAACCCGAACCTCCCAACCCAGCGCGTCGAGTCCCCCGGTGTGGGCCGTCCCGACGCTAAGTGTATCCGAGGCCATTGCCCAGCGCGTTGGAAGGCCCCGGCGCAAGCGAGGAACATGGCGACCTTGCGATGTCCAGACGACTTCGCTCTCGGCCGTTGCGGCCGCCAACTCGGCAGCGACTAGTTGCGCGCGCTCGCCCGGAGCGGCAACGCCCGGAAGGTCAAGCAGGCGAACCGAAAGGCGCGGCATCTCGTTGACGAGCACGCGCCCTAGGCCCCACAGGGCACCGCCCACCGGACCGGGAGTTTGGTGCGCGAGCCCGGCTTGCTGCGCGTCGCAAGTCACCACCCAAAGCGCGGCGTGGCGCTCAACCGCGATCGTCGCGATCCGGGCCAGCGCCGCGATTTGTTGCGACAGCTGCTCGATCGGGTCACAGTCACCAGGCTCTTCTGCAAGGAAAAGGACTATCTGCCGCATTTCGTCGTCCGACCGCGGCACGCCCTCAGCTGCGGTTACGGCGTGGAGATCAAGCGATTGCGCGAGCGTGACGGTGTAGCCCACCTCGGCCAGGCGATCTTGCAAGGCCGTGCGGAACGCAACATCTCCGGAGACGAGGGTAATCGGGCGCGGCGCCGCTGGGTCGCCGAGAACGGGCTCCGCGCGCGGCGGCGCGCAGCCCCAGAGTACAGCACTCGGCCAGGGGGCCGGGGCGGCCGTCGTCGTGCCGGTGGATTCGAAGCCCGCGATGGCGAGTTCGCTCCGCCATTCCTCGGCTGAACGCAACGGCGATGAATGGTGTGCCCACGATGCTGGCTGCCACCAGCTTGCACTCTGGCCGAAGACAACGTCCCAGAGGGCGTTGGGCTCGGCTTCCACGGCAACGAAAAATCCGCCAGGGACAAGCAGATCCCGCAGGCCGGCGAGGGAGGCCGAATCGAGCCGCAACCGCGCGCAGGTATTCATCGCCAAGATGCCGTCGAAGACTGCGCCATTCAGACTGTCATTCCCGTCGTCCGGCGACCAGCGGCACGCGGAGGCCCCGACAAAAGATTTAGCTAGCGAGGAGAGCCGAGCCGCCTGTTCGGAATCGGTGCTCGCCGCCACGTAGGCGAGCGCGACCCCGGATCGCGCCAAGCGGTCGAGGATCCGGCGGGTCGCTCCACCACCACTCGCGCCGATCTCGAGAATCCGCATCGGCTGCGCCTTAGGCCATTCCGCCGCCAACTCCGCCAACGCGTCGCACAGCAATTCGATTCCGGGAGCGATCGCCGGTGAACCCTGAAGCAACTGCTCGGCCATCGGCGAAAGCTGAATGTCTGGCTGCCTGATGCCGTCTGCAAAAATTTTGGGTAAGTCCTCCACCGCGGTGGCGATAAGAGCGAGTTCCGCCACCAGGTCAGGCGCTTCGGAGAGGAGCAGCCGCCAGACTTCCGACACCTGGGGCAGATCGTGCGAGGGCTCGAACCGCCATCCCAATTCGGTCTCGGTAGCGGCGCCGAACCGTTTGAGCAACCGTAGCAAGCATTCGACGATTCCAACCGAGTCGGATGCGATTTGACCCGACTTAGTGAGCTCGCTAACGGCAAAAAGCCGTCCATGCTCAACGAGCTTTCCTAACGATCGGAATGCGACCGAGCCGATTAAGGCGTCGAGCAGCAGCGCCTGTTCTTCTCGTACAAGGCTCGGCTGGTGGGCGGCAGCAAGCCGGGACAGAGCGGCGGGGAAATCGGCCAGCTTGCGCGGCGGCCCGGGCTCAGAAAGCGGGGCCGGTACAAGATCGACTCGGAGCGTGCGTTCGTCGATCGGGCGTCGCCGGGTCAGTTCGACGCGGCGAAACCAGCAATCGGCGAGCTCTGCGACGATGTCTCCTACATCGTCGCTGAGGACAATATCGGCTGATATCGATCGAACCCCGATACGGGTGAGCCGTAGCCGGGCGTGACGGGGAACCCGCCCAAACGGTGCCGAAAGCCGAACGCGTCCAAAGCGCCACGGTAGGAACCCGACACCCTGCATGTGATGCTGACGATCGGCCAACAGCCCGAAAAGCCCTTGCAGCGCGCCATCGAGTAATGCGGGGTGAAGCAGATAAGAGTCGAGATCTTCACAGACGGGCGAGGGATCGAGGTAGGCAATGGCGCTGTGCGGGCCGGCGATTTCAACATGCGTCACGGTCTTGAAACGGCAGCCGTAATCGAGTCCGGCAAGGTGTGCGTGACGATAAAGGCTCTCGCTTTCGATCCGGCGCAGGGCGGACGCGCTGCCGGCCGAGGAAATGATTGCGCGGGAATCCGTTGCAGCGCAGACGCGCGCGACCGCATAGACGGCCAGCGGCTCACTCGACAATCGCGAACGGCCTAAAAGCTCCCAATCCCCTTCATCGGATTGGAGCACCGTGCGCAGCTCACGCATCCGACCCTTGTCGAACGGCATCGGGCGGCGCAGTTCGACATCAAAAACCTCGAGCGCCGGCGCATCCGGCCATCGCCATCGCGCGGCGGCGAGCGCCATTTCCAGAACTGCCGCCGCCGGCAACACCGTCACTCCTTCGACAGCATGATCGGCGATCCAGGGCAGCACCTGCTCGTCGAGATGATTGAGCCAACTTGCCGTCGCACCGCGCTGGCGGAACCCGAGAAGCGGGTGATCAAAAGGCGGATTGACGAGATCGGCAGCCTCAGTCGTTACGGCGAACCAGAACCTCTCCCGGTTCCAGGGGTAGAGCGGAAGCCCGCGAGGGTCAGAGGGGCCGTCGAACGATGCCGATGACGTCCAGTCGTGTCCGGCCGCATGGCAGTGTGCCGCAATCGCGGGGAACGGATCGTCGTCATCTTGCGCGCGCGAGAGACTCGCCAGCACGCGCCCTTGCACCTCGGCGGAACGCAGACCGCCCGTGAGGTAGGATTGAAGAATGGCCCGTGGGCCGACCTCGAGAAAGATGCGATGCCCTTCACCGATAAGTTCGGCGACCGCGTCGGTGAAGCGCACCGGATAGCGCACATTGCGCCACCAATATTCGGCATCGAGCGCTTCGGTTTGGACCATCTGGCCGGTTACCGTCGATACCAGCCGTGCCTCAGGCGGGCGCGAGGCAAGGCCGGCAAGATCCGCCATGAGGTCTTCGCGGAAGGCGTCCATTGCTCGCGAGTGGAAGGCGAAATCCAAATCGAGAGAGCGGAACCCAATGTCGCGGCGCTGAAACTCGGCTTCCAGGCGTTGGAGTTCCTCGATTGAACCCGAAATCGTCACCGAGCGGGCAGCGTTGAATGCGGCGATCTCGGCCGAGCTGTCCAATTCAGCGAGAATGGCACGAGCAGCATCATGCGTGAGTGCGACCGCCGCCATCCGGCCCGCACCCTGGGTTTGCTGCTGATGACGGCTGCGCGCGATGACCACGCGCCCTGCATCGGCAAGCGAGAGGGCGCCCGAGCCCCAGGCTGCGGCGATCTCCCCGACACTGTGCCCGAAATGAGCGGCGGCGCGGATACCGATGGCTCCCAGCGCCCGAACGATGCCGACCTGGACGGCAAACAAAAGCGGTTGCGCGACGTCGGCGCGCGCCAGCATGTCGCTGCCGACCCCGCTCTCGAGAAGTTCGGTAATAGACCAGCCGAGCTCCGGCCGGAGCAGCCCATCGACTTCCTCGACGGCACTGCGAAAGACCGTGTTGGTACGCAACGCATCGCGTCCCATTCCCGGGAATTGCGCGCCGTTGCCCGAGAACACGAACGCAAGCTTGTCCTCCCGAACCCCCGTCTCCGCGATCACGCCCGGTGCCGGGACGCCATCGAGAAAGTCGGCAAGCATTCCAGCGGTCGTCCCCGGATCCTTCCCTAACGCGACAAGCCGGTGGGCATGGTGGTCGCGTTTACGGGCGGCAGCTCGCGCCAACACAGCTGCTTGCTCGCTGGGTGTCCTGGCGAGCGTGCTGCACCAGCTTCGGACGAGTTCGCGAAGCGACGCTTCGGTGCGCGCCGAAATGACCAGAGGAGGCATGGTTTCTGGCAGCGGCGACGCTTTGTCCCGGGACGGCGAGGCGGCAAGCACGACATGGGCGTTTGTCCCGCCGAAACCAAAGGAATTGACCCCCGCGTACCGCCGCTCACGCGCCGCGCTGATCGGCTCCGCATCACGTACCAGTCTAAGGTTGAATTTGTCGAACGCGATGTTGGGGTTCGGCGCTTCGCAGTGCAATGTCGGCGGCACGATACCGCGGTCGAGCGCGAGCGCCGCTTTCAGCAACCCGGCCATGCCTGATGCCGGTTCCAGGTGACCGATATTGGTCTTTACCGAGCCGATCGGGAGCGGATCGGATCGGCTCTGGCCGAGAGAATGCCCGACGGCGGCCGCTTCAATTGGATCTCCGGCCGGCGTGCCGGTGCCGTGCATTTCGAAGAACGTGAGTTGTTGCGGAGCAACACCTGCGCGCGCATAGACCGAGCGCAGCAGGGATGCCTGTGCCGCCTCGCTCGGCAATGACAATCCGATCGTACGGCCGTCGGAATTGACCCCGGTGCCGAGGATCACGGCGCGGACCGCATCTCTATCGGCGAGCGCATCCTCAAGGGGTCTGAGAATTACCACGCCGCCCCCCTCGCCGCGGACGTAGCCATCGGCGCGTTCGTCGAAGGCAAAACACCGCCCGCGCCGCGAAAGCATCGAGGCGGAGCAAAATCCGAGATACGGGTAGGGCGCGAGCAGCAGGTTGATACCGCCAACGATTGCGGTCGCGACGCGCTTGCTGCGGATTGCCTCGCAGGCGTGATGCAAGGCGACGAGCGAAGACGAGCAGGCTGTGTCGATCGTTAGGCTCGGTCCACGGAGATCAAATACATAAGAAATGCGGTTGGCGAACACACTCAACGTGTTGCCGGTCATGAAGTATGAATCGGTGCTCGCTGGATCTCCAAGCCTTAAATCAGAATAATCGGTCGTCGATCCACCAATGTAGACTCCGGTGGTACTTCCGGATATTTTGCTCG
>Ga0306923_10002791_pt1 | contig 16173 bp, 11 predicted proteins | sample sta12Can44000108_FD_203841 | JGI IMG/M metagenome (GOLD analysis project Ga0306923, IMG submission 203841) | Lab enrichment of tropical soil microbial communities from Luquillo Experimental Forest, Puerto Rico - statanox.12C.anox.44.000.108 (v2)... | ecosystem: Environmental > Terrestrial >... | reverse complement strand
CATCCCCTCGGCCCTCTCGTTTGTGGCCGCCGGCGGGTTCCTGTTCGCCGCCGTACGCCGCGTCTTCGATTCGGCGCCGGCAGCGGCGGCCTCCACGGCCCTGTTCGCCGCCAATCCCAACTTGCTCTACCTGCAATCGACGCCCATGACCGAGGCGATGTTCTTTGCTTGTCTGATGGGCTTGTTCTACTTTACCGTCCGCTTTCGGACCGAGCAGAGTTGGGGTTCAGTCGCGGGAGCGGCGATCGCCTGCTTTCTCGGGACCCTGACACGCTATGAAGCATGGTTTTTGATTCCCTTCGTGGCGGTCTATTTGGGCGTCGTCGCCAACGAGAGGCGCTGGCTGGTGGCTGCGGTGTTCGCGCTCGTGGCGGCGCTCGGCCCAGCGTACTGGCTGGCGCACAACTGGTGGCTCGCCGGCGATGCGCTCGAATTTTATCGCGGACCGTATTCGGCGCTCGCAATCCAAGGGTCGGTTTCTTATCCGGGGCACGGCAACTGGCGGCTTGCCTGGCGATACTTCCGTACGGCAGCGGAACTATGCGCCGGCCCGGGGCTGTGGTGGATGGGCCTGCTGGGAACCCTCGCCGCGTTGCTCAAGCGCGCGATCTGGCCCCTGAGCTTGCTGATGCTGCCGGGCTTGTTTTACATCTGGAGCATGGATGCCGCGGCCACGCCGATCTTCGTGCCTACTCTTTGGCCGAACACGTACTACAACACGCGTTACGGCCTCGCAGTGCTTCCCTTGCTGGCGGTGGCCTCGGCGGGGCTGGTGGCGGTAGTCCCGCGCCCGGCGCACGCCGCCGCCGCGTGGCTGGTAATTGCCGCCGGCCTGGTCTACTGGGCGTTGCATCCAAGCCCGGAGAACTGGATCACCTGGAACGAATCCCGCGTGAATTCCGAAGGCCGGCGCGAGTGGGTACGAGAGGCGGCCGAATACCTCGGGCCCCGCTACGTGCGAGGGTCTGGGATTCTCACGTCCTTCGGCGATTTGACCGCTGTGTATCGGCAGGCGGGGATCCCGCTCCGCGAAACCCTTACCGGTGACAACGGACTGCCGTGGCTGGCGACGGTGGCGCGTCCGGATCTGTTCCTCTGGCAGGAATGGGCGGTCGTGATGGGCGGAGACGGCGCCCAAAGCGCCGTGAATCGGGCGGGGCGTTATGGAATCCGATATCGGCTCGAAAAGACCATCATCGTCAAGAACTCGCCGGTCATTGAGATCTACCGGCGGATCGGAGGCAGGCATGGTTCCCTCTGAGTGTGTCACGACGGCGTTTGAGTTGCCCGGTTTCCGCGTCAAGCGCAACCTGGGGGTGGTGCGTGGGATCGTGGTGAGGTCACGCTCGATCGTCGGCACGATCGGGGCCGGGCTGCAGACCCTGGTCGGCGGCAACATTTCGCTGTTCACCGAATTGTGCGAACGAACGCGCTCGGAAGCCTTCGACCTGATGATCCAGCACGCCTCGGATCTAGGCGCCGACGCCATTATCGGCGCCCGCTACGACGCCACCGAAATCATGAACGGCGTCACCGAAGTGCTGGCCTACGGAACCGCGGTCACCATCGAGCGCGGCGGCCAATGAAGGTCCCCTTCACCAAGGCACACGGCGCCAAGAACGATTTTCTTCTGACCTGGAAGGCCGAGGCTCCCAAGGCAGATCTGCCGCGGATCGCCCGCGCCATCTGCGATCGCCACACCGGGGCCGGCGCCGACGGCTGGCTCCTGGTGACGCCCGCCGACGGGGTCGAAATCGACGGCGGAATCGACCTCTACAACTCGGATGGCAGCGTGGCTGAGATTTCGGGCAATGGCACGCGCTGTGCGGCCGCTTTCCTCATCCAGCACGGCTGTACCACCGAGGCGGTGCGGATCCGCACCGGCGCCGGTATCAAGAGCCTGCGCCTTGTGCGCCGTACCGGGTTGATCTTTGAGTTCGAGATGAACATGGGAAAGGCCGAAATCCAGGCCGCGCGTTTCGAATTGCCGTTGTCAACCGGTCCCCGGGACGTTTCGCTGATCTGGGTGGGCAATCCTCAATGCGCCGTACCGGTTGAGCGTTTCGATTTCGACTGGCGGGCTATGGGCGCGGAGATCGAATCGCACCCGCGTTTTCCCCACCATACCAATGTCTCCTTTTGGAAAGTACTCGACCCGCAGACGATTGAGGCCCGGTTCTACGAGCGCGGCGCCGGCGAAACCATGAGCTCCGGAACCGGGTCGACCGGCGTCGCGGCGGCCGCCGTCGCCCGCGGTCTGGTCGTCTCTCCGGTCCTGGTACTGACGCCGGCCGGACCGATCCAGATTCGGGTGGATAATGAGATTTACCTGACCGGGCCCGCCGAGATCGTGGCCGAAGGGAATTTCTTTACTGGACAATAAGCACTGAAATGCCTGTCGGACGGTCCTCCCCAGAGTTGCTCGCCCAGGAAATGGCGGACAAGATTCGCTCCCGCCAGGCCCGCGTCGGTGTCGTCGGCCTCGGTTATGTGGGACTGCCCTTAGCCGTCGAGTTTGCCAAGGCTGGCTTCGCGGTGACCGGAATTGACGTCAGTCAGGCCAAAACCGAACGGGTGAATCTCGGGGATTCCTATGTGGGGGATGTTCCGAGCGATGCGCTCGCGCCCTTGGTTGAATCAGGTAAGCTTCGCGCCACCACCGACTTTGCCGTCATAGCGGAATTGGACACCGTTAACATCTGCGTGCCCACCCCCCTGCGCAAGACCAAAGACCCGGACATGAGCTACATCGTGTCCGCCTGCGAGAAGATTGCCGCCCACCTCCACCCGGGCATGCTGGTGATTCTGGAATCGACCACTTACCCGGGCACAACCGACGAACTGCTGCTGCCCACCTTGTCCCGTGACGGTCTCAAGGTGGGAAGCGACTTTTTCTTGTGTTTTTCACCGGAGCGGGTGGACCCTGGGAATCCTCAGTTCCAGACAGCCAACATCCCCAAGGTCGTGGGCGGCTGCACGCCAGCCTGCACCGAGCTAGGCCGGCTCTTTTACGAGCAGGCCCTGGAGCGGGTGGTTCCGGTGAGTTCGACCCGCGTGGCGGAAATGGTCAAGCTGCTCGAGAACACGTTTCGCATGATCAACATCGGCCTCGCCAACGAGATTGCGATGATGTGTGACCGCATCGACATTAACGTCTGGGAGGTGATCGACGCGGCCGCCACCAAGCCGTTCGGGTTTATGCCGTTCTACCCCGGCCCCGGCCTCGGTGGCCATTGCATTCCCATCGATCCTTTCTATCTCTCGTGGAAAACCAAGCAGGCCGGAATCGAAGCCCGCTTCATCGAACTGGCCGGGTACATCAACGGTCAAATGCCCCACTTTGTGGTGGATAAAGTGCGGGATGCGCTGAACAACGTCCTAAAGCCGGTTCGCGGCTCCCGGATTCACGTCCTAGGGGTGGCTTACAAGAGGGACATCGACGACGTGCGCGAGTCGCCCGCCCTCGATGTCATGCTGCTACTCCAGCGGCTCGGGGCGACCCTGTGCTATAGCGATCCCTATATACCCGCGCTTCGGCTCGACGGGGTCGAACTGGTTGCCCAGCCTCAGGAAACGGCGGCCGACGCCGACTGCGCGGTCATCGTGACCGACCACTCCGCCTTTGATTACCGGGCACTGGTCGAAAATACCCAGCTAATCGTGGACACAAGAAACGCCCTGCGCGGGTTTCAATCAACCAAGATCGTAAGGTTATAAAAAGCTTAGACCGCCTGCCGAAGCGGGCGATACCGGCGGCTGGCGCGAATCCCAATCAGTTCCGCGACTTTGCCCAGTAGATGCGGCAGATTCTCGGTACAGACAGAGACGTTCTGGCTGGGACGCGAAGAACGCCGCTGCAAGTAGGGTCTGTACGAAGTGATCAGGGCCGTCGCGGGCCGGTAGTCCTTGACTCGGGCGTAGGCCAGAAGATCCGGACCTACCTCGCCAGTGCCAAACTGGGCGTCACTCAGTACCAGCTCGTAGGCGCTCTCGTCCAACATCGCCAGCGCTTCAGCCGGCGTGGCGGCCACGTCTACCGCGTAGCCCCCAGCCCGAAGAATCGTCTGCAGCGCCAACCGGGGCGTCAGCTCGCCGTGTACGACCAGGACCCGGGCCAAGCCCAGCCCCTGGCTTCGACCGCGCAAACGGGGCGATTTCGAAGGTTTACGCATTCCCACCCATACTTTAACCGAAAACCGGCTTTCTTCACCCATCAAAATTGACCATCTAGCCCGAAATAGGGGTCTCCGAGGACGGAAAGGTGTCTCATCTAACTAAACGCCCCAAATCCATGGACTATTAGTACTAGAAACTTAGAAACGATCGTTCTATCAAACTTAGCCGGCCCATTAGCTCTACTGGAATGCACGCCAAATTTCCGATCGAAATTCAAATGTCGGCGGTCCTTACCGGCGGCCACTTGCGCACCGTCTGTTCGGGAGCCGCCCGGAGCAGAGCCAGGCGGACCGGCTCCGCTCGATGAGCACGACCTCGCTCGAGACGCCCAGCAGTTCATCCGGGGGCGGTTTACGGACTTCGGCGAACGCGGCCAGCACCAAGTCATCGTTCGCCACCGGCTCGGCGCAGCCGATCAAGCGACGGCATCGAAGAGCGGCTCGCGACCACCATCGGCGACTTGCCGGTCGCCGCCACCGGGAATGACCCAGACCGTGCCGTTGGTCAGCGCGAGGATGAGGTTTTCGAAAAACGCTGGCACCGCGGCCAGGCCGCCGGCCAGCGCAATCCCGGCCGCCTGGCGTACCACGTGGGCACGAGTCGTATGTGAGAGGTGCCCGAAGGCGGCGACAGCCGCCTGCTTGCGCCCACAGGCGGCGGAAAACCCGCCCGGACGAGACCGCTTCTGCTCGATGCCGGCGATCACCACAAACCGCCGCGGTTGGCGCGAACCGCCCGCTGGTCGAGCCCGGAGCGGGGCCTGGCCGGTCGAATTCGGTCCGGGATACCGCCGGATCACCAGGATGGTCGGTACCGAAACCCACCGCGGCCGCCGGTCCCAGCCTGGCCACCAACGGGAGAAAGGCAATAGCCAAAGCCTCCCCGGTGATTTCGAGAACGCAGTCACGATTAGGCACATCCTCGCATCACCAAGAAGGCGAAAACACCGGAGACCTGAGCGACGCCGGCCCGCGGCAGCAGCGGCCGGCGCGCCCGCTCGAGGACCCACGCGCTCCCCACGCTCGAGAAACCACAGAGCTGCCGTCTAGGTCGGCGACGAAAGGCACGTTGGCCGCCGGTATCCACGCGGCGCCGATGATGGCGCGCCCGTCCGGCGCGGAAGCCCGGCAGCCCGTTCGACGGGCACACCAAATCTGAGGTCCGAAGCGTGAGCATCGAGGTCACGACAGGGCGCCCAGCACCGCCGGTATAATGAAACAGTTCCCACAGAACCCGCGCACGATCATGAAGAGCTGTCGCATCCTGCTGATTTTCGCATGGGCCGGAACCATCGCGGCTCAAAACGGCGACGCGCAATTTGTCCGTCTCGCCGACCGGTTCTTCGATGAAGTCCTGTTCCGGTACGATCCGGCGCAGGCCACCGCCCAGGGATTTCACCAGTACGATGAGCAACTGCCCTCCCGGTCGCGAGCGGAAATTCAGGGACAGGTGGCCGCGCTGAAGAAGTGGGAAGCCGAGGTGCACAACTTCGACGAGCGGGGCCTTTCTGCCTTTATGGCGGCCGACCGCCAGCTGCTGCTGTCGGAGATCCAAAGCCTGCGGTTTAACCTCGAAACGCTTCGATTCTGGGAGAAGAACCCGGATGTGTACTCCTCCGGAGCCACAAACGCGATTTTCGTGATTATGAGCCGTAAGTTCGCGCCGCCGACCGAGCGCCTGAAATCCGTCTTGGCGCGCGAACGATTGATCCCGCGCTCGCTCGTTGCGGCGCGCGAGAACCTCACGAATCCGCCCAGGGTGTACACCGAAATTGCGCTCCAACAACTGCCGGGGATGGTCGGTTTTTTCCAAAAAGACGTGCCGGAGGCATTCCGGGGGGTTACTGACGTGGCCTTAAAGGCGGAGTTCCGCAAGGCGAACCAAACTACCATCGATGCACTGCGCAGCTATCAAGCTTGGCTGATGAGCGACCTGCTGCCGCGTTCGCACGGCGAATTTCGCATTGGCGCGGAGAACTACCGCAAGAAGCTGCTGTACGACGAGATGGTGGATACGCCGCTTGACCGTCTGCTCGAGATCGGTTATCAGGATCTCAAGCGCAACCAAGCAGAATTCCGGCGGGTCGCTCGGCAAATCGATGCCAAGCGAACCCCCGAGCAGATACTGACGGAGCTCGAAAGGGATCATCCGCCTGCTGAGAAGCTCCTGGCGGCGTTTCAAATGGCGTTGGGAGGCCTGCGCAGTTTCATCGAGACGCGCCACATCGTGACCATTCCGTCGCCGGTGCCGCCGACTGTGGAAGAGACGCCGCCGTTCATGCGCGCCCTGACCACGGCTTCGATGGACACGCCGGGCGCCTATGAAAAGGTGGCCAAGGAAGCGTTCTTCAACGTAACGCTGCCGGAGGCCGGATGGAGCGCCCCCCAGGTGGAAGAATATCTCGAGGATTTCAACCGTGGCACCATCATCAGCACGGCGGTTCACGAAGCTTATCCAGGGCATTACACGCAGTTTCTGTGGCTCGAGAATCTGCCCACCAAGGTCAGGAAGATCCTGGGCTGCAGCAGCAACGCGGAAGGCTGGGCGCATTACAGCGAGCAGATGATGCTTGAGGAAGGCTACGGCAATGGGGATCTGAGGTTGCGCCTTGGACAGTTGCAGGATGCGCTGCTGCGCGACGCGCGCTACATCGTTGGCATCCAGATGCACACCGGCCAAATGACGGTAGACCAAGCCACGGACTTTTTCATTAAGGAGGGGTACCAGCCGCGGCCGATCGCGGAAAAAGAGGCCAAGCGCGGGACTTCGGACCCCACCTACTTGGTGTACACGCTCGGCAAGCTCGAAATCCTGAAGCTACGGGACGATTACAAGAACAAGAAGGGCGCGCAATTCTCGCTCGCGGAATTCCACGATTCTTTCCTGAAGCAGGGGACTGCGCCATTAAAGCTGGTGCGGCGGGCGCTGCTCGCAAACGACACGCCGGTATTGTAAGGCGCGCCGCGTGCGGTGCCACCAGAGGGACTCCCATCACCTTTCCTGCGACACAGCGGCGGTTGGATCAAGTCGGCAGCCGGCCGGCCCAGTTGACGAATCAACCAGTCGCAGGGTGTGGCGTGGGTAAAATGGCGCCGGAGCCGATCGCATGCGAAAGCTCTCGGGCCTGTCTCGTGAAGGGCAGCTTGGTCCGGCGGTCCGAACGCTGGAGAGAGAGCCACGCCTATCAGCGGCGGTCGCGAGCGCCTCGGCGGTAGAAGCGCGGCCCCCTGTCACTAGGGCGTGATATGCTCGGAACACCGTGAAGATTCTCGTCGGCTTGGCAGGAGCGTTTCTGTCGTTGGCGGCAATCACCGAGGTTCATCTGCCGTTTCGGGAATATCCCGGCGTCGAATACAACGACTTCCCGCTGCCGCCAGACTACCAGGCAAAGACCGAATTTGCCTTTGCGCGCCTGATGTACCCACCGGCACCGACGGCACGTTTTGATCGCAGCGGCAGCCGACACGGCGGAAGCGGATGGAGGCAGGGATACTCGAGCTGGACACAGGATTATCCGCGCGCCGACCGCCATTTTGCCCTCGCCGTGCGACGCCTCACCCGCCTCGATATCCGTTCGGTGGAGCAGCCGGTCGACCTGGACGACGGCGATGCGTATGACTGGCCGTGGTTGTACGCGGTCCGGCCGGGCGAATGGAAATTGAGCGACTCCGAGGCCGAGGCGCTGCGCGAATATCTGCTGCGCGGCGGCTTTTTCATGGCGGACGACTTTTGGGGCACTAGCGAATGGGCCGTCTTCATGGAAAGCCTGCGCAAGGTCTTTCCCGACCGCCAGCCGGTCGAAGTTCCCAACAGCGACGCCATCTTCCATGTGGTTTACGATCTGGATGACCGCTATCAAGTCCCGGGAGCGTGGGGTCTCTACTCGTCCCGGCCTTACCAGAATGACGGCAGCGTGCCCTACTGGCGGGGCATCTACGATGACAAAGGCCGCCTGATGGTGGCGATCGTAGTCAATTCCGATCTCGGCGATTCCTGGGAGTTCGCCGACGATCCCCAATATCCGGAAAAATACTCGGCACTCGGAATCCGGATCGGCGTAAACTATATTGTTTACGGCATGACTCATTAAACCCTCATACACCTGCCACGAGCGACGACCCATGAAATTCGGCGGATTTTACGAGCATCAGCTTCCGCGTCCCTGGGCGGAGGAGTCGGAATACCAGCTTTTGAAAAATGCCCTGGAACAGGTCGAACTTTCCGACCGCGGCGGCTACGACTATATCTGGGCGACCGAGCACCACTTTCTGGAAGAATACGCGCACTCCTCGGCACCGGAGGTCTTTCTGGCAGCATGCACGCAGCGGACCCAGAACGTGAGGATCGGGCACGGCATCGTGCAGATGCCTCCTTACATCAACCATCCGGCGCGGGTCGCCGAGCGGGTCGCGACGCTCGACCTGATCAGCGACGGACGAGTGGAGTACGGCGTCGGCGCGGGCGCCACTGAGACCGAGCTGGGGGGATTTTATGTGGCTCAGGAAACCAAGAAGGAGATGATGCTCGAAGGCCTGCGCGCGGTGGTGCGCATGCTCGTCGAAGATCCCTTCGGCGGTTTCGAGGGCAAGTACTTTAAAATGCCGCCCCGCAACGTAGTGCCCAAGCCTCTGCAGAAGCCTCATCCTCCGCTGTGGCTGGCCTGTTCGAACCGCGCCTCGATTTTGCAGGCGGCACGGCTGGGCCTCGGGGCGCTGACCTTCTCGTTTGTGAGCCCGGAGGAGGCCAACCACTGGGTCGAGGATTACTATCGAACGTTCGAGGACGAGTGCCAGCCGGCGGGCTACGCCGTCAATCCGAACTTCGCCATCACCTGCCCGTTCCTGTGCGATCGCGACGCCGGGCGCTTGGCACGCGTGGGCGCGGAGAGCTACGGCTTTTTCATCTACGGACTGGGGCACTACAGTTTCTTCGGAGAGCATGAGCCCGGCGCCACCGATATCTGGGACGAATTCAAGAACCGCCCCCACGAATTTCTGCCGCCGGAAGGTCGCATTCAGGACTGCGTGGGTACGCCGGAAATGATTCGCGCGCGATTGCGTGAGTTCGAGGCCGCGGGCATCGACCAGGTAGTGTGTCTCTCGCAGGCCGGCAAGATCCCGCATGAGCTGCTCTGCTCGTCGATCGAGTTATTCACACAAGAAGTACTGCCCGAATTCAAGGAGCGCGACCAGCGTGGCGCAGCCCAGCGGGCCGAGCGCAACGCTCGGCTTTCCGAGAAAGCCATGGCACGCAAGCCGAAGGCGGAGCCCCCACCGGCCCGGACGGTGATCCGCGCCGCCGGTCATCACTAGATCCGGGACCCAAGGAGTACGAAGATGTTGGCCATCGACGAGAAAACCATAACCGATGCCGCCGTGGAGCAGATGTCGGCCACGCGCGACCCGCGCCTGAAGCAAGTCATGGCGTGCCTGGTCAAGCACCTGCACGCGTTTGCGCGGGAGATCGACCTCACCCCCGAAGAGTGGATTCAAGGGATCAAGTTTTTGACCGCCGTCGGCCAGACCTGCACCCCGTACCGCCAGGAGTTCATCCTGCTTTCCGACACGCTCGGGATGAGCAGCCTGATTAACTCGCTCCACGACCGGCGGGCCACGGAAAAGGGCACCAAGACGAGCCTGCTCGGTCCGTTCTACCGCCAGGATTCCCCGCCGCGGAAACTGGGCGAATCGATCCTGTCCGACCCCAGGGGGCCCCAGATCTGCATCTACGGGCAGGTAGTGGATTCAACCGGAAAAGGCATTCCCAACGCCTCGATTGAGATCTGGCAGACCGATGACGAAGGCGTCTACGATCTGCAGCGCAACGATCCTTCGGTGATGGACCTGCGCGGCTGGTATCATGCCGACGCGGAGGGAAAATATTATTTGCGCACGGTGCGCCCACTCGGATATTTGATTCCCATGGATGGTCCGGTCGGCGACATGATCCGCGCGCAAGGCCGCCACGGGTTTCGGCCCGCGCATATTCACTTCTTGATCGGCGCGCCCGGATACCGCGAACTGGTGACCGCCCTTTACCTGCGCTCGGACGATCATATCGATTCGGACACGGTCTTCGGCGTGACCGAGTCGCTAGTAACGGAGATCACGCCGCACGACCCGAAATCACCCATTCCCGATCTCGCCTCAATCCAGTTCGATTTTCAACTGGCGTCCGCCCGCGCCGAGGATGCATCCGGAAGGGTGGGTGCGGATCCGTCCAAAATCGTCAAAAACGCCTAGCGCGAGCCGCTCCAGCCAGTCCAACTGTTCAAAATTGACCACTCAACGGACCCGGAACTCATTAAAATGGTCCGGAAGGCCATGGCCAAACCAGGAGAGCTGCGCAGAAACGGGAAGGGTTCCGGGCCAGGCGAAGCTGAGCCGCGAGAGGCCGCGGAGGAGCCGCGCCCCCCTAAAGTGGCGGCCTCGGACGGCTGGGCCTACCAGCCACGCCGGTCGACCCACGAAATCAAACACCTGTTTACTTCCGCCGAAATGCCGATGGTGTTTCTGGGCACCGACGGCCGAATCCAGCGGTTCACTTCCGGGGCACAGAAGCTGTGGCACCTCATGGCAGGCGATGTCGGGCGCCCTTTTGCGGACTTGGCAATCCCTTTTGGGATCACGGATTGGGAGGAACTGGTAGCCGGCGCGATCGAAAGTCGCAAGACCATGGCGCGGGACGTACAGGATGACGCCGGCCGGTGGTATCACCTCCGCCTGCGGCCGGACCGCTCTGGGAATCAATTGCTCGGCATCCGCGTGCTTCTGCTCGATGTCGACACCCTCAAGCGTAACCTCGAAGAAGCTCATCAGGCCCGCGACTTTCTCGAAGCCATGGCGGAGACCTGCAGCAAGCCGCTGGTGATTCTCGATGACGATCTTACCGTGATTCGAGCGACGCGAAGTTACTACACCACGTTTCGGACGACGCGGCAAGAAACCGAAGGGCGCGGCTTTTTCGAGCTAGGCGGAGGCCAGTGGAACGTCCCTCAGTTGCAGCACCTTCTGCAGGAGGTCTTGCCGCGCAACCAGCGGCTCAGCGACTTCGAGGTGGAAGCCGACTTCCCGATGCTCGGCATGCGGAAGATGATTCTCAGCGGGCAGATGATTCGGCCCGAATCCGGCGGGGCGCCGGTAATCTTCCTGGCGATCGAAGACGCCACCGAACGCCTCCAGTTGGAAGAGTTGGCGCGGGAAAAACGTGCGATTCTCGAGGCCTCGATACAGGCCATCGTTTCCACAAGGCCAGACGGCAAAATCGCGATGGCGAATAATCGGGCGACCCAGATGTTCGGCTACAGCCGGAACGGGCTGTTGGGCCTGCCGGTGGAGAGGCTGTTCTCGCGCCGTCACCGGGAAGCCTATATCGCGGGTCGCAAAGCCTATTTCGAGAACCTCTCCAACCGAAGTGCGGGCGTGCGGCTCGATTTGAGGGGCGTGCGCAAGGACGGGACCGAGTTCCCCATGGCTCTCTACTTGAGTCATGTGGAAAGCGTGGTCGGCACCCTCACCCTCTCTCTGATCACCGATCTGACCCAAGGCCAACCGGCCGAGGAGGCGTTGCAGCTCAGCCAGGAGCACCTGACGATGGTCCAGCAGACCACCGGATTCGGCTTTTGGGAGTGGGATGCCGGGTCGGAGCGGGCGCGCTGTTCCCCGGAATGGGGCCCGCTGCATGGTCTTCCCCCCAGCGATCACACTCCCACCCAGAGCGAATGGCTGGCCCTGGTTTATCCCGACGACCGCGACCGGGTCGCGCGCGCGCTCAATGAGGCTCTGGAGGGTGTGAAGCCCTACCAAGCCGAGTTCCGCCTGATGTGGCCCGATGGCAGCGTGCATTGGATCCTGTCGCGAGGCAATGTGATTCGCGACGGCGACGGCAAGCCGCAGCGGATAACCGGCGTGAGCGTGGACATCACCGCCCGCAAGCGGGTGGAGGAGGAATGGCAGGCGCTTTCGGCGAAACTGGCGGCCGCCCAGGAAGAGGAGCGAAGGCGGATCTCGCGGGAACTGCACGATGACTTGGTTCAACAGCTGGCCGGCCTGTCCATCGAAATGGGTACCCTCACCAACGATCCGCAAGCCGACCCCAAACGACTGAAAAAACATCTGCGATCGCTCCGGGATCGGCTGATCCAGGCGGCCGAAACAGCGCGCCATGCCGCCCACGACTTGCACCCGTCCGAATTGGATGACCTGGGGCTCGCCGCCACCCTGCGCGCCTATTGCGAGGACTTTGGCCAGCGCGAGAAGATCGCGGTTGAGTTCGCCAGCCGGAACCTGCCGGAAGCCCTCAGCCGGGAGGCGGCATCCTGCCTGTTCAAGGTGATGCAAGAGAGCCTGCGCAATGCGGCCAAACACGCTAACGCCGGACGGGTTTCGGTCGTTCTGGAGGGTACCGCGGGCGGCATTCGACTCCACGTTGAGGATACCGGTATCGGTTTTGCGGTTCCATCGCTCGTCGCTGCCGCCGGGCTCGGTATTTCCGGCATGAAAGAACGAATCCACCTCATGAAGGGGCGCTTCACGGTGCACTCGGAGGCGGACCGAGGTACCCGGATCACGGCGGAGCTTCCGCTTTCCCGGAGTCGTTGACTCGGCCAGACCCTCCCAAGCGCAATAAGTGCACTAGGATAGCTCATCACTCTACTAGGTAACGGCCTAGTAGAAGCCTCCTTCTCCCGCAGATAGAGTTAAATTAGGCAGCTAAGAGGCAGTAATTTAATTGTAATGAATCGTGCAGTGATTGAAGTGAATCTTAAAGGGGTATTTCAATGACTGCCCGTAACAAAAGGACGTCGTGTACGATCCTGGTTGCGGAGGATCACGGAGGCGTCCGGGCGCTAGCGGGAAGGGTTCTCCGAAGTCGCGGTTATGAAGTTTTGGAGGCGGCCGACGGCGCCGAGGCGCTCGACCTGCTGCACCGGTATCCGAGGCCGATCCACTTGCTTTTGACGGACTGGTGCATGCCGCGCATGAGCGGCAGCGAACTCTGCCGGCAGTTGCGAGACCGGCGCCCGGAGACCCGGATCCTGGTGATGTCCGGGTATCTCGGTGACCATCCGCAGCCAGCCGCTGCATTCCTGCAGAAGCCGTTTTCCGCGCCCGATCTGGTACGGATGGTCGAACAAGTTCTGGCGTCCGCACTGAAACCCAGTATCCCGGCTGCTTCGCGCAATTCTTAGAGTGATGTCCAAGTCTAGGTTGGCGACGACGGGCCTCGCGAGCTAGTCTAATTCAAGCGGTTCGGCTGGTAACTATCACAGGTTCTGGGTCACTCTTAAAACTCAGTTTTCAACTAAACCGGGACATCCCCATTCTTAGCAGTCGCCAACAGTGGTATCTTCTAAGCCAAGGGCCGCCTCCGCACGGGTTAGCGACGAGTCCTTCGGAAGCAGAAATTATGGCCGAAAACTCCGACTCTGGGAAGACCGGGAAGACTTCGGGCGGTCGCGCTCGAAAGGCCGGCGCTCCATCGGCCAAGACCGATGGTCGTCGCGGCGGCTCGCAGCCCCGCACAACAAACGGAAAATCTTCAGCCGTCAAGGAAACGGCCGGCGGCGGCCGGCCGCAAAAAACCGGCGCGCAGTTTTTCCCCATAGTGGGAATTGGAGCTTCGGCGGGCGGCCTGGAGGCGTTGACCGAACTTCTCAAGGCCATGCCGGACGACCCGGGCATCGCCGTGGTCTACATTCAGCACATGGCCCCGACGCACGAAAGCATGCTGCCCCGGCTGCTTGCCAAGTCCACCTCCATGCCGGTGCTGGAAGTCACCGACGGAATGAAGGTAGAGGCGAACCATCTCTACATCATTCCGCCCAATGCCGGCCTGACAATCGCCGAAGGATTTCTGCGACTCTCGGTGCGGAAGGAAGGCATCGGAAAGATTCTGCCGATCGACGACTTCTTCTGCGCCCTGGCCGAAGACCAAAGAAGCGCTGCCATTGGCGTGATTCTGTCGGGAACGGCCTCGGACGGCACGCTGGGTTTGAAGGCCATCAAAGCCGAAGGCGGCATCACGTTTGCGCAGGACTCGAAATCCGCCCGATTTCCCGACATGCCTCTCAGCGCGGTGGCCGCCGGCTGCGTCGATTTCACTTTGCCCCCGGACAAGATTGCCGCCGAGCTTTCGCGAATGGGCCGCCACCCCTACATCCGCGCGTTCAAAGAGGCAGAGCCGCCGCAGGCGGCGGAGGGACCCGACGAAAGCCTTCGTAAGATCTGCCTCCTGCTACGATCGGCCACGGGAGTGGATTTCCACCTCTACAAGCCGGCCACCATCAGCCGCCGGGTGGCCCGCCGCATGGCTCTTCATCGAGTGAGTTCCCGAGACAAATACTTGCTCCTGCTGCGGGAGAACCGGAACGAACTGGATGCCCTGTACGAGGATATTTTCATTCACGTCACGGGTTTCTTTCGAGATCCGGAGGCCCTGGTGGCCGTGCGGCACACGGTGTTGCCCAACATTCTCGAAGAGCGTCCGTCGGACCAGGCCATCCGCGTCTGGGTACCGGGATGCTCGAGTGGCGAAGAAGTCTACTCGATCGCCATCATGCTTTTGGAAGAGCTCGGGGAGCGCGCCAACCAGACCCGGATCCAGATTTTTGGAACCGACATCAGCGAGAAGGCCATTGAACATGCGCGGGCCGGGATTTATTCCGAGTCGAGTGTCGCCGGCATCTCCGCCGAGCGCCGGCGGCGCTTCTTTGTGAAGGTGGAAGGCGGCTACCAGATTTCCAAATTCGTGCGGGACATGTGTGTGTTCGCGCGGCACGATGTGACCAAGGACCCGCCGTTTTCGAAGCTCGATATCATCTGCTGCCGCAACGTGCTGATTTATCTGGGACCGGTACTGCAAAAGCGAGTGGCGGAGACGTTTCACTATGCCCTCAAGGGGAGCGGATATCTGGTGTTGGGCAAATCCGAGTCGCTCAGCGCTCATGCCAACCTTTTCGCCATGGAGGATGCCAAGCTCAAGATCTTCTCCCGCAAACCGATCCCAGGGCCTCACTACCTGAACACAACGATTGCGGAATTCGTCAAGGCGGAGCGCGCCGGATTGCCAGCGCCGGCCGGCGGTTCGTTCGATCTACGCCGGGAGGCCGAGCGCCTCCTGCTGGACCAATTCGTACCCCCGGCCTTGGTGGTCGACGCCGACCTGCAGATCGTCCACTTTCAGGGCGACACCAGCCGGTATCTCGCGCCCGCCACCGGCCAGCCTAGCTTTCACCTGCTGCGCATGGTGCGGCCGGAGGCGGTGGTCGACCTCCGCACGGCCATTCACGAGGCGAAGAAAACTGGGAGCGCCGTGCGCCGCGAGGGAGTCCGGATCAAGCATAACGGCGGCTACAAGACCGTGGATCTGCGGGTGCTGCCTCTCAAGGGGCGCCACGCCAAGGAGATCGACTTCCTGATCATCTTCCAGGAAACCGCGGAACGGATTCCGGGAGAGCTCCTTCCCCTGAAGGGTCGAAAGGGGAAAGACAAAGGCGCGGCCAGCCAACGCATCGAGCAATTGAGGCGCGAGTTGGGCGCCGCCCACGAGCAGCTCAAGACGATCATCGAGGAGCATGAGGCCACCAGCGAGGAAATGACCGCGGTCAACGAGGAGGTGATCTCGAGCAACGAGGAGCTGCAGAGCACCAATGAGGAGCTCGAAACAGCCAAAGAGGAGCTGCAATCCTCCAATGAAGAGCTGATTACGCTCAACGACGAGCTGCAAAATCGCAATAGCGAACTGGGCCAGCTGGCCAACGATCTGAGCAATCTGCTCGTGGGCGTGGAGATCCCGATCGTGATTCTCGACAGCGATCTGCGCATCCGGCGCTTCACTCCAGTGGCCGAGAAGGTGTTGAATCTGATTTCGACCGACGTCGGTCGCCCCTTTACCGACTTGGCGCCCACGCTGGATGTCACCGATTGGAAGGAGCTGATTGGCCAGGTAGTCCAGAGCCGCACGGTCGTCGAGCGGGACGTGCGCGACCGCCAAGGC
>Ga0306923_10002781_pt1 | contig 16204 bp, 12 predicted proteins | sample sta12Can44000108_FD_203841 | JGI IMG/M metagenome (GOLD analysis project Ga0306923, IMG submission 203841) | Lab enrichment of tropical soil microbial communities from Luquillo Experimental Forest, Puerto Rico - statanox.12C.anox.44.000.108 (v2)... | ecosystem: Environmental > Terrestrial >... | reverse complement strand
CAGGCTGTACTAAATTTTCAAACGGCAGCAGCAGCAATAGATAATCAAAGAAAAAATATGGATTTGGCAGAATCGGTTTACAATCAAACAAAGAAAAAATACGAATCCGGCACAGGATCTAATATAGAAATAAATAACGCCCAAACCGATTTAATTGCTGCTCAAACCAATTATATCAATGCTTTATACGATGCCGTAATTGCAAAGATTGATTACGAAAAAGCTGTTGGAAAACTTTAATAAAAAATCAACCTTAAATAAAAACTTATTATGAAAAATATAGCTCAAATATTTGTTTTAACAGCAGTAATTGCTTTATCTTCCTGCGGTTCTAAAACAGACGGTAACACTGTATTGGCTGAGAAAAAAGCAAAACTGGAAGCACTTAAAAAACAACAGATTTCTATAAACGATTCGGTTTTAAAGTTAGAAGAAGAACTTGGTAAACTTGATCCTACGCTGATAAAAAAAGACAATGCAAAACTGGTAAGCGTTGGGCCTATTGTAATTGAAAATTTTAGTCATTACATAGATTTGCAGGGAAAAATTGAAGCGGTGAATATTGCATACATCACTCCGCGTGGGCAGGGAGGACAAGTAAAAACCCTATTGGTTAAAAAAGGTGATTTTGTTAAAAAAGGCCAACTGATATTAAAGCTGGATGATTTAATTACAAAACGACAATTAGATCAATTGCAAACACAATTGAGTTTTGCAAAAGATTTATATCAACGTCAACAAAATCTTTGGAAAGAGAACATAGGAACAGAAGTGCAATTATTACAGGCAAAAAACACGGTTGATAATTTAGAAAAACAAATTTCTATTGTAAAAGAACAATTGTCTTTCACCAGTGTTTATGCAGAAATGGATGGTGTTTTGGATGAAGTAAATGTAAAAGTTGGGGAAATTTTTATGGGTGCAGGCCAAATTAAATTAATTAACACCAGCGATTTAAAAGTTACGGCTCAGGTTCCTGAAAATTATTTAGAAAAAGTTAAAGTAGGCACACATGTTAAAGTAACACTTCCGGATTTAAATAAAACGGTAGATGTGGTAATTAGTGTTGCAGGAAAATTAATTGATCCATTAAGCCGCAGTTTTTATATAGAAGCAAAAGTTCCGTCTGATAATGCTTTCAGGCCTAATCAAATTGCTCAGGTTAAAATTTTGGATTACTCAAATGCAAATGCGATTACAATTCCTGTAAATGTGTTGCAAACGGATGATAAAGGAAAATTTGTAATGGTTTCCGTAACAGAAAACGGTAAAACAGTTGCCCGGAAAAAAGCTGTTGTTGTTGGAGAATTATATGGCAACAAATTAGAAATAAAAAGCGGATTAACTACCAGTGATGTTTTGGTTATAGATGGCTATCAAACATTATACGATGGACAAACAATAACTACCTCTGCGTATTAATTATTGTTGAATAATGCGGTGCGGTACAAGTGAGTGACACAACAAAAGCCGAATAGAGAAATAAAAGCTGATAAAAAAATATTTAAACTAATTGTATGAGTGTATTAGAAAGCATAACAGATAAGTTTAAGCAGTTTGGGCCAACAACATGGTCTGTAAAAAACAGAACATCTATTTATCTGTTAATGGTATTTGTAACATTAATGGGCGTTTTTCAGTTCGTTACATTGCCTAAAGAACAATTTCCGGATATTGTTATCCCTACTATTTATGTACAAACCGTTTATGTAGGTAACTCTCCGAAAGATATTGAGAACCTTGTTACAAGGCCGATAGAAAAACAAATTAAAGGTATTACCGGTGCTAAAATTAAAAAAGTAACCAGCACGTCGGCACAGGATTATTCTGCCATTATGGTAGAATTTGATACCGAAGTAAAAACAGATGTGGCTTTGCAGAAAGTAAAAGATGCGATGGATAAAGCCAAGAAAGATTTGCCTACCGATCTTACTACGGAACCAACTGCGTTGGAAGTGAGTTTAAGCGAACAGCCGATTATGTATGTGAATGTAAATGGTAATTACGATGTGGTGCGTTTGAAAAAATTTGCAGATGATTTAAAAGACAAACTGGAAGAAATTCCGCAAATTAACCGTGTAGATTTGGTAGGTGCTCCTGAAAGAGAGTTTCAGGTAAATGTTGATAATTACAGGATGCAGGCTTCTAATATAACTTACGATGATATTGCCAATGCAATTGCCAGGGAAAATATGGATATTTCGGGTGGTTTGTTAGAAGTAGGAAACATGAAACGCAACCTTCAATTAAAAGGCCAGTTTAAAACGGCATACGATATTGAAAAGGTAATTGTACGTAACACAAGCGGAGCCCCGATTTATTTAAAAGATATTGCTTCTATAAAAGATACCATTAAAGAAACAGAAAGTTTTGCCCGCTTAAACGGTAACAATGTAATTACACTTAATATTATTAAAAGAGCCGGGGAAAATTTAATTGAAACCAGCGATGCAGTAAAAAAATTAACCAAAGAAATGCAGGAAACACAGTTTCCTAAAGATTTAAAAATTGTTATTACCGGAGACCAGAGTAAACAAACCAGAACATCGTTTAACGATTTGGTTAATTCAATTGTAATCGGATTTATTTTGGTATTAATGATTTTGATGTTCTTCATGGGTATTACCAATGCATTCTTTGTTGCATTAAGTGTTCCGTTAAGTATGTTTGTTGCCTTTTTGTTTTTACCGGCGGCAGATGCAATTGTTGGCGGCCACGTTACCCTCAACTTCATTGTATTGTTTGCATTGTTATTTGGTTTGGGAATTATTGTAGATGATGCCATTGTGGTAATTGAAAATACACACCGGATATTTATGCAGGGCAACGGATTAATTAATTCGGAGAAAGCTGCAATGATGGCTGCCGGAGAGGTTTTTGTTCCTGTTTTATCAGGAACATTAACAACACTGGCACCGTTTTTCCCGCTATTATTCTGGCCCGGCATTATTGGTAAGTTTATGATTTATTTACCGGCCATGCTCATCTTTACATTATCGGCTTCGTTAATTGTGGCATTTATAATGAACCCCGTTTTCGCAGTAGATTTCATGAATCATTCCGATGATGAACCTATTAAAAAGAAATCTGCCATCTTCAAAAATCCAATATTCTGGTCTGTAATTGCAGTAGGTGTTATTTTAAATATTATCGGCCATACAATGAACGCCCCGATTATTGACGGCGAATCATCAGGTGCAACCATTTACCTGTTCTTCGGCAATTTCTTACTGGTGTTTGCGGCATTATTGGTGTTTAATTTATATGTACTGGATGATATGATTTTGTATTTCCAAAATCATGCATTGCCTTGGATTATGAATCATTACGAAACACTATTGCGCTGGGCATTGAAGGGATGGAGACCCGTACATTTATTATTAGCCACCATCGGTTTACTTATATTCTCTTTCGTATTTTTTGGTGCCAGAAAAGTACCTGTTGTATTTTTCCCGCACGGAGACCCTAATTATATATACGTGTATTTAAAATTACCGGTGGGCACTTCGGTAACATATACGGATTCTGTTACACACGAATTGGAAAAAAGAGTAAATAAGGTTTTGGGAATTGATTACGATAAAAAAATTAATAACCCCATTGTAGAAAGTGTTATTACCAATGTGGCAATTGGAGCAAATGATCCAACAAGCGGAGACAGAAGTACCCGTAGCGAGTTGGGGAGAGTGCAGGTTTCATTTGTTGAATTTGAGAAAAGGCATGGAGTTTCAACCGCACCTATTTTAGATTCTATCCGCCATACACTAAAAGGAATCCCGGGTGCAGAGATAAGTGTAGACCAGGAAAAAGGTGGTCCGCCAACAGATCCCCCGGTAAATATTGAAGTTGCAGGAGAAGAATTTGACGAAATTATTAAAACAGCGGTTGGATTAAAAAATTATCTCGATTCATTGCAGGTTCCGGGTGTTGAAGAATTGAAAATGGATATTGATCTTACCAATCCGGAAATTACATTAACTGTTAATCGGGAACGTGCATTAGTAGAAGGTGTTTCTTCTGCACAAATAGGATTACAGATAAGAACAGCCTTGTTTGGTAAAGAAGCAAGTAAAATAAAAGATGGTAAAGACGAATACAAAATTCAGATCCGTAACGGAGAAACACAGCGCAAAAGCCTGGTTGATTTATTAAATATGAATATTGTGTTCAGAGATATGGCAGCAGGCGGTGCAGTTAAAAAAATACCAATTATCAACCTTGTAAAGGTAGATTATACCAGCACATTAGGAAGTGTAAAACGAAAAAATCAAAAACGTGTAATTACAGTTCGTTCTAATGTATTAACCGGTTATACGCCAACACAGGTAAATGCTGTATTAACCAATCATCTTGCAGAATTTAAAAAGAAACCGGATGGGGTTACTATTAAACAAACCGGCGAAGGAGAACAACAGGCAGAAACAGGTACTTTTTTAGGCAAAGCAATGTTAATTGCATTAATGCTGATCTTGTTTATTCTTGTACTGCAATTTAATTCTGTTAGTAAAGCGGTAATTATTTTAACTGAAATTATATTCAGTATTATTGGTGTATTGCTCGGATTTGGAATAACAAAAATGGAAGTATCTGTTGTTATGACGGGGATAGGTATTGTTGGTCTTGCCGGTATTGTGGTGAAGAACGGAATTTTAGTAATAGAATTTGCCGATGAATTAAGAACAAGAGGGTTAAGAACCAGGGAAGCTGTAATTCAGGCCGGTAAAACACGTATTATTCCCGTATTGTTAACGGCAATGGCAGCGATATTGGCATTAATTCCATTGGCCATTGGTTTTAATATCAATTTTATCACAATGTTTTCCGATTGGAACCCGCATATTTTCTTTGGTGGTGATAATGCCCGTTTCTGGAAACCATTAAGCTGGACAATCATCTTCGGTTTAACATTCGCATTCTTTATGACATTGATAATTGTACCAAGTATGTATTTAATTGCAGAAAGATTAAGAAGACCAATGCGTAGAATGTTTGGCGGTAGATGGATTAGTATGTTGGGTATTCCGCCATTAACAATTATTTTCTTACCGTTAATGATTGTAGTATTACTTAAACATCGTGTGCACAGAAAACGCAGAGAACAAAAACTTCGCAATCAAAGAGTAAATGAAGCGTTTACCGGAAGCTGGTTCTAAACCGTCAACGGTGAAATGTGAATAGTGAAGTTGTTTTGTTTCACATCCTAACATTTCACTTTTCACATCTCTTTAGTTATAGTTACAATCAAAATAAGCCGCTCTTCAAAAAGAGTGGCTTATTTATTTCATAGCCGATATATTTTTGTTCTATAAAAATTAAAATATGATTCAAAATCACGAAATAGATTATCGCATTTTTGGGGAAGAAATGCAATATGTAGAAGTCGAATTAGACCCCAACGAAACTGCTGTTGCAGAACCCGGAGCATTTATGATGATGGATGATGGTATTGCGATGCAAACTATTTTTGGCGACGGAAGTGCACAACAAAACAACGGTGGTTTATTGGGTAAATTATTAAATGCGGGCAAAAGGGTTTTAGCCGGAGAAAATTTGTTTATGACGGCATTTACCAATATTGGTTCCGGTAAAAAGCATGTTTCTTTTGCATCTCCTTATCCTGGGAAAATTGTTCCGTTAAACTTATTGGAATTGGGCGGTTCTGTTATTTGCCAGAAAGATGCTTTTTTGTGTGCAGCAAAAGGCGTGAGTGTTGGTATTGAGTTTCAACGAAAGTTGGGAACGGGCTTATTTGGCGGCGAAGGTTTTATTATGGAAAGATTAGATGGTGATGGTATGGCTTTTATGCATGCCAGTGGTTATGTACAACAAAAACAGTTAATGCCCGGCGAACTGTTGAAAATTGATACCGGTTGTATTGTTGGCTTTACTGCCAATGTAGCGTACGATATTCAATTTGTGGGGGGTATTAAAAATACATTGTTTGGTGGCGAAGGCGTTTTCTTCGCAACACTTCGTGGCCCGGGAACTGTATGGATTCAAAGTTTACCTGTTAGTCGTTTGGCAGGTAGAATTTTAGCGTATGCTACGGTTAAAAGCAGAGAAGAGGGAAGTGTATTGGGTGGTTTAGGGAGATTAATTGACGGAGATAATCAATGGTAAAAAATATTTTGGAACCCCCGCTAAAAAGCGGGGTTCTTTTTATACTGTAAGCCGCTCAACAGCTTGCTGTAAGGTTTCTTCCTTTTTGGCAAAACAAAAGCGTAATACTTTATTATCAATTTTATTTTTATAAAATGATGAAAGCGGAATGGCCGTAACACCTTTTTCTTTCGTTAACCTAACGGCTAAATCAAAATCGTTTTCGTCAGAAAAGCCGGCATAGCTATAGCATTCAAAATAACTGCCGTGTGATGGGATAAGCTTAAATGGCGTGGCTTTCATCAATTCACGAAAATAATCTCTCTTTTGTTGAATGACTTTTCCAAGCGCTAAATAAGCATCTTCGTTTTGTAAATAAGTTGCCAGTGCAACTTGTTTCGGTGTATCGCAACAAAACGAATTAAACTGATGTACTTTTCTGTATTCTTTCATCAATTCCGGTGATGAAACGCAATAACCTAATTTCCATCCGGTGCAATGATATGTTTTGCCAAACGAGAAACAAACAAAACTTCTTTCCAATAGATCTGGATAACGTAAAATAGATTGATGTTGCAGGTTATCGTAAATCAAATGTTCATATACTTCATCGCTTAAAATAAAAATATTGGTTCCTGCAACAATGCTTCTTAATTGTTCAATATCATTTTCATTTAACACCATTCCTGTTGGGTTATGTGGCGTATTAACCATAATCATTTTTGTACGGCTGTTTACTTTTGTTTTTACCTCTTCCCACGGAATGGAATAATCGGGATATTGCAAAGAAATTAAAACAGGCATTGCTCCATTAATTTCTATGTTAGGGATATAACTGTCGTATGCAGGTTCAAAAACAATTACTTCATCGCCGGGTTGCAATACGGTTGTAAGTGCAGTATAAATGGCATAAGTACCACCGGGTGTTACTGTAATTTGCGTATCAGAATTAATTTTTGTTTTATATGTTTTTTCAAATTTTTCAGCTAACCGCTCACGTAATAAAGGATAACCGTTCATGTGGGTATATTGGTTAAAACCCTTATTCATTGCGGCATTTACAAGATTGGTTAATTCTTCGCTCATCATAAAATCAGGGAATCCCTGCCCAAGGTTTATGGCTTTATGCTCTATGGCAAGCGAACTCATTACGGTAAAAATAGTAGTACCAACTGTTGGTAATTTAGATTGGATTTGCATGGGATAAAGGTATTGAATTGAAGTCTTGAAAAGAGGAATGATTTTTTATTACAAGCTATTGTAGAAACATGACGGTTCTGTTGCGTCGCACACTTCGGCTTTTTCACACAAAGAAGCAAAGGATACAAAGCCACTAAGTATAATTAATTTTTTAAAGAAAATATTTCTTTGTAATCTTAGTTGCTTTCTGTAAAACAAAAAAGCCGAAGTGTGCGACGCAACAGCCGATGCTATGAAAAACAGCAGCCGGCTACATAAAATTAAAAAACCAACTTATTAGCTAATTTCCTTAATTGTATCTCGGATGCTTTGGCAGCATAAGAAATATTAACCAGCGAATATGCCGCATTTTCGAAAGTTTGTTGTGCATTTTTAACATCAACAATTGTGGCTTGGCGTAGTTTAAAACGCTGCAAAACCAAATCTACCAATTGTATGGAGAGCTCGTAATTTTTTTGTTGTGTTTCTAATTGTTTTAAATTAGAAATATATGCCTGCCAAGTTTTAACGGCACTTGACGTATAACCCAATACCAGTGTATCTTTCACAAGCTTAGAAATATTGGTATTGATGGTAGATACCTGTGATTGCTTTTTATAAATGGAACCATTATAAATAGGCAGTGCAAAATTTAATCCAACATAAGGCCCTAAGTTTTGATTAAATAATATGCTTCCTGCTGCATTTTGCGAACGTGAATAACCGAAACCGCTTGTTACATTTACCGTTGGATAACGTAATGCATCTACCTCGGATTGTAACAGTTCGTTAATACGAATTTGTTTATCTGCTGCAATAATATCCGGATTAACATACAGGTTGTTAATGATAGAATCTAACGTAAGTGTTTTATCTACCATAATACTGTCTTCTATTAAAACGGTAGAATCTGTTTTTAAAGTAAGCAGTGTTAATAAATCTGTTTTACCCTGGGTAATGATAAGCTGTTGTGTTTCTAATGCCTGTACCTGTGCGTTAAGATCCAATTGAGATTGAAATAAATCTGCATTGTTAGATACGCCTATTTCTTTTTGTGCTTTTACAATGTCTAACTTTTGTTGAGAAACTTCTATAGAGTGTTGTAGGGTTTTTGCATAACTCTGCTGGCGAACGATATCATAATATTTCAGCATGATATTGGTTGCAATAAGTAAACCGCGGGAAGATAATTGTTGCTCGCTAAGCTCTACAACCTGTTCCAACCTTTTTTTCTCAAAACCAATTTTTCCACCGGAATAAACGGGCATGGTGGCATCTACACTAACTGTTGCGGCATTACTGTTAGACCCGGATCTTTCAATGGTTTGCCCTGTATTTAATTCTTGCTTTACACTGGTAGATTGTTGTTTATCGTTTCCGGATAAAATAACAGAAGGTAATCCGCCTGCAATGCCGTAAGAATTGTTGATGTTACTTATCTGAACATTGCTTTTGGCGAGTTTAATGCCCAAGCTGTTTTTTAAGCCAATAGATACCGCATCGGAAAGAGTAAGCCTTTGTTGAGAATAAACAGCAGCGGGTAAAAAAATAAATAAACAAAGTTTTATAAAAGTTCTCATATCGGATGAAATTACCAATGCACAAATATTCTTCAACAAAAATTATATTAACGGGTGAATGCTTAAGAAACGAGGGTGCCTACGTTCATTCCTTCCACAACTTTTAATAAATTACCTTGTGTATTCATGTTAAATACAATGATCGGTAATTTGTTTTCCATGCAAAGTGTAAAAGCGGTCATATCCATTACTTTCAAATTTTTGGAAATGCATTCGTTGAAAGAAATGGTATCGTATTTTGTTGCATCCGGGTTTTTTTCAGGATCGGCAGTGTATACACCGTTTACACGGGTACCTTTTAAAATAACATCGGCTTTCATTTCAATAGCACGTAAAGAACCGGCTGTATCTGTTGTAAAATAAGGATTACCTGTACCGGCACCAAAAATTACAACACGCCCTTTTTCGAGGTGACGTAATGCTTTACGGCGTATATAAGGCTCGGCAACCTGTTCCATATTAATGGCACTTTGCAAACGAGTATAAACACCAATTCTTTCTAACATCGCCTGCATAGCCATTGCATTAATAACTGTTGCCAACATTCCCATATAATCGCCATGTGCACGTTCAATACCGCTTTCGGCCTCGTTCATGCCGCGATAAATATTTCCTCCGCCAATAACAATTGCAACCTGAACGCCAAGGTCTGTTACCAATTTAATATCATGTGCATATTGTTCAATAATTGCGGGGTTAAAAGGATCGCCATTTTTTTGATCGCCCAGAAGTGCCTCGCCGGATAGTTTTAAAAGGATACGTTTGTATTTTGGGAGCATGTGTGAAAGAATTGATTTGAATGCAAATAACCTTAATTTTTTAAGATACACCAAACAAAAAAGAGCAATGAAAAAATCACTGCTCTTTTATTTAAAAATTATATTCTAAACAAAGTTGCCAAAAACCGCTTGTACCTGTTCCGGAAGAAGAGCCAACGGGCAAATATATACTTGCTTCGGGCCTTATGCTGAATGATCCTATTTCTGCAGAAGATTCGAATCCCAATTCAATATTATTAAGATCGAATGCCGAACCGGTATTAGTTGTTGCTCCGTTTCTTCTTCTTGCAGCGGCATTGCTTTTCTTAACAATATTTGAGAAGTTTTTGGAACTTCCAATGTACTTGGTAATATTTAATAGAGAAAAATAATTGTCGGTACCCCCATTAACGGCCAAAGCAGGTATAAACGAAAAATCAACATTATTCTCTTTCCATTTAAGTTCGTGGCTCACACGGGCCGATACGGCAAAATCAGACGCTGATGAAGATGGGCTGGTTTCGGTATCAGTTCCAAAGCCAAAATCAACAGCTAATGCGGGCCGTAACCAGGGCTTTTTGTAATTAAATGATGCGTAAATTTCATTGGTTAATGGAGAGTATGGGATGCTTTTATTATTGGTAAAAAAATAGTGCGTATAATTTAATGCATAATCGAATATTTTTTTATCGTATTGCTCAATACCTAATGAAACAACATGTGCAAAAATACCCGGTGTGGTGCCGCCTAAAATAAATTTTGGCGAATAGCTAATGCCAAGCCCGCTTTTATTTCTGATAGTGAGAACAGGAGATGTTGAAGCTGCATTTACAAAACTTGTGTCGGTGCCGGTAATACTGTATGCGGGAACAGGAGACAAAGTAATGCCAATAGTTGGCTGCCAGCTTTTTGCATCGTCTTGTGCAAATATTGATGATGCTGGCAACACAACAGTTATTATAAAAAACAATACTCTTTTCATAACAGTTTTTTAATTGATACTCTGTTTTTAGTGGTTATCTTTTTTAATTTAACGGGGGTTAAACATTAAATCGTAAGCAAGCCAAATGCAAAGGGTATGCCAAATAAAAGCACAGTTGTTCTTTTGTGTTAGCAATCTTAGCTCACGTTAGCAAATTATCCTAACAAAGCAGCACCACTCCTGAACGGACAAATAGCATTAATTAATCGGCAAAGGCAAATAAATAATTGTGCTTTGCTAACATTTGTCATTCTTATTTTTTAGGGAATGTTAGAATTTTAGTCTTGTTCTTATATAATCTGATTGAAACTAAAACAACACCTGTTCTTGCTTTTGTAAGAATGAAGATGTAAACAGAAGTATTATTTAAAATTTAATCACTTTAAAATTCATATTATGATGTTCTCCGGCGCATTATCTCCTTTAACCTTTAAATGGCACGATTTAAAAATGTATGTATTTTCTTTTTTATTTATTGCAGGAAACATTTTGCTTCCTCAATTATGCCATCAACTTCCTCAAGGTGGGCAAATGTTAATGCCTATTTATTTTTTTACTTTAATTGCTTCTTACAAATTTGGCTGGAAAGTAGGTTTTATAACAGCATTATGTTCGCCTGTGTTTAATTCCGTTTTATTTGGCATGCCTCCTTTGGCAGCATTACCTGTTATATTAATTAAGTCAACCCTTCTGGCATTGGTTGCAGGTTGGGTAGCTGTACATTTTAAGAAAATATCGTTGCCGCTGTTGTTGCTGGTTATTTTGGGCTATCAGATACCCGGAAGCCTGATAGAATGGGCTATTACAAAGTCTCTTGCTGCTGCAATTCAAGATATTACTATTGGTATTCCCGGAATGTTTTTACAATTAATTGGAGGATGGTTTTTATTAAAAAAACTGGCTGGATATGAAAGTTAAGCCGTGGGACGAAATAGTAAATCGAATCAATTCAATCGAAATAAACGAAACATTTGATTTAATTGTTGCTATTGCCAACGGAGGACTTATACCTGCGGCACTTTTAAACCAACGTTTACAAGTAGACTTTCAATTCATAAAATTAAATTTCAGAAATGCAAAACAACAGCCTGTTTATAGTGCACCACAGTTGCTCGAAGATTTGCATTTTGATGTAGCGGAAAAAAGAATTCTTTTGGTAGAAGACAGAGTTAAAACAGGTGCTACTTTACAATATGCTAAAGAACTATTGTCAAATGCAACAATGATAAAAACGCTTGCTGTAAATGGTAAAGCAGATTATTCCCTGTTTGATGAACCCTGCTTTTTATTCCCTTGGATTATCTAAATATTTAAAACACACAGAAATGAACCGAAGATATTTTTTAAGAGCGGTTGCTATTACCGGGCTTGCTGCAAAAGTAAAAATTGCGGATGGTTTTGAAGTATTAACACAAAATGCAACATCAAAAATAGCAGCAAACCCATACGATCTGGTTGCCGTAATGGGTGGGGAACCTGATGCTATGTTTAAAAGAGCCATTAATGAAATTGGCGGTATAGGCAGATTTATTAAACCGGGAAACAAAGTGGTATTAAAGCCCAATATTGGTTGGGACAGAACACCTGATTTAGCAGCTAATACCAATCCGGATTTGGTGGCAGAGATTGTTAAGCAATGTCGTAATGCGGGGGCAAAAGAAGTTTTGGTTTTTGATCATACTTGTGATGATTGGAGAAAATGTTATAAAAACAGCGGTATCGAAGACGCTGTTGTGAAAGCAGGAGGCAAAATGGTTCCGGGCCACGAAGAATCTTTTTATCGTGAAATTGATATACCAAATGGAATTAATCTTAAAAAAGCTAAAGTGCATGAAGCAATTTTGGATTCGGATGTATGGATTAATATTCCTGTTTTAAAAACCCACGGAGGTGCTAAGATGTCTGTTTCAATGAAAAACCTGATGGGCATTGTATGGGATAGACGTTATTTTCACAGCCATAATTTGCAACAATGTATTGCAGATTGCAACACACTGTATAAGAAGCCGATATTAAATGTAGTAGATGCATACCGCGTTATAAAGTCGAATGGGCCTCAGGGGAAATCTTTATCGGATGTTGCAGTACCAAAGGGGCTTTTTATATCTAACGACATTGTTGCTGTTGATACAGCTGCAATAAAATTCTTTGACCAGGTTTCTGCAATGAATATTGAAAGTGTAGAACATATTGGAAAGGCAGAGGCATTAAAACTTGGCACAACTCACCTTGAGAAATTGAAAGTAAAGCGTATTAAAATGTAAAAAGGGAATAACCAAATTAAAGAAATGAAAAAAAGAATAAGGGTTACAATATCTGTTATCATTTTCAGTTTACTTACATTTTATTTTCTCGATTTTGCAGATATACTTCCTTTAAAAACCCATATCTTAACTCACATACAGTTTATTCCTGCACTACTTGCGGTAAATGCAGGATTTTTAATTTTTATTACATTGTTAACCCTTGTTTTTGGGCGAATCTATTGTTCCTCTGTTTGCCCTCTGGGTATATTTCAGGATATTGTAAACCGGATTTCAAAACAATTTAACCGCAAAAAAAAATATCCTTATTACAAAGCAAATAATAAACTGCGTTGGATAATTGTTGCATTGTTAATCGTGTTGTTTTTTGCGGGAGGAAATGTCTTTATCAGCATCTTAGATCCATATAGTGCTTATGGGCGAATGGCTACACATATTTTAAAACCAATATATGTATTATTAAATAATGGTATTGCTTTTGTTTCCAACCATTTTCACTACTATAATTTTTATCCAGTTGAAATTATTTTTAAAGGGATGGCCGCTTTTGTGATTGCTTTAGTAACGTTTTTTGTTATTGGATTTATTTCTTATAAATACGGGCGTCTTTATTGTAATACTATTTGCCCGGTAGGTACAATACTTGGTTTTTTTGCACGATTTTCTCTTTTCAAAATTAAGTTGGGTGGACCGAATTGTAACAGTTGTGGTTTGTGTGAAATGAAATGCAAGGCTTCTTGCATAAACGCTGCCAATAAAGAAATTGATTACAGCAGATGCGTAAGTTGTTTTAATTGTCTTGAGGTGTGCCATAGGGAATCGTTGTCGTGGGGGTTCTCTTTTAAAAAAAAGCCGCAACAAAAACCAATAACACCCGTTACCGAAGCATATAAGAACGTTGACATTGACAGGCGTAAACTGATTTCAACTTTATTGGGAATTGGTTTGCTTCCTAAAATTTTTGCAAGAAAAGATACAACCGAAAAAGTAAAAGAAATATTTACATTACATAATGTAGCCATTAAAAAGAAACATGCTGTTACGCCACCCGGTTCTGTTGATGTTAAGCGGTTTAATGAATATTGCACGGCCTGCCATCTTTGTGTAAGTAAATGCCCTTCTCAGGTTTTGAAACCTGCTTTTTTAGAATACGGCCTTATTGGAATAATGCAGCCATCCATGAATTTTGAACATGGTTATTGTAATTATCACTGCACACTTTGTACAGAAATTTGCCCTGCAAAAGCCTTGGTTAATATTACAGAGAAGGAAAAGAAAAACCTTCAAATCGGGCAGGTACAATATGTAAAAGAAAATTGTGTAGTTGTTACAGATGGTACTGATTGCGGTGCTTGTTCAGAACATTGTCCAACTCAAGCCGTAAGTATGCAACCTTATAAAGGAGATTTACGTATACCTACAATAAATCACGATTTGTGTGTTGGCTGCGGTGCCTGTGAATACATTTGCCCCGTTAGGCCTTTCAGAGCTATTTATGTAGAAGGAAATCCAACACATTTACAGGCAAAAGTTGTGGAAGAAAAAGAACAAAAAATTGAAGTAAAAGATTTTGGGTTTTAATAAAAATAAAAAACCCGTATCAATATATTGGTACGGGTTTTTTTATTCAGTTTTTATTTTCTTTATCCTAATGCTACACGTTTAAATTCGCTAACTTTTAAATCGGCATCTACACTTTTCAAGTATTCAGCAACAGATTTGCTGCCGTCTTTTACAAAAGCCTGAGCTAATAAAGTTTGTTCTTTGAAGAAAGCATTTAATTTTCCTTCGGCAATTTTACCTAACATTTCATCGGTTTTTCCTGCCATTTTAGGATCTGCTTTCATCGTATCAATAACAATGTTTCTTTCTCTTTCAATTGTTTCTGCAGGAACGGAAGCAGGATCTACAGCAACAGGATTTAATGCAGCAATTTGCATGGCCACATCTTTACCTGCTTCAGCAGCTTCTTTGTTTAAACCTACCAGAACACCTAAACGATAAGCCCCATGAATATAAGATGCTACATAAGGTGCTTCAATTCTTTCAAAACGGCTGATACCGATTTTTTCGCCGATAGCAGCTAATTTATCGTTAATTAAATCTGCAACTTTAGCACCGCCAACTGTGGCAGCATTTAATTCGTCGATTGATTTTACATTGTTGCTAACTGCAGCATCTGCAATGCTTTGAGCAAATGCAACAAAATCTGCATTTTTAGAAACGAAATCTGTTTCGCAACTAACGCACACAATAAAACCTGTTTTATTATCGGCAGTTGTTTTTGCAATAATAACGCCTTCTTTTGCTTCACGGTCGCTACGTTTTGCAGCAACTTTTTGTCCTTGTTTACGTAACCAGTCGATAGCAGCTTCAAAATCGCCGTTTGCTTCGGTTAATGCTTTTCTGCAATCCATCATGCCGGCACCAGTTGCCTGGCGCAACTTATTAATATCGGCGGCTGTTATAGTTGTACTCATAAAATAGTATTTGAATTTTTTTAGAATGCTTGCGTTGCAAAATTAGTAGCTGCTTTTTTTCATTCATGTTATGAAAAGATGAATGGAGCGTTGCAGTACAAGTGTGCGACGCAACGATGTTTAAGAGCGATATACAAGTTGGGTCAATAAATCAAACAGATTACTGATTGACTAATTGACCCAACAATATTTGTTCAATTATTTACCAGCTGGTCTGCGTGTATTTGCAACACGGCGTTTTGGTGCCTGACCCGGTGCACCTGCACCCGGAGCTGCATTACCACGTCCACCGCCACCTCTGCGACCGCCACGTCCACCTTCGGCTTGTGCTTCGGCTTCTAAGCGGCGTGCTTTAGCTTCGTTTTCATTGTTATCATCATGAGAAGCATCTTCTTCTTCTCTGCTTGCTAAACGTTCTGCCAAACCTTCTGCAATTGCAGCAGTGATATAGTTGGTGATGATTGCGATTGATTTAGTAGCATCGTCGTTTGCAGGAATTGCAAAATCAACTTTATTAGGATCGCAATTGGTATCTACCATACCGAAAGTTGTGATACCTAAACGTTTTGCTTCGGATAATGCAATATGTTCGTGACCAATATCTACGAGGAATAAGGCTGCCGGTAAGCGGCCTAATTGTGCAATACCGCCTAATACTTTTTCCATTTTTTCTTTATCGCGGCTAAGCATTAATTTTTCTTTTTTAGTAATGCTTTCTGCGCTGCCGTCGCTTAGCATTTTATCAATGCTCTGCATTTTTTTAACGCTTTTACGCACTGTGTTGAAGTTAGTTAACATACCACCTAACCAACGTTCTGTTGCAAAAGGCATGTTTACTTTTTTAGCACATTCGCTAACGATT
>Ga0306923_10002778_pt1 | contig 16209 bp, 12 predicted proteins | sample sta12Can44000108_FD_203841 | JGI IMG/M metagenome (GOLD analysis project Ga0306923, IMG submission 203841) | Lab enrichment of tropical soil microbial communities from Luquillo Experimental Forest, Puerto Rico - statanox.12C.anox.44.000.108 (v2)... | ecosystem: Environmental > Terrestrial >... | reverse complement strand
CCTCCGCGCGCGGGATTTCCGTCGCGGACTGCGCCCGGACAGCTACGCTAGATAGTGATTTACGCGTGAGGCGCGCGAGACTCGGCCCACGCAAACCCGGCCGACCGGAAGGCGTCGCCGATGCCGTATGCGAGAACCAGCCTGCGGAAAGGAAAACGCGAGCTGAGGGAGAAGATGCGCGCGATGGGCCTGGACTACCGCGACATCGCGGCCGAGTTCGGCCGCCGCTACCGGCTCCGGCCCCGTGCCGCCTGGCGGGAAGCCTACGGGTGGAGCCTGCAGGATACGGCCGACAGGATCAACGAGTTCCGCGGCGATATCGGCCTTGACCCGGGCGGCTTCGCCGGGATGACCGCGCCGCACCTATGCGAGCACGAGAACTGGCCCGGCCACGGCCCCGAGGTGTCCGGCCGCCGGCCCACTCCCTACCTGCTCGCCTTGCTTGCGGCCGTGTACGGCTGCGCCATCACCGACCTGATCGATCTGGCAGATCGTGAGCATCTCCCCCAGGCCGACCTGCTCATCCTCGACAAGTACAGCCAGCCCCGTGTAAGCAGAACCGCCGTCGAGCCAGCCTCCCAGCCGGAAAGCGGGCCAGCCGCAATCCTGGCGGCAGACATCACCCGGCATCAGGCCCTGACCAGCTCACCAGTGTCCCAGCGCGTCGCCTACCGTTGGTTCCAGGAGTCCGTTTTGAACGGTTCGTGGATCGGACGAGAGGTGGAGATGGCCGCGCACGACGGGAGCGAGCACGCCGAGCGGGCCGAGCAACGTGATATCGGGGACGCCACCCTGGAGCAGCTGCGCAGCGACGTGATCCGGCTGTCGCATGGCTACATGACCGGCGAGCCCTTCGGGATGTTCCAGGAGATGCGCCGGGTCCGGGACCGGATGTACGCGGCGCTTGACCGCCGGGTGTGGCCCCGCGACCAGACGGACCTGTACTTGCTGCTCGGCTGCCTGAACTGCCTCATGGCGGCGGCCGCCGATGACCTCGGTTACCCGTCCGCGTCAGAAGAGCTGATCCGCGCCGGGTGGGCGTACGCCGTCGCGATCGATCACAGGCCGCTGATGGCCAAGCTCCGGGCCGATCTCGCTGCCGTCGCCTACTGGCGTAACCGCCCCCGGCAGTCCCGCGATCTGGCCGGCAGCGGCCTGAAGTACCTGACTGGCGGCCCGAACGCGGCGCAGCTTCACCTCAAGTATGGCCGGGCAGCGGCACGGCTGGGTGACGCCGACGTGGCCCGCCGCGCGATCGGCCAGGCCCGGGATGCCCGGGAGCGGCGAAACGAGGATGATCTTCTGTCGCTAGGCGGCGAGTTCGGGTTCTCCCGGGCGAGCCAGCATTACCTGGCCGGCTCCACGCTCCTGGAGATCACCGGCGCCGAGCACGATGCGATCGCCGAGCTCGAGCGCGCTACAGAGCTCTATGAGGCCGGGCCCGAGGAGGGCGAGGATCACAGCTTCGAACTGCGCATGCTGGCTCAGATCGAGCTCGCGGCGGCCAGGCTGCGCGTCGGGGAACTCGACGGGGCGAAGCCAGCGCTCCGTCCCGTCCTGGCCCTTCCGCCCGGTCAGCGGATCGATCCGCTGCCGCAGCGCCTGGAGACGGTCCGGGCCGAGCTGGCTCGTCCCCGCTACCACGGCTCGCCGCAGGCCAGCGACCTTGCCGGGGAGATCGAGGATTTCTCCCGCGACACGATCGTCGGCGCGCTTTCCGCTCTACCTGGCTAGCGCTGCTGGCTAGCGGGATAAAAGGGGGCGAGGGTGCGGCGCAGGCGCCGCGCGCTGCCATCCGTGTCGCCAAGGTGGGCCATGCTGCTGAGCAGCTCGCGTACGTGGAGCAGCGGCATCCGCTCGCGCCAGCCCGGCAGCGAGGGGTTGAGCTCCTGGTACAGGTCGAAGAAGCGCTCCGACGGCGGGGGACGCTGGCAGCCCCACAGCATAGACAGGTCGACTTCGGCCCAGGTGTAGGAGACAGCGGGGTCGATGGCGGTGATCCGGCCGTCCTCCCGGCTGAGTAGGTTCCCCGCCCACAGGTCGCCGTGGGTCAGGACAGCCGGCATGGCCGGGATGAGCTCCGTCAGGCGTTCGCAGAAGCGTTCCAGGGCACGCCGGTCGGCACGGGTGAGCTCTTGCTGGACGAGCGGCTCATCCAGGTAGCGGAGCACGCGGTGCTGAGCGAAGAACTCGTGGCCGCTGGCGGTCCAGGGGTTCTGCTGCACGACCCGGCCGAGATAGCCATCGCGAGGCCAGCCGAACCGGTCGTGCACGGTGCCGCGATGCAACGCGGCCAAGTCGTGCGCGAATGCTTTCCATGAGCTCTCGCTGTCGTCGCGGGCGGCAAGCGCCTCAAGCAGAATCAGCCGGTCAGTAACCGCGAGGACTTCCGGCGTCTGCAGGCGGCCGGTAGTACGCAGGGCGGCCAGGCCCTCGGCCTCAGCTCTGAACATGTCGGCAGGCGCGTTGGTCACAGTCTTGCCGACTACGCGGGTGCCATCGATATATGTGACCAGCCATACATCCGCCACGTACCCGCCGGGCAACCGCCGGATCGAGACCTCGCCGCCCTCTAGTCCGAGCGAACGCAGCTCACTCCGGAGGCCGTCATGCTGAGCTGCCGCCGCAGGGTTTCCCTTCCGTTCGGTCACATCAACAGTGTGCGGCTGCCAAGTGAGTGCTGACGAATCCGGACGGGGCGACTGCGTGAGGCCTACCTAGGGCGGGTCCGGGACTGGCACCGGACAAGCCTGGTTATCTACCTTGCGCGGGTGATTCACTTTTTGCTCCGGTGATGGCCAGTGATGTTGAGCGCGGCATAAGAATGACTGGGAAGGTGCATTTCTGAATGACGTGGACTAATTTGCTCAGCGCGATTTGAAGAAGCCATCACACGTGCCCTGCCATTGATTTCAGGTTTCCACTGAGGCCGGGAACCGGCCGAAGCAAGATATGCATAAACCCGGGATATGTACGGACCGGGCGCGGTCCGTACATACACTGGCGAAAAGGCCAGTCCCGATGAATTCCGCAGTTCGATATCGTCCTATCGATGGCGGGCCTGGCAGAGAGAAACGGCCAGGGAGGCCATGATGGCTGACACCATCAACGCGAATGTGGGTCTTGCTGACGCCCAAGGGGGACGCCGCCCGCGGCAGGGAACCAAACGGTCCAACCGGGTCGAGTTCTCGCTGACCGATGAGGAGTTCGCCCTGCTGGGGGCGGCCGCCGGACGCGCGGGGCGGGCGCGGGGTGCGTACGCCGCCGAGGCGGCCCTGGCCGCCGCGCACGGCAGGCCTGCAACCGCGGATTCACCGTTGCCTGACCTGCTGCGGGAGCTGATCCGCGCTGCCGGGCTGGTCCGCAGGATCGGGGTAAACCTCAACCAGGCGGTGGCGAGGCTGAACGCGACCGGGCAGCGTTCGGGGGATCTGCTTCCATACGCCGCGGAGAGCATGCACCGCGCGGAACGCCTCGACGCGGTGGCGGAACAGGTCCGGAAGGCTCTGCGATGAGGCCCGGAACGCGTTCCGCCCGGTGGCGGGGCGTCGCACCGGCCCGTTCGGTACTCCGGTAGGACGGTCCGGTGATCGGAAAGATCACCGCTCCGCGCGGAGAGCGGGTCGAGGGCCTGATCTGGTACCTGTTCGGCCCCGGACGGCGCGAGGAGCACACCGACCCGCACATCGTCGCCGGGTGGCGGCATCCGGCCGAGCTCGAGCCGCCGCTGCGTCCGGATGGCCGCCGGGATTTCCGGCGCCTGCTCGGGCTGCTCCATCAGCCGCATGCCGCGATGGGCTCGTGGGGGCTGGCCCGGCCGGTCTGGCATTGCTCGATGCGGGCGGCGCCGGGAGACAAGATGCTGTCCGATGATGAGTGGGCGCAGATCGCCTGTGAGGTGATGGACCGCACCGGGTTGTCTCCTGCTGGCGATGAGGATGATGCGGTGCGGTGGGTGGCGATCCGGCATGGCGACGATCACATTCACATCGTCGCGATGCTGGCTCGCCAGGATGGGCGCCGTCCTCGGACGCGGAACGACCGGTACCGGGTCCGGGAGGCCTGCCTGGCCGCGGAGGAGCGTTACGGGTTGCGCCGCACAGCTCCTGGTGACCGGACGGCTGCATGCCGGGCTTCCCGGGCCGAATCGGAGAAGGCTGCCCGGCGCGGACTGGACGAAGCGCCCCGGGTCACCTTGAGGCGTCTGGCAAGTACGGCTGCTGCGGCGGCCGCGAGTGAGCAGGAATTCTTCGCTCACCTCAGGCGGTCCGGCGTGCTGGTCCGCACCCGGAGCAGCGCCCTCCAGCCCGGTCAGCTCACTGGATACGCCGTCGCACTTCCGGGCGACTTCACTGCGGCCGGAGAGCCGATTTGGTACGGCGGCGGGAAACTCGCCGCGGACCTGACCTTGCCCAAGCTGCGCCACCGCTGGGGACCGCGGGGTGGCCCCGCGGATGAGCCGTTCACCGCGGCTGAACGAAGTGCGGTCTGGGAGCATGCCGCGCGGGAAGCTGACCGCGCCGCGGCTCAGATCTGGGCGGTTGCGGGGACCGATCCGGCGTCCGGCGCGGACGAAGCCTGGGCTGCGGCCGACACATTGCGCGCCGCCGCCGCCGTGCTCGGCAGCCAGATCCTCCGCCAGGCCGCTGACGCCTACGACCGTGCCGCCCGGACGCCCTATAGCCGTATCCCGATGCGCACTGCTGCCGGTGATGGCTTGCGGCGGGCCGCCCGGCTGGTGTCGGCCTTGGGGTATCTCACCAGCGACCCGTCGTTCCGCCCGATCGTGCTGATCGCGCGCCTGGGCGCGCTCGTCGAGGCGATCGCCTCGCTCCGCCAGATGCAACAGCACGCGGCGCAAGCTGCTGGCGCGCTCAGCGCCGCCGAACGGCTCCGTGCCGCAGAGCAGGCTTATGCAGCGTCTGGCGCTGGGGACCTGTTCCGCGCGCAGACCGCGGCGACGCTGGCCGGTGCCGGATTCCCGGTGGCGGCCTACCCGGTCCCGGCCGGTGATTCCGTGTCGGCAGGGCCACACCCGCAGACGCCGGCCATGCCGCCCAGGCCGGGACGTCAGTCACGGCGGCCGTGAACAACGAACTGCAAGGAGGCCCACCATGGACTCACCTGATGTCTATCCCGATGCGCTCGGCGATGCGCTCAGCCACTCGTCCCAGCGGCTCGCCCAGCTAGGGTCGCTGATCACCGCCGCGGCCACGATGCAGATCCGGCGGAGGGCACAGGCGAAAGCCGCGAACGCCGCCCGGAGCCAGCGAGAGCTCCGCGCGCTGCAGAAACAGCAACGAGCCGCCTGGCAGCTGGCCCGCGCCGGGTGGGCGCCCGCGCATGACTCGCGATGGCTCGCGCACGCCGACCTGCTCCAGGCGGCGCGCGTGTGGGGCGCGGCTGCGGCGTACGCCGACGCGGACCCGGCGGCCGCGTCGGCCGCGCGAAAATGCGAGGAGCGGCTGCGCGTGCTGCACCCCTATGCGATGGCGCGATATGACCGGCTCCGGACGGAGGGAGCCGGGGCGTTCGAGGCGATGCGGCAGGCGGTGCCGCTGTTCGCCCGGGCGACGCACGCGCGCCCGGGCGACCCTGCTGCCGAACGACGTGCCCTGGAAGCCCCGGCCGGGCTTGATAGCGCATTGCCGGATTCCGACGCGGGCAGGACTCGCGAACGTGGTCCTGGTTCGGGTCCGGAGCGGCAAGCCGAAGAGCACGGGATGCGGCTTGCCCAGCAGCTGCAAGCCAATACCGTTGCTGAACGCGGCTATGCGCTGAGCCCGGACGAGCTGGCCACCACCCTGGCAGCCACGACCACCCTGCCCGGCGACGTCATCGCCAGGCTCACGCATGCGAGCAGTCATGACCGCGTGACGTCAGGCGCCGGACGAACCCGCGATCACGGCGTTGACGGCGCCTTCCCTGGCCATTGGTCACACGACAGTAGCGAGCAGGTTGTCATCGCTGGTCATACCGGGCTGGGCGCTGACATTGCCAGCGCTCATCTGTCCAGGGACCGCACGGCGGCGCAGCTGGCAGCAGAGAGCTTTCCCGGCACCGCGGCGGACGCGGTCCTGGCTGTCTCCAACCCTGGAACGCATGCCGGACAATCCAGAACTCGTACAGTGACGTCCCGCAGAATCCGGCCGTCTGGCCGTTCCGGGTGAGAACCACGGGTCGAGGACAGAACGTGAAGGAACATGCCCGTCACGCGTCGTGATGTCGATACCGATGAACGTCTGCGCAGTGCCGAGCCCGTCGGTCGAGGCGACATACGTGAATCACTCACCGTCCGAGATCCGCTTCTGCATAAGCGGCCTGACATCCGTACTTTGCGCAGGCGCTAGCGTGGCGCAGCAACTGAGGGGAACTGATCTTCCTGGCCGTAGTCAACCCCAAGTGGCCCCACCGTTCTCCGGCGTGCTACAGCCAATCTGCCATGGCCAGGTACGTGATCGGTCCGGACGTCGCCATCCGCCTGGCTGACGACGACGCCGTGATCCGCGGCGGACATCAGATCCTGGCTCCGGCGCTGCTGCCCTCCCAGGTGCTGTCGCTTCTGTACCAGGCAGTGAGCCGCGGTGAGCTGACGCCGAAGGATGCCGAGCGGCAGCTCGAGTACGTGCGGGGGCTGCGGATCCGGCTGCTCGGGGACCGCGTCCTTCAGAACGTCGCCTGGAAGGCCGCCGGCCTGCTCGGGTGGCCGGACACCTTTGACGCCGAGTACGTGGCACTGACCCAGCTCCACGCCGACGCGTTGATCACGCTCGACCGGCACCTCGGCGGCGGGCGGTTGGATGTGATCGAGTCTGCATTGGACAGCTGGGCCCGCACCCTCCGGCTGTGCTTGATCCTGTTTGTGGCAGCGGCGGGCCCCATGTCTGGCTGCCGTGGCGGCGGTACTGATTCGCCACATCTGGTTATACGGTCCGGCCATGCGGCGGCATGCGTGCGGCCTGGGCCCGACGCCGTCCTTCGGTGACCCACTGGGGGATAAGCACCTCACCCGGCCCGGGATCCCGGCACAATGACGGATGGTGCGTGTAACGCACCACCGGCCGGAGCGCTCCGGAAAGCCCCTGCCGCGGGATCTCCCAGCTCCCAACTGGCTCCCAACTCGCGGCAGGGGCGCAAAACAGGCTAGAGCATGCACTGCCGGGCCGGACCGCCGGCCCTAAGCCGAGCCTGGCGCCCTCTTGCTTTTGGGCGCGCTGAACGGCGGAAGGCTGGCATTCGCCCTCCGGCGCCGTCCTTCCTCGATCCACCCCGGAATCATGGCCGGGTCCGCCCCGGCATCCCGGCACAACTGCGCTGCCCGCCTCGCCCGCGGCTCGTCCAGCTCACCCTCGGATGCGCCCTCGAGGATGCCGGCGACCTCGGCTAGGAGGTCGATCCGGCCGCCGGCGAGCTCGCGGAGCTCGGTCACCGCGACGGCTTGCTCGTCGTCGGCCAGGTCGCGCCACCGGGCGTGATGGCGCGCTTCACCGAAGATCTCGGCGACGAGCATGCGGTCAGCATCAGGCCCGGGCCGATGATCTTGGGGCACTTTGCCAGGATCGAACGGGGAAGCGGATTACCGCAAGTGATCTTGGAACATTACGCCATCATGCCGTGGGGTTCGCGTCGGCGCCGATGGTGCCCTCGGGCCAGTCGCTTCCGATGGGTCCGTCAGAAACCGTCAAAACGTCAGATTCCCAGGTAGACGCCTGACGGATCGGTTCGCCTTAACGGTTAGAAGCGTCAGACGACCGCGAACCGTCAGCGCGTTGTTCCTGGCCAGCGGCCGGATCTGACAGCTTGACGGTTTCTGACGGGGGCCGGGAGGTAGCGGCTGAAGGCGTCAGCGAAGTCCTCAAGCCGGTAGCCGCGCATGGTGCCGGTGGCGTCGCGCCGTGGCGTGATGCCGTACGGGCGCAGCCGGTCAGACAGTCCCCGCGCGGTGAACTCGAGGTCTCGCCAGGGCGCGTCGTCGAGCTTGATGAGGCTGCTGACCAGCTCGCGGGATGCCACGAATGAGACCGCGAAGGTACCTGCCACGTCGCGGATGTCGGCGAGCAGGCGCTGCCCGAGCGACTCGTCGGCGTCTTGCTCGGCCGCGGCCGAGAGCACGACCGCGGCTTGGCGCGCCTGCGCTGGCCAGGTGCCGCCCGCGAGGACCACATTGTCTGCAGGGCCGAGCCCGATGCCGCCGCCTGCGGCGCGGGACACGATCTGGCCGCGCACGCAGTACGGCATCTTCTCCTAGCCGTGCTCATGCCAGCCGCAGGTATCCCCCTAAAGGCCGTTGCCCCAACCCGTGCGGGCCCAGGCCCCGGCACGCATCCGGGCCGCAATCTCCTCCTCGCCGGGCGGCGTGCCATGATGCCGCCCAGCCGCGGCATCAGCGCCCATCGCAGAACCTCATCACAGCCGCCAATGCCGCTGTACCGCCGCGGCAACCAGCCGGTGACAGTTGCGGACCATACAGGCCAGGAAAGAGGACGATAAAGGTCATCCGTCACGGAGAGTAGCTTGGCTCCTCGGGTGCCCGCGTAAGTACCCGCCGATCTGCGCGGACGCTGGCCAGATTCTGTTCATGACGGGGACAGTGCCGATCTGGGAATTCTGCGCGCATGCGAGAGGAGCGGGCTGCTTCGTACGTATATTCGCCTCAAGCGGATGCTGAGGGCGCCTCCGTGTTATCGGAGTTGACTCGCAGGTACTTGCGGGGCCGCGCACGGATCGTCCGGCCGCATGGTGGCTGCCGGTTACTGATAGGGCCCGGTGCTGGGGTTTGTTCGCGCCGGGCCCGATCCGCCCGGGGTGACGAGGCCGGTTTCGTAGGCGAGCACGACGGCCTGGGCGCGGTCGCGGAGGTTCAGCTTGGCCAGGATGCGGCCGATGTGGGTCTTGGTGGTCTGCTCGGCGATGACCAGGGTGTCGCTGATCTCGGCGTTGGACAGGCCGCGGGCGATCAGCTGCAGCACTTCGGACTCGCGGTGGGTCAGCGCGTCCAGGGTGGCGGGGAACGGCGGGTCCGGGCGTGGCCGGCGGGCGAAGTCGGCGATGAGCCGCCGGGTCACCGACGGGGCGAGCAGGGCGTCGCCGGCGGCCACCACGCGGACCGCGTGGACCAGTTCGGCGGCGGTGGCGTCCTTGAGCAGGAAGCCGCTGGCACCGGCCCGCAGCGCCTGATACACGTAGTCGTCGAGGTCGAACGTGGTGAGCATCAGCACCCGCGGCCGCTCCGGGCTGGCTGCGGCGCGGAGGATCTCGCGGGTTGCTTGCAGCCCGTCCATGACCGGCATCCGCACGTCCATCAGGACGACGTCGGGCTGCAGGTGCCGGGTTTGGCGGACCGCGTCGGCGCCGTCAGCGGCCTGCCCTACCACGAGCAGGCCTGGCTGGGCGGCGAGTATCGCGGCGAAGCCCTCTCGGACCATCACCTGGTCGTCGGCGATCAGGCACCGCGTGATCCCGCCGCCGTCTGGCGCGCCGCCGGCCGTCATGGCGTCTGGTCGAGCGGGAGCACTGCTGAGACCAGGTAGCCGCCGTCGGGCGCCGGGCCGGCCGACAGCGAGCCGCCGAGCAGCGTCACTCGTTCGCGCATCCCGGTCAGCCCGTGACCCGGCCCGTGCTCCTTCCCGAAGGGGTCGGCGGGGCCTCCGGGTCCGTTGGCCACCCGTAGCAGGACCGCGTCGGCATCATGGCTCACCGACACGGTGACCGCGGCTCCGGGGGCATGCTGGCTGGCATTGGACAGCGATTCCTGCACGATCCGGTAGGCGCACAGCGCGACGCCGGAAGGCACCTGGTTCAGCGCGGGGGGTGCGGACAGCTCGACCGCTACCCCGGCTCGCCGGGCGGTCTCGACGAGCGCGGGCAGGTCTGATAGCCGGGGCTGCGGCGCGAGCCCGGCGGGCTGGTCGTGGCGCAGCACGCCGAGCAGCCGCCGCATCTCCGCCAGTGCCTCGCGTGCCACGCCGCTGAGCGAGCCGAACTCGGCGCGGGCTGATTCGGGCAGATCGCTGAGGCGGTACGGCGCGCTCTCGGCCCGCACCGCGATCAGCGACATGTGATGGGCCACCACGTCGTGCAGTTCCCGCGCGATCCGGGCCCGCTCCTCCAGCACCGCCCGCTGTGCCCGCTCCAGCTCGGCGCGCTCGGTCTGGGCGGCCAGGGCCCGCTGGGTACGCCACCGGGAACCGATGCTGTCCAGGGCGATCGTCCCGGCGGTGAACACGATGATGGCGGCGAACGGGCCAGTCAAGTCCGTCCGGTCCGTCACCAGCCACAGCCACCAGGGGATGAGGCTCAGAGCCCACATCCACCACAGCGCCGGCCGCCGGTAGCGAACCCCGGCCACGCAGAACACCGCCAGCAGCGCCAAGACCTGCGCCGGGCCCCACGGCCAGCCTCCCCGCCACTCTTGAGGTACCAGCGGGGCGAGCAGCAGCGCGAGCCACCCGATCCGCCAGCCCAGCAGCGGATACCGGGCCGCCAGCAGCAGCGGCGTCACCACCGCCACGGTCAGCAGCCACTGCCCGATGCTGGGCGGCAGGTAGTGGACGGAGTGACAGGGGCTAGCGCGGCAGGCCGTGGGGGGCGCGGGAGTGACGATGGGCTGGCCGTGCAGGCTGGCCAGGTTCACCACGCCCAGCGCCAGCGTCGTCACGCCCAGCGCTATATACACCCGGCGCGGCCACGGCGGGCGCCACCACGCGGGGGCCGGGTCGGGGCCGACCAGCACCTGGGTCAGCCCGCGCCACGCCCGGCGCGTCACCCGGCGGGTGCTGCTCGCTGCCGGTGCGGTGCCGGGCATCGGTTTCACCATTTCAGGGTAGGCCGCCAGGGGCCGCCCGCTCATCACACCAGCGTGGTCATACCCGGGTATCAGTTCGCCTGGTGGCCGGGCCGGACTGCCTTCGTGGTATGACCGCAGATTCAGCTCCGTGGTGTGATGACCCGGCCCCGGCCCGCCAGGCAGCCTTTAGCAGTATCTGAAATCCGATTAGGCCGCTGACCCTGAAATCGTCGCGGTGCCCGCACCGCCGGCACGACGGGCGGCAAGAATGGAGGATCAGTGACAACGACAGCACTTGAACTGCGCGAGGTGTCGAAGGTCTACGGGACCGGCCCCGCCCAGGTAGATGCGCTCCAGCGGGTGAACCTGTCGGTCCGCCGCGGTGAGCTGGTGGCGGTCATGGGCCCGAGCGGCTCCGGCAAGAGCTCGCTGCTCACCATAGCGGGAAGCCTGGAGGAACCGACTAGTGGCCAGGTAATGGTGCTGGGGACTGATCTCTCGAACCTGTCGCCTAACGATCAGGCCAGGCTGCGCCGGCGCCTCATCGGCTACGTCTTCCAGGACTTCAACCTGCTCGCCGGATTTACCGCGCTAGAGAACGTCACTGTCCCACTGGAACTGGACGGCACTTCAGCGAAGACGGCACACGCGGCCGGGATGAGGGCCCTGGCCGAGCTGGGCATTGCCGAGCGGGCTCACCATTTCCCCGATGAGCTGTCCGGCGGGGAGCGCCAGCGCGTGGCGATCGCCCGCGCCGTGGTCGGTGACCGCAGGCTCCTGCTCGCCGACGAGCCGACGGGGGCGCTGGACTCGGTAAACGCCGAGGCGGTCATGCTGCTGATGCTCGCCATCTGCCGACGCGGGGTAGCCGGTGTGGTCGTGACACATAACGCGCAGCTGGCATCGTGCGCCGACCGGGTGGTGTGCCTGCAAGATGGGCAGGTCATTGATCAGGCCCAGGCGTCCCCTGGGCCGGATTCACTGCTCACCCCTGGCGCGCAGCGATGAACGTGATGCTGCCAGACCGCCCGGTTCTTCCCGGCTCCGTCAGCGGCGGCACCGCTGGCCGGCGGGTCGTGACCCGGTGGGCATGGCGGCTGCTGCGCCGGGAGTGGCGGCAGCAGATCCTGGTGCTGGCGCTGCTGGCCCTGACGGTCGCGGCAGCGGCCTTCGGCGTGGCGGCCGCCTACAACGTGGCGTCCCTGCCAAGTCCCCAGTTCGGCTCCGCCAGCTACCTCCTGCAGTTCACCGGGACCGATCAGAAGACCATGACGGCGGACATCGCGGCAGCCAGGAAGGCGTTCGGCACCATCCAGGTGATTGGCCGCCAGTTCGTGTCCATCCCCGGCTCGACCCAGACCGTCGAGTACCGGGCGCTGAACCCGGACGGCCCATACAGCGGCCCGATGCTCGCCCTGGTGCAGGGGCACTACCCCTCGGGCGCCGGGCAGGTCGCCGTCACCAGCGGGGTGGCGCAGGATCTTCAGCTCCACATCGGCTCCGTGCTATCCCTGCCCGGACATCACCAGAAGGTGACCGGCATCGTCGAGAACCCCAGCGACCTAAAAGACCAGTTCGCGCTGGTGCCGCCGTCGGCCGCCGGCCCGGCCCAAGGGGTGACGGTCCTGCTGGACGCCAGCCCGGCTGCATTCAGTGCCTTCAATGACACATTCCACGGCCAGCTGGTGTGGCAGGCGCGCGGCGCCAGTACCCAGGGAGCTGTCGCGGCCGGCACGCTCGGCGCTGTCACGGTCATGATGGTGCTGGTCTCTATGGTTGCCGCCGCGGCCTTCGCCGTCATCGCCGCGCGCCGTCAGCGCCAGCTCGGCATGCTCGCGGCTATCGGGGCGACGCGAAAGCAGCTTCGGATGGTCATGGTCGCGGGCGGAGCGCTGGTGGGCATCATCGCCGCCGTCACCGGGGCGGTCACCGGCCTGGCCGCGTGGTTCGCGGCAGCCCCGCACCTGGAAGCATTCGCGGGTCACCGGATCGACAGGTTCGCGGTTCCCTGGCCGCTGGTCGTGCTGGCCATGCTGCTAGCGATACTGACGGCGGCCGGCGCGGCATGGTGGCCAGCGCGGGCCGCCTCCCGGGTCCCGGTCGTCAGTGCCCTGTCGGCCCGGCCGCTTCAGCCCAGGCCAGCGCACCGCACCGCCATCCTGGCCGTGCTGCTGATCGTGCTGGCCCTGGCCTGCCTCGCCCTGGCCAACCAGGCCAGCGGTCCGCTGATCATCCTCGGCGCGCTGGCAATGGCTCTGGGAATCTCGTTCATCAGCCCGCTGTGCATCCGGGTCCTGACCGCGGCTGGCCGCCGGGCTCCGGTTGCGGTGCGGCTGGCGCTGCGTGACCTGGCCCGGTACCAGGCCCGCTCGGCCGCGGCGCTTGCCGCGATCAGCCTGGCCCTGGGGATCGCCGTGGCGATCATGATCAGCTCGGCCGCGGCCACGAACGCGGCAAACGCGGGTAACCTGCCGGACAACCAGGTGCAGATCTGGATCGGCCAGCCGGGCGACAACCAGCTGGTGCCCACCCGGACGCCTGCCCAGCTGAGCGCATTGGCTGCCGCGGTGCATCAGATCGCCGGATCGCTGGGCGGTGCCGCCGTGATCCCCCTAGACATGCCCGTCAACCCGGCCAGCAAGCCGCAGCCCGGTGGCCAGCAGCCGGTCGTCAGCCTGAACGCCCCGGTGGACCAGGCCGCCGGCCGGAATGGGGTCTACCACTCGGTAGCTCTCTATGTCGCCACGCCTGCCGTGCTCCACCTTCTCGGCATCAATCCGGCGACGATCGACCCGGCCACCAACATCCTCACCATCCAGGCCGGGCAGGACGTCCTCACCACCATCACCACCAGCACGAACGCCACACACGTCCAGCGGATCCACGCTCCTGGCTACAGCTCCGAACCCACCTCGCTGATCACCCTGAATGGCCTGCGCCACGAGCACTGGACGCAGATCCAGTCCGGCTGGATGATCAAGTCCGCCCGGCCACTGCTAGCCGCCCAGATCGCGGCCGCACGCGACGTGGCCGCCAAGTCAGGCCTGATCATCGAGTCCAGGAACACTCAGGCTTCGCTAGCCACAATCAGCACCGTGGCGACGGCAGCCGGAGCACTGATCGCTCTCGGCGTGCTGGCCATGGCGGTGGGCCTGATCCGCGCCGAGGCAGCCGGTGACGTGCGCACCCTGACCGCCATCGGAGCCACCAGCACGACCCGGCGTACCCTCACCGCCACCACCGCCGGCACCCTTGCACTGCTAGGAGCGCTGCTCGGATCGGGCGCGGCCTACCTGGCGCTGGCCGCCGGACACCGCAGCGACATCACTGTGCTGAGCCGGGTGCCAGTTCTCGACCTCACCATCACTGTTGTCGGCGTTCCCGTCGCGGCAGCCCTGGCCGGCTGGGTCCTCGCCGGGCGCAAACAATCATCAGTCGCCCGGCAGGCGCTCGACTGACTCGCTGACCGACGTGACCGCTCCGGATCGAGCGGCCACGAACGTCAGCCGGCCATGACCGCCGGCGAGGTCTGCGAAGTACGCCAGCAGTCCTCTGGCATTCCGTGAACGGCGCGATCACGCCGGTCAACTTGGCCCGGTCAGGCTGTCCGGCCGGTAGGCAGCCGAGCGGGACCCCGCCGCAGGTCGTCGCGGACATCCGGCCGCGGCACATGATCTCGTGGCAGCAGCCCGAACTCGCAGATCTGGACTTGGTGGTTACCTCGCGCTCAGTCACGGAAAGACGCACCGAGTCGGCGATATCGCAGGCTGCGTTCTGACGAGGTAGTGACAATACGTGATGATCATCGCCGCGATGATCGCCCAATTGCAGGGCACCTCAGAACGCTCGTTGCGGTGCCCGTCTACATGACTGTCCTCTCGTGCCTTGACTGCCTTGGTCTTATCTCCGGACGCATGCAGGTCGGCGGCGAGGCGCATCACGGATGTATCGGTGTGCGGGTGATCCTGGCTCAGGGCGCGTGGCCGGTGGGTGTCTGCGGCAGAGGACTGATTTGCTGCGGGATAGGGCGGCGGCGGCTTGCCCGGCCATGCCTGTCCAGTGCGCGAGCCACCCGCAGGCGTTTAGCGTGCCGGAGTCAGCGTCTCCCCACACGGTCGGGCGCTGACCACCCCTGCAGGAACCCCGAAGCGGAGCATCATTGTTCATAGAGCGAGACGCCGTAACGGTGCTGGCGGCTCGATTGTTACCGGCACCCCTTGTCGCGGCTGGCGGGCTAGGAGGCGAGGAGGATGAGCAGGCGTAATACCCGGCAGGGCAAAGCCCTGCGCCGCGCGGAGCGTGACCGCCGGCAGCGCTCCAGGACCCCGGACCAGGGGCCCCGGGCCATTGAGGATCAGGCGGTTCAGGCGGCTCCGCGGCCAGGCGATCCTGGTCCCCCGAACTCAGATGAACACCGTTCCGGGCTGCGCTCCGACGCTGGCGGCGGCCTGATCGCGGTGGACCCCGGCGAGGCGGATCTCGATACTGACGCGGATCTGGAGAACGCGGATCCCGGCGACTTTGGCGGTCTCGACGCCGACGACGCCGACCTCCAGGCCGTGCTCACCGTCCTCGCCGTCCTCGCCGACGACATCGGCGACATCGGCGACGTCGCCGAAGTGGCCGGCGATCTGGCCGGGGATCTGGCCGACGACGTCAGTGGCCCGGAAGGACCGGACGGACCCGAAGAACTCGACGAGTCTGAGCCCGGCCAGCCGTCCGCGGCGGCCGGCGCCGGGGCCGCAGGCGCCGCCGCGGCGGACGCGCGGGTGGTCAAGCTGTCCCCGGACGGTCCCGGCGAGGACGAGGAGATCCTGGTCTTCGGCGGCGACGAGCATCGTCCGGCCGCGCAGGTCGCGGTGGCGGGCGCCACCGCGGACCCGGTCAAGGACTACCTGAAGCAGATCGGCAAGGTGCCGCTGCTGGACGCCGGGCAGGAGGTCGAGCTGGCCAAGCGGATCGAGGCGGGGCTGTTCGCCGAGGAGAAGCTGGCCGAGGGCCGGCCCACCCTGTCCACCGACGCGCGGATCGATCTGGAGTGGATCGCCGAGGACGGCACCCGGGCCAAGGACCACCTGCTGGAGGCCAACCTGCGGCTGGTGGTGTCGCTGGCCAAGCGGTACACCGGCCGGGGCATGCTGTTCCTGGACCTGATCCAGGAGGGCAACCTGGGGCTGATCCGCGCGGTGGAGAAGTTCGACTACACCAAGGGGTACAAGTTCTCCACGTACGCCACCTGGTGGATCCGGCAGGCGATCACCCGGGCCATGGCCGACCAGGCGCGCACCATCCGGATCCCGGTGCACATGGTCGAGGTGATCAACAGCCTGGCCCGGGTGCAGCGCCAGATGCTGCAGGACCTGGGCCGCGAGCCGACCCCGGACGAGCTGGCGGTCGAGCTGGACATGACCCCGGAGAAGGTC
>Ga0306923_10002776_pt1 | contig 16210 bp, 15 predicted proteins | sample sta12Can44000108_FD_203841 | JGI IMG/M metagenome (GOLD analysis project Ga0306923, IMG submission 203841) | Lab enrichment of tropical soil microbial communities from Luquillo Experimental Forest, Puerto Rico - statanox.12C.anox.44.000.108 (v2)... | ecosystem: Environmental > Terrestrial >... | reverse complement strand
GCTGTGAAGTAGATTTCGACGCCGTTGGCTTTGCGGGTCCCGAGTAACGTTTGGCCGGGTCCGTCTTTCCAAGGCACCAACCGTTTGAATACAAAGGAGCCTTGTACCACGAGGAAATGTCCCCGTTTCACAACTGCGGTGAGGAACCCACGATCCAGATCGTCGGAAATGTTGAGGGCGCTGAGTTGATCCAAGACTTCATTGAGAATAGACCGTCCGTATGCGTACAGCGACATGCCATGCTCACCTTCATAAACGTAACCTGCCTGGCCTTGTGCTGTCGGCCTTCCATCACTCCCGAGGATTCCGGCGCGTCGCATATACGAAAACCCCCGAATTTTAGCCAGATCGATGCCCAGGCTGTCGGCTAATTCCAATAGTCGAACGTGGTTGAACAGCCACCAAGACTCAGACTCTGTTGCCGACGCATTCAGCACCGCCCGCGCATCCATTCGCGCGACATCTCGCTCCCAACTCGCCTTGAACTCATGCACCAGAGCCGGTGTCAAGTTCTGGGTTAATCCGCCTATTTTATGGGCGCGGTCGTGATCGTCCATACAGAGCACCGCCAGATTGGCAGTCGAATGATCGCGGCTCTCGGCCCACTGCTTAATGTGGTGCACTATCACGGATCGGCCATGGTCGCGACACACGCAACACGTAAATCGATTTGCAATCAAAACCCGTGCCAGGTCAGGAAAAGGTATCGGAGGGCGAGCGCCTTTAAGAATATTATCTGCGGCATGACGGGAGACCCCCAGCAAATCAAGTTCGGCTGGCGTCTTCATCTTCAGGCTATTAAGCGTCTCGCCGCTTCGGCGCAGTTTCTCGGCTAATTCCGAGTCAATTCCCCGCGCGATAAGCGCGCTATCCGTACGGTGAAGCCGTGCGGATCCCTTGCGCCATCGCGTGTCCTCATTCCCCTCAATCATCTTTCCGCATCCAATAATCTCGCTCCAAATATCTCACCATTAGTAAATATATTTTTACTGACCTTTTACTTTCCAAAAAGGCTAGTGCGGGGTTTTTCAGAGGTTATGGTGAACGCGGCGTTGCTTCCGTTCGGCAATCCTCTCGAAACGGGTTCGCTGGAGGTAGTAGGCTTCGACGCGCCGCTCAGGGGTGGGCCGCCGAGGGAGTAAGCGTTGGAACACCCGCAACCTCGGCCACCATTCTGGCTTTACCTATTGCAGGGGCTGCTTAATTCGGTCTTTGCCGCCTGCCTTAAGCCACTGCTGGTATCGGTAATCAGCTGCACCAAATGAAATACCCATCAGTTCCTTAACAGCATGCCGCGTCTTTTTGGTATCAAAATACCTGAAGACAATTTCCACGCCGCGGGGAGTAAGATTAACCCCGCTTTTGTTTCTGGGGTCTTTTGGATCAATCGGATCATCCTCTGCTGTATTTGCTTTAATCAGCTTCTTGAGGCGATTTAACTCTGCTTGGAGATTGTCGACTATCACAGAAACGGCCTGCATGGTCGGGTTCATACGTGATTTTCCTTCGGTGTCGCATATTGAAAGCGTTATAGCCATATAACGTCATATAGTCAATAGAAATTAGATGGGATCTGTTGTACGGCCGCCCACGGCGTATCGCAACCCGCAAGTCGTGTTATACCCACGCCGCTGAGGGCTCATCCGCACCAACGTGCGCTTTCCGAATTGTGCCTCCTACCCGCCGCCTGCCGCAATCCTCGCCGCCGATGCGGCGGGGTACTCGCGCCTGATGGGCGTGGATGAGGAGGGGACGCACGCGCGCCTGCGAGCACACCTCCGGGAACTGATCGAGCCGAAGGTCGCCGAACACCGGGGCCGGATCGTCAAGAGCACCGGCGATGGCTTCTTGGCCGAGTTCGCCAGCGTGGTGGATGCAGTGCGCTGCGCCGTCGAGATGCAGCGGGGGATGGCCGAGCGGAATGCGGACACCCCGCCTGAGAGCCGGATCGAGTTCCGGGTCAGGATTAACCTGGGCGACGTGATTGCCGAGGGCGATGACATCTCTTCCGTGGGGCTTCCGGAGAGAGAAAGGGCCTAGCCCTTTCATCGGCTAAGCCCTTGGTTTGATTGGTGGAGCCAACCGGGATCGAACCGGTGACCTCTACAATGCCATTGTAGCGCTCTCCCAGCTGAGCTATGGCCCCAAGATCGATTATGCGTCGTGAAATTAGAAACACCGCGGCCGAGCGGCAAGCGGAAAAACAACGGCGCCGACGTCCGACCGCCTTAGTGCTCCTCCTCCTCGACGTTTTCGATAACCTCGGCCATGTCGTCCTCGTCTTCGCCGAGCTCGGAGGCATCTTCGAGCAACTCTTCGTCCTCCTCTTCGGCTTCTTCGACAGGGACCGCCTCCTCTTCGTCTTCGGCGGCATCCGCCTCCTCCGTCTCGGTCTCGGCGTCGAGCTCGTCGGCCCCGACGGGCTCCAGCTCCTTCTCGACCGGCGGGGCGGGGCGCGTCCGGCGCGATCTCAGGAACGCCTCCGCATCAAAGGGCGTGCTGCATTTTGGACAGATCACCGGCTCGCGCAGCAAATCGTAATAACGCGTTCCGCAACTCGGACAAATCCGTTTGGATCCCCATTCGGGTTTGGCCACCATTTGCTCCCAATGAAGTTCAGTAAAGTTTCGCCGGCGCGGCATTGCCACAGGGTGCCTACCCTGTCAAAACCAAAGTTACGAAAAAAGCAGATTGAGAAGCCGCGCCGACCGGCCTGACGATATGGGCAGAGGCCGGCCTCACCGCAACCCTTCCTGATTACGAGGCACTTCTTCCGCCATGGCTCATCCGGTCCCCTCCTGGAAGCCTGCACCGATCGCGGCGCGTCGTGGTGGCCCGCTCTCCGGCACGGTTCGTGTTCCGGGCGACAAATCGATCTCGCATCGTGCGCTGATGCTCGGCGCGCTTGCGATCGGGCGGACGGAGATTTCGGGTCTGCTCGAAGGTGACGACGTGCTCGCTACCGCTGCCGCGTTGAATGCGCTGGGCGCAAGTGTGATCCGGAGCGGGGATGACCGATGGGCGGTCGACGGCATAGGCGTTGGCGCCCTCGCCGAGCCGGAAGACCTGCTCAACCTCGGCAACTCCGGCACATCGGCGCGGCTGCTCCTCGGCATGCTCGCCACGCACCCAATCACCGCCTTCGTCACCGGCGACGCGTCACTCAGGCGACGGCCGATGAGCCGCGTTGTCGAGCCGCTGAGCCGAATTGGGGCAAGCTTTGTTACCCGCGAGGGCGGGCGACTGCCGCTTGTGGTCAGAGGCGCGGTCGATCCGATCCCGATTATCTACCGTCTGCCGGTGCCTTCGGCCCAGGTCAAATCCTCGGTGTTGCTGGCCGGTCTGAACACACCCGGGGAAACTACGGTGATCGAGCCGCAGCCGACCCGCGACCATACCGAGCGCATGCTGCGCCATTTCGGCGCGACCGTCTCGACGGAACCAGAACACGGCGGCGGGCTGCGGATCACGGTCGAGGGCTTTCCCGAAATGGCGGCTGCCCCGATCGTCGTGCCGGGCGACCCGTCTTCGGCCGCCTTTCCGCTAGTCGCCGCGCTGATCGTTCCGGGCTCCGACGTTATGGTCGAGGGTGTCGGAGTCAACCCGTTGCGAACCGGCCTTCTGGAATGCCTCGACGAGATGGGAGCTGATGTCGCCCTGCTAAACCGCCGTGAAGAGGGTGGTGAGCCGGTGGCGGACATTCGTGTCCGGGCGTGCACCCTGAGGGGCGCCGAGATCCCAGCCGAGCGGGCGCCACGGATGATCGACGAATACCCGATCCTCGCCGTTGCTGCGGCCTGCGCGCATGGGCGCACGATAATGCGCGGCCTCGCCGAGCTGCGCGTCAAGGAAAGCGATCGCCTGTCCGCGATCGCCAAGGGCCTCGCCGCTTGCGGTGTGCGGGTTTCGGTCGACGGCGACGATTTGGTCGTTGAGGGTGCCGGCAACTTTCCCGCCGGAGATGCGCTGATAGCTACCCAGCTTGATCACCGTATCGCAATGGCTTTTCTCGTTTTGGGGCTTGGTTCCAACCACCCCGTGCGCATTGATGACGCCTTACCGATCGCCACCAGCTTTCCAGGGTTCGTCGCAATGATGAACGGGCTTGGTGCCGCGATTGGGGAGGAATAGTGGGGTATCGCCCTTTCGTAATTGCGATTGACGGGCCTGCGGCGTCCGGCAAGGGCACGCTGGCGCGCCGCCTCGCCGAGCGTTTCGCCCTGGCTCGCCTCGATACCGGGACCCTTTATCGGGCAACGGCGCTGCTCGTGCTCGATGCAGCCGGGGACCCAGCCGATCCGAGAGCGGCGGAGTTCGCCGCGCGGCGTGTCGATCCGCAACGGCTCGCAGACCCGAGACTGCGGGCCGACGCAATAGCTTCGGCGGCCTCGGTCGTGGCAGCGATCCCGGAAGTCCGCCGCGTCCTGCTCGGTCTGCAGCAGGATTTTGCCGAGCACCCGCCGGTTCCGGCGCGGGGCGCGGTTCTCGACGGGCGCGACATCGGCACCATCGTATGCCCGCAGGCGGATGTGAAATTGTTCATCACCGCCAGCACCGAGGCCCGAGCCGCCCGCCGGGCCAAGGAGTTGCGCGAGCAGGGTGCCCCCGCTATATACGAGAACGTCTTGCAAGATCTTAATGAACGCGACGCGCGCGACAGCGGGCGCCGGGCCGCCCCGCTAAAAGCGGCCCACGACGCTCACGTCATCGACACGACGACGCTCGACGCCGATGTGGTGTTCGAGCGCGTCTGCGCTCTCGTCGCGCGTGCGCTCAAGGAGAAGGAATGGCAGCAGTAGAATTACAAACCCGGGAGGCGCCTGCAAAGGAGAGCTTTGCCGCGCTCCTTGATGAATCGCTCGGTGTCGCCAACAGTCTCGAAGGTACCGTCGTCAAGGGGCGGGTTATAGCCATCGAAAATGACGCCGTCTTGATCGATGTCGGCCTCAAATCGGAGGGCCGAGTTTCGCTGAAGGAGTTCGCCGCCGGAGGCGTCCAACCGGAGATTCACGTCGGCGACACCGTCGAGGTCTATCTCGAACGGATGGAGGACAAGAATGGCGAGGCCCAACTCTCGCGCGAAAAGGCTCGCCGCGAGGAGGCCTGGACACAATTGGAGAAAAGCTTTCAATCGAACGACCGGGTGAGCGGCACCATTTTTGGCCGGGTTAAGGGTGGGTTCACCGTGGACCTAAATGGCGCAGTTGCGTTCCTGCCTGGCAGCCAAGTCGACATCCGGCCGGTGCGCGACATCACTCCGCTGTTGGGATCACCGCAACCCTTCCAGATCCTCAAGATGGACCGCTCGCGCGGTAATATCGTCGTATCGCGCCGCGCCGTGCTCGAGGAGAGCCGCGCCGAGCAGCGTTCCGAGCTGGTGGCCAGCCTCAAGGAAGGGCAGATCCTCAACGGCATCGTCAAAAACATCACGGATTACGGCGCTTTCGTCGATCTCGGTGGCGTGGACGGCCTGTTGCACGTTACCGACATAGCTTGGCGCCGCATAAATCACCCCTCCGAGGCCCTCCACATCGGCCAAAACGTCAAGGTTCAGGTCATCCGCTTCAACCCTGAGACGCAGCGCATCTCACTCGGCATGAAGCAGCTCGAATCCGACCCGTGGGAGGGTGTCGAGCTCAAGTACCCGGCCGGCGCGAAATTCCGTGGCCGCGTCACCAACATTACCGACTACGGCGCCTTTGTCGAACTGGAGCCGGGGGTCGAAGGCCTGGTCCACGTCTCCGAGATGAGCTGGACCAAGAAGAACGTGCACCCCGGCAAGATCGTCTCGACCAGCCAGGAGGTCGAGGTAATGGTGCTCGATGTCGATCCGCAAAAGCGGCGCATCAGCCTTGGCTTGAAGCAGACCCTCGCCAACCCGTGGGAGGCATTTGTCGAAGAGCATCCGGTCGGCGCCGAGCTCGAAGGGGAGGTGCGCAATATTACCGAATTCGGGCTCTTTGTCGGTCTGCCCGGCGACATCGACGGTATGGTTCATATGTCCGACATAGACTGGAACCGGCCGGGCGAAGAGGCGATCAACGATTATCGCAAAGGCGACGCGGTGCGGGTCAAGGTGCTCGACGTCGATGTCGAGAAGGAGCGCATCAGCCTCGGCATCAAGCAACTCGAATCCGACCCCTTCGAGGCCGGCATAACGAAGATAAAGAAGGGGGAGGTCGTGACCGGCACGGTCGCGGCGATCACCGATGGCGGTGTCGAGGTGACGGTCGGTGATGGTATGCCCGGGTTCATCCGCAAATCCGAGCTATCACGCGACCGGAGCGAGCAACGGCCCGATCGCTTTGCGGTCGGCGAAAAGGTCGATGCCAAAGTGACCGCCATCGACCGCACGACCCGCAAATTGAGCCTCTCCATCAAGGCGCGTGAGGTCGACGAGGAGAAACGCGCGATGGCCGAGTTCGGCTCTTCAGATTCCGGCGCCAGTCTCGGCGATATTCTGGGCGCAGCGATCAACCGCGCGCGCCGCCAGGAGGAGACCGAGGAGAAGAGTTGAGCCGGGGCCGCTAGCTCGCTTCCTTAACCCCTCGGTTCGGGTTCGCCCCCCTCCCGCACTGCGGGAGAGAAACTGGGCGAGCGTGTTGGCGGGCTGGTCTCAGCGCGCGCGGCGTTGGGCTTCGAGCCACCCCATCATGATCCGGTTGAAGGTATCCGGCGCTTCGACATTCGGGAAATGCCGCATGCCCGGAATCTCCTCGTAGCGGCCGCCCGGCACGAGCCCGGCGAGCCGTCGGTTCCCGCTCGCCGGGGTGCCGGCATCGTCGGAGCCGCATACCACCAAAATCGGGCTGCGCAACGACGGTAGCTTTCCCGTGAAGTCGAAATTCATGATCGCCGCCGAGCAACCCAAATAGCCCGCCGGTGTCGTCTCCGCGATCGTGTCGCGGATCTGTTTCCAGCGTCCGGGCTTGATTCCCTTGAAAGCGTCGGTGAACCAACGCTCCATCGTGGCGTCGGCGAGAGGCTCCAGCGACTTCGCCCGGCGCACCGTGTTCATCCGCTCGTTCCACATTGCCGCCGCACCGGACGGGCTCGCCGGCAAGGTATCGCACCACATGGCCGAGATTACTTTGGCACCGTGTTCTATCGCGAAAGCTTGACCGATCATGCCGCCGATCGACAGGCCGATGTAATGCACCCGAGGAATCGCGAGTCCATCGAGCACGGCAGCGACGTCGGCGGCGAGCGCCTGCATCGTATAGTCGCCGTCCACCGGGTCGCTGCCGCCATGGCCGCGCATATCGAGGCGCAGCACCCGAAACCCCGCCTGCAGCAGCTCCGGGACCTGTTCGGCCCAGCTGCCGCCGTCGGAGGCCAGGGAATGCGTGATGCAGACAACCGGCCCGTCTTCTGGCCCGATGAGATCGTAGTAGAGGCGACGCCCTGGAAGGGGCAGCAGCATGACCATCCTCCTAATCAGTTGTGTCGAGGCAAGCCAGCTTAGCCTCGCTGGCCGTCGGCTGTGAGTTGCGGAAGCCGTCCTCAGGGGATCACGACCGGCACACCGGCGATTATAGAGTGACCGTTATAGAGAACCGCATAAAGCAACAGACCGGCGATGACCCGCAACAGGCTGATGTCGCGTCCGCGCAATCGGGTGCGGCCGGCGGCCAGCGCAGCAAAGGGCACATTCGAGGTGACTTCGGCGAGCCGCGCCCAATGGCTGCCGAGCGCGAGCTGCTTCTTGCGGTCGATCAGTACTGTGCCGCCGAGCGAAAGCGCGGCGAACGCGCCAAAAAACAAGAGCGAACGCAGATCCCCATTGGCGACGAGATGGCTAATCGACCACAGCCCGATCGCCCACATCACCGGGTGGCGCGTAACACGCAGGATCCCCGGGGCCGGATCGTCTGCTCTCGCAAATCGCTCCATTCCGACCGTGGTCGGGTTGGGGGTGGTATAGCCGGCGATCAGCAGGATCGTTGCAAACGGCATGACCACAACCGGGAAAAGCGTCATCCACCTCTGCCGCGGCCATAACGGAACGGTAGGCGCATGCCAGTAGGCCATCAGCAGCCAAGCGAAGGTCACCACAGCGGTCAGCGAGTACACGGCGAGAAAGCCCCGTTCGCCCAATTGATCGCGCAGGGCGCCGCGCAGCCAGGTGCTCGACAACACCACGTGGCTGCCGCAGAACGCCACTGCGGCGATGGCCAGCGAGACGAGACCGTGGCTCATCGCGCCGGTTACCTCATCTGTCGGGCAGATGGGCGATCTCGGGAATGACTTTCTCCAAGAGCTGCTGCGGATCGCCGGCCACGCGCACCGTCTTGTTGCGGCTTGTCAAGCCGGCGATGATCGAGAAATCACGGCGCGTCACGCGCCAAGTGCGGGCCAACAAACGCAGGAGCGCCTCGTTGGCGCACCCGGCTTCCGCCGGTGCGGTGACGGTCGCCTTGAGCACGCGACCGCCCTCGACCGAAGCAGCGACACCCACCAGACGATCACTCCGGGATCGGGGTGAAAGGCGAATCGCCACCCGCAGACCGTCGCGTACCACCGTCACCGGGCTTTCAGACAAGGTATTCAAACATCAGGTCGCGCAGGAACCAGAGAAGCAAAATGAGGATCACGGGCGAAATGTCGATCCCGCCGAGATCCGGGATCACCCGCCGGATCGGCCGCAACAACGGCTCGGTCACGCGCCACAGAAAGTCGCCGATCGTCGCGACGGCTCGGTTGTAGCGATTGACGACGCCAAACGCGACGAGCCAGCTCAGCACCGCCTGAGCAATCAACAGCCATATGTAAATCGAGATCACCGTGCTGACGAGGCGCAAGAAGGCGTACATATGACAGGAACCTCGACGGCAAGTGGCTCTCAGACGGTACCGTCAGCCGCCGGGGTCCGCAAGCTGTGGCCGAGCTGGAGCGCGGATCGGACCCTCGCTGGTCCAGAGCTCCGCAGCGAGTGCTTCGCCTTGTAATCGCCGCAATTTTCAGCGCGATTCTTTCCCTTCCGGATGAAGCCCAAGGGGCGCGTGCGGGCGCGCTTAGCGGAATAAATGGATGTACTGTTAGCTGAGAGGCCGCGGCATCGCCACGGCCTCTCGATCGATCGGAGTGTGCTCGAAAAACTGGAGGAGCGGCTTGGGCAGTTGCATGCCAGGCAGCGGCTCGGCATCGAGGACGAGCACGAAGCTCGGGTATTCGGCCAGGGCCTCAATTTCTTTCACCGCGAGAAATGGTACCTCAGCGCCTCGCTCATTCGGACGGCATTGATGGCGACCGGGCTTTATTGGCGTGCCCGCAAAAATGCCGAGGACATTAAAATCCGGCTCCACGAGATCCGCTCGCCCGAGTTGCCGGCCTCGTTCGAGGGGTTCACGATCCTCCATCTCAGCGATCTGCACGCCGACCTGAGCGACGGCGCGATGCGCCGGCTGATCGAGCTGCTGCCGACGATTTCGTACGATGCCTGTGTCTTGACCGGCGACTACCGCGCCAAGACCTACGGTCCCTATCGATCTGCAATAGAGGGCTTGGCGCGGGTTTGCGAGCAGCTCGAGGGTCCGGTTTACGGGGTCTTGGGCAATCACGACACGATCCGCATGCTTCCGGCCTTGGAGGAGCTCGGGGTTCGAATGCTGCTCAACGAGTCCGAGGTAATGGAGCGCGACGGGGAACAAATCCATCTCGTCGGCATCGATGATGCTCACTATTACCGGGTAGACAATATCGAAAAGGCGGCCTCCGGCGTTCCTTTTGCCGGATTCTCGATCCTGCTGTCTCATACCCCGGAGATCTATCGGCAGGCCGCGCATGCCGGGTTCAATCTGCTCCTTAGCGGGCACACCCACGGGGGCCAGATCTGCCTTCCCGGTGCCATTCCCATCATTCTCGATTCGGTCCTGCCGCGCCGCATGGGTTCGGGCGCTTGGACCTACCAGGACATGATCGGCTATACCTCCGTCGGGGTCGGCTCCTGCATTCTGCCGGTGCGCCTCAACTGCCCGCCGGAAATCACGCTGCACCGTCTGCTGCGCGAGCGCACGCTGTCTCAATAAGGGCGATCACGCAGGCGGAAGGCATAAAGCAGGCGCGACAACACCACCTCCCCGACGAATATCACGACGCAAACGACGATGTCGGTGGCTGTCAAGGCCAGCAAATCGCGGCAGGCGAGCAATGGCAACAGGGCTTCCGGTAGCTGGCCGAAACTACTCGCCCGGCTGCTCGTCGGCAGACCGAGCCGGCGTTTGCAAAAGCTGGAGAAGAGGTCGCGCACCATCGCAAAGACGCCGATCAGCAAACCGATGTTCCAACGAAGGCCAATAAGGGATGCGGCCGCAGTGGTCGCCAGCACTGCCGGCACGATGCTGCGCACCGTCTTTGAGTAGACGAACACCGGGCGCCCATCGGCAAATGTGACATTCCCGTCGAGCGGATAAGAACAACGCCCGATTACTTGGCGATCAACGGCGTGCCGTTCGCCACCATCAACAAGATCAACAGCTGCAGGATGATTACCGAGTGCATGGTCAGCGGGCCCCTGCCGAGAGTTGGCTGCCAATACGCAAGAGGACCTCCGTCGCCGCGCGATCGGCACCCGAGGGCAACGGTGCCGTAGGTGCGAGCACCCAGCTTGCGACGTCGGCGATCACGACCGGGCCCTCCAGGTCGCGCAGCAGCATGTGGTAGCCCTCCTCGTACCAGGCGAGCGTGGCGCGGCGACGGGACTCGGGCGGCAGGCTGCCGACAAACCGCCGGATCGGCGCTTGCGGCACGATTTCGTCTTTTGCGCCATACATGACCAGCAACGGCGTCTCGAGAAACGGCGCCTCATCAAGCGCCGCATCCATTAGATCGACGAGACCGTAAATCGTATCGACGCGAGTCTCCTTTATCACCAGCGGGTCGCGCGCCAACGCGCGCAGCATCGCGATGTTGTCAGATGGCCGTTTCTCGAGACCGCGGCCGGTCAAGGTTAGCCCCGGCATCAGCCGCACCCCGCCCCACAGGGCAAGCCGGGGCAAGAGGTCCATCGTTGCGCGGCCCCAGACCGCCGGTGCCGTCAGGATGACGCCGTCGACGTCGGGAACCGGTGTGCCGCTCTCACCGGCCATCGCTACCACCGCGACTGCGCCGCCCATGCTCTCGCCGAGAAGATAGAGCGGCACGCCTGGATAGCGGCGGCGCAGGATTTGGGACGCCGTTGCAACATCGGCAGTGAACGCTGTCCGGCCGGGCCAGTACCCACGCTCGGGCGCGGCACCAAAACCGCGCTGGTCATAGGCGTATGTGGCAATCCCGCGTTTGGCCCATGCCTTGCCCGGAGCCTCGAAGGCGTTGCTGTAGTCATTGAACCCATGGAGCGCGAGAATCACCGCGTTGGCTTTGCCCTTACCATTATCCCCTGGCGGCAGCCATTCCTGCAGCGGGAGGACCTGTCCGTCGGCCGTGACAAAGCTCGTTCCGGTAAAATGCGGCATCGGGCTCGGTTCGGGCGCTGCCTGCGCGGTTCCGATCCCTGCCAGCCGGGCGTCTTCGTCGATGGTCGGTGCGCAGCCGACCGACAGCAGCGACATAGCAAGCGCCCAAACCCTAACCGAGCCGGCAGGCCGTCGCCGCAAGCCGCTCACGCGTTCGCGTCGAGACTGCAAACCGATATCGACATTCGCGAGGGGGGCTTTGATCGAACCACGGCAAAGCGTATCATCGGCTTGTTAAACCGTCATCCGCGCGGGGCGAGCGCCCCCATCATTTCCCGGTCGCATATGGGGCCATTCGAAACCATCTACATCGACGAGAGGGTCGCTGCGTGCAATGGCGGCGGAGGACCTCTCGGCCATCCCCGGGTATTTTTGAATCTTGGCCCGGAAGGGAAGGTCGAGTGCCCTTATTGCTCCCGTCTCTTTGTCAACCGCGTGATGCAGGGATCCACACCGGGGGATGCGACGCCGCCACCCAGGGTGTCGGATGAGCGCAATGTCTGAGTGAAGGAAACCGGTGGACGACCTTATAGACCCGCTAGTTTCGGAGCCGCACCCGACCGCAGTCGCGCACGCGCCATCGGCTGCGCCACACCACGTGTTCTTGATTGATGGCTCCGGCTTCATCTTTCGCGCCTATTTCGCGCGCGCCAAGGATCCGACAGCGGAGCGCTTTCAGCGCAAATCCGATGGTATGGCGACCGAAGTCGTCATGCATTTCAGCAATATGCTGGACAAATACCTGCGTGACACCGACGCTGACCACATCGCCGTGATCTTCGACGCCTCCGGCCGTAGCTTCCGCAACGAGATCTACGACCAATACAAGGCGAACCGCCGGGAAATGCCCGATGATCTCGCGCCGCAACTGAGCCATGTGCGGCAGGCGGCTGATGCCTTCGGCGTCTGCCGGATCGAAATGGAGAATTTCGAGGCCGATGACCTGATCGCGACCTATGCGCGGCATGCCATCGAGGCCGGCGCCAAAGTCACCGTCCTCTCTTCCGACAAGGACATGATGCAGCTCGTCGCCGACGGCAAGATCATGATGCGCGACCCGATGACCGATCGGCCGATCGGAGAAGCCGAGGTGCGCGAGAAGTTCGGCGTCGGACCCGACAAGGTCATTGAGGTCCAGGCGCTGTGCGGCGACAGCACCGATAATGTGCCCGGGGTGCCGGGGATAGGCGTGAAGACCGCGGCCGAGTTGATCAATACCTATGGCGATCTCGAGACATTGCTGGCCAGAGCGTCCGAGATCAAGCAACCGAAGCGGCGGCAGACACTGATCGAGAACGAGAAGAATGCGCGGTTGTCGAAGGACTTGGTCAAGCTAGACGACGATGTGCCGCTGCCCTGCCCATTGTCAGCACTGAGGGTGCAGCCTTACGACCCCGACAAGCTGTTTCCGTTTCTCGATGAGATGGAGTTGCGCGCCCTCAAGTCGCGCATCGTGCGCCGTCTCGATATAACCGCACCGCCACCCGCGAGCCCGAGCGAGCCGGTGATCCCAGAGATCCCGCCGTTTACGGCCCCGCACACCTATGCGCTAGTTGAGACGGCCGAGGGTCTGGAGCATTGGATCGAAGCTGCGGAGCAGGCGGGGGCGGTCGGGATCTGGCCCGAAGGAAGCGCTGTCGCCGGCCGACGTCCGGCTTTGTGCGGAATTGCACTCGCGGTCGCTCCCGGGCTCGCTGCGTATGTCCCCATCGGGCATCGCTTACCAGAAGCCGGGGCATCGTCGCTGCCACTCGGCGAGGCCCTCACCCACCCAGCCCCGCAGGCCGGGTCCCCCCTTTCCGGCAATGCGCGAGAGGGTGCTGAGCGAAGCGAAGCGGGTGAGGGCAAGCTGACCCCGGAGCGGGCAATCGAGCGCCTGCGCCCGTTGCTGGAGGATCCCGGGGTTCTCAAGATCGGGCACGACGTCAAGGCCGCCGCGCACCTGCTGTCGCGCTACGGGATCACGGTCGCGCCTTTTGACTGCACGATGCTGATGTCGTACGTGCTCGACGGCGGCCAGTTCGAGCACACTATCGAGACGTTGGCCAGGCATTGCTTCGAGCATGACCTCGCCCCACTCAAGGAGCTGGTTGGAACTGGCAAGAGCCTGATCGCCTTCGCCGAAGTCGCTCCCGAGCGCGCCCGCGACTTCGCGGCCGAGCGGGCGGATGCGGCGTTGCGGCTGCACATGCTGCTCAAGGCGCGTCTGGTGCGTGACAGGATGACAGCGTTCTACGAAACGATCGAGCGGCCGCTCGCGCCGGTCGTCGCCGCAATGGAGCGCGAGGGGATCAAGGTCGAGCCCGCGGCACTCGCCGAGCTGTCGCGCGATTTCTCACGGCGCATTGCCGAGCTCGAACAAGCGATCTTTCGCGCCGTCGGCAACGACTTCAACATTGGCTCGACCAAGCAGTTGGGCGACGTGCTGTTCGAAAAACTGGGGCTGCCCGGCGGCAAGAAAGGCAAGACTGGTGCCTACGGCACCGACGCCTCGGTCCTCGAGGAGCTCGTGCCGTTGCATGAGGTGCCGGGGCATGTCCTCGAATGGCGCCAGCTGACCAAGCTCAAATCGACCTATGCCGACGCGCTGGCCGAGGAAATCGACCGGGAGAGCGGGCGGGTGCACACTTCCTACGCGCTCGCGGTCGCGGCCACGGGCCGGTTCTCGTCAAACAATCCCAACTTGCAGAACATCCCGATCCGCACCGAGGAAGGACGCCGTATCCGTCGCGCATTTGTCGCCGAGCCCGGGCATCTGCTGCTGTCGGCCGATTACAGCCAGATCGAACTCAGGCTGGCCGCCCATGTCGCCGATGTACCGGAACTCAAACAGGCGTTCCGGGACGGGGTGGACATTCACGCGTTGACTGCGAGCCAGGTGTTCGGCGTGCCGCTCGCCGAAATGGACGCCAATACGAGGCGGCGGGCGAAGGCGATCAACTTTGGGATTATTTACGGCATCAGTGCATTTGGTTTGGGAGCGCAGATTGGCGTGCCTCAGGCCGAGGCGGCGGCATATATCCGGGCCTATTTCGACCGCTTTCCGGCGATCCGCGCTTACATGGAGCGGATCAAGGCCGACTGCCGCCGCACCGGCTATGTCGAGACGATCTTCGGGCGCAAATGCTTCATCCCGGGGATTCGCGACGCCAACCCGGCGCGCCGCGCCGGCGCCGAGCGGCAGGCAATCAACGCGCCTCTACAGGGTTCGGCCGCTGACATCATCAAGCGCGCCATAGCCCGCATCCCGGCCGCCCTCGCGCGCGAAGGACTGCGTACGCGGATGCTGCTGCAGGTCCATGACGAGCTGCTGTTCGAGGCGCCGGAAGCCGAGGTCGAGCACACTGCGCAGGTTGTCAAAGCCGTCATGGAAGGCGCCTGCGCGCCCCATTGCGAACTCTCGGTCCCGCTAGTCGTCGAGACCGGCTGGGCCCGCAGCTGGGATGAGGCCCATTAGGAGCGCCCGCCGTCGATTGCTCGACGGCCTTTCCGGCGCCGGCTGATGTCGCTGATAAATACACCGAAAAAAACGGCGAAGAGACGGCCTTGACCGCGGAAATCCTCGCCTTTTTGGCGAGCGCCGTAGCGGGAACAGCCAGCATAACAGCAGAGAAAAGGGTGAAAACAGCAACGGCGAGCCATCCTTTATCCGGACCGACACCGGGCGAGGGTTATGCCGTCCCTCAAGCTGGCACTGTAGCGCGCGAGGAATTCAGGTATCCGAAACACCCAAAAATATCCTTTTCGTTTTAAATAAGCATTACATTGTCATGCGATTGTGGCAATTTGGAGACCTTGCCAGATGCTAATCCGGCAGCCCCGTTACGAGATAGAGCGTTCCCAGCACCGGGCCGGGCTTCGCATCGCCGAAGGTGCGCTTAAAGATGGCGCCAATCTCGCCGCTCCTATAGATGTGGCTCAGGGCGCGGTCGACGGCGAGCCGAAAATCCTCGTCACCACGGGGCAGCGCCAGCGCATAAGGTTCAACCGACAGGTAATTTTCTGCAAGCATCAGCTTCCCTGGTGTCTTGCTCTGCTTGATCAAGGACACGAGTATCGAGCGGTCTGCGAAATAGGCTGAGATCTTGCCCTCATCCAGCATCGCGAGACCCTCTGCATGGGAATTGGCCGGGACGATTTCGGCGTTGATCCCCGCCTGTTTGAGCGAATCTCGTAGTCCTTGCTCGGTTGTCGTGCCGGCTAATACCCCGACCTTCTGACCTGACATTGCCTTCAGATCATGCGGACCATTCGCACGAATCATCAGGCTGGCGCCGTCGACAAAGGTTGCAATCGAGAAATCGACCAGCTCACGCCGGGACAATGTGGCGCTTGTCGGCTCGCACAACAGGTCGGCCTTTTGTTGCCGGATCGCCTCGAAGCGGTCGGCGGCGGTGACCGGGACATAGGTTACATTGAGCGAGCTGAAGTTTGCCTGTTGAGCGATCTTCTTGGCCACCTCGCGACACAGGTCGACCATGAAGCCGACCGGTTCGCCTATCTTGTCCTTCGAAGAAAACGGTGGCGCATCATCGCGATAGGCGATACGGAGCGTCTTGTCTTGGCTGATGCGATCGAGCACGCCGGCCGCGACGACGCTGCTGCCGACCACGGCCGTCAGGGTCGCCACGGCGATTGCACGAAGGCTTCGTCCGACCAACTGGCTCATGGTTCCCCCTTGAGAAATGGCATGCCGCAACTTCGCCACTCTATGGGCTCGCTCAAATGAGCGCAAAAAAATCGGCCGGGGGCGAGGC
>Ga0306923_10002775_pt1 | contig 16213 bp, 13 predicted proteins | sample sta12Can44000108_FD_203841 | JGI IMG/M metagenome (GOLD analysis project Ga0306923, IMG submission 203841) | Lab enrichment of tropical soil microbial communities from Luquillo Experimental Forest, Puerto Rico - statanox.12C.anox.44.000.108 (v2)... | ecosystem: Environmental > Terrestrial >... | reverse complement strand
CGAACCGGACCGCGTCAGCGTGCGGCCATTCCGACCGATAGGTGAAGGCCAGGGTGCCGCCGCCCTGGTGAGAGCTGACGATGACCAGCGCCAGCTGTCGCGGGTCGGCATCCGCGACCAGAACGCCGTCGTCTTTCATCCGCTGGATCGCCTGCGCAAGGAGCTCGACCCACTGCCGGTAGCCGCCCGCCAGCGCTTCGCGCGTGCCGTCGTCGGACTTCGCCAGTTGCGCGGCCAGGGCGTGGTAGGTGGGCGTGCCGAAGTATCCGATCCGCCTGAGGTAGCGCATGTTGAGATCGATCCAGCGCTCGAAGTCGTCGAATGAGGCCAGGCCCCGAAGCTTGGGCTGCCGGTGAAAGTCCAGCACCACGCCGATTTGATGCCCGATCACCGTGCGAATCAGCGCGCCCTTGTCAGCGAAATAGTGGGCAAGCTGCGAACCGCTGACCGACGCGGCCTTGCGCACGTTGTCCATGTTGAACGCCGCCAGGCCCTCGGTGACGATCAGCTTTGCGGCCGCTTGCACGATCCGATCGCGGGTGGCACGCCCCTTGGGCGTCAACCGCTTTTCGTCTTGCGACTCCGGATGTGCCATCGAGTCAGGCTATCCCGCGGACTCACCCGATTTTGGGATATCCAGCCCACTGATAAATCCGTCCCGATCAGGCGGACACGTGGACCCTGGCGAGGAACCCGCGGATCAGCTCGGCGACTTCCTCCAATGCGGACTCCAGCAGAAAGTGCCCGCCGTCGAGCAGATGGATCTCGGCATCGGGTAGGTCGTCGGCGAAGGCTTCGGCGCCCGCCGGGCCGAAGATCTCGTCGCCACGACCCCACACCGCCAACAGCGGCACCCGCGTGGCGCGAAAGTACTCGTGCAGGCGGGGGTACAGCGGCGCGTTGGTGGCGTAGTCCCGCAGGAGTTTCAGCTGCACCAGGTCGTTGCCGGGCCGGGAAATCAGCGCGTAGTCGTGATACCAGGATTCGGGGTCGACCAGCGTCTCGTCGGGCACTCCGGTGAGGTACTGCCACCTGGTGGCGTCCAGCGTGAGGAACTGCCGCACCGCGCCTTCGGTGTCGGGCGTCTGCTCGCTTTGATAGGCCCGCACGATTTTCCAGAAGCTTTCGACGAACCCGGCGTCGTAACCGTTGCCACTTTGGCTCACGATCGCGGTGATTGCGGACGGGTCGTGAAGCGCCAGCCGCCAGCCGATGGGGGCGCCGTAGTCCTGCACGTAGATGGCGTACCGATCGATGCCCAGCGTGCGCAGCAGACCCGCGGTGAGGTCGGTCAGCGCGTCGAACGTGTAGTCGAACGTGTCGACGGGCGGTGCGTCGGAGAGCCCGAAACCCAGGTGGTCCGGTGCGATCACGTGGTACCGGTCGGCAAGCGCGGGAACCAGGTCGCGGAACATGTAGGAGCTGGTCGGGAACCCGTGGAGGAGCACCAGCGCGGGAGCATTGGGATCGCCGGCTTCGCGGAAGAACAGCCGATGACCGTCGACTGTGGCGTATCGATAATGAACAGCCGGCATGACGTACCTCCTGAGCCCAGATCCAGCAAGCCTGCAATTTTTGGGTTGTTTGACCCAGTATGCACCAAAAGGCGCGGCGCGCAACAGTCTCGGGGCCTGGGACTCCCTGATCGAGCCTGCGCTCACGGCGCCGATCAAGTTTCCGCCGTCGGTGCAGACTCGACGCCCTGACCGCAGGCTCGATCTCGGCGACGACGGCGCCGTGCTGTTCGCGATGACAAACACGTTCATGACCGGTATGACGTTAAGGGTGGACGGCGGCGAACCGCTGGTCTAGGTCCGGCGATATTCGAGGTGACGCGGTGGGCAGGCTCGTTTCGGTGAATGTGGGCATGCCGAAGAACGTGCCGTGGCGGGACAAAACCGTCTACACCGGGATATGGAAGACCCCGGTTGACGGCCCGGCCATGGTGCGCCGCCTCAACATCGACGGCGACGGGCAGGGCGACCTCGGCGGCCACGGTGGTGAACAGCGTGCCGTCATGGTTTACCAGACGGAGTCGTACGACTTCTGGAGGTCCTACCTGGGTCGCGACGACCTCGAACCCGGCCACTTCGGCGAAAACTTCACCGTCAGCGGCTTAGCCGATAGCCAGGTCTGCATCGGCGACCGCTACCGTATCGGCGACGCCGAATTCGAGGTCACCCAGCCGCGAGTCACTTGCTTTCGGGTCGGCCTGCGCCTGCACGAACCGGAAATGCCCAATCTGCTTGTCTCCCAACGTCGTCCGGGCTTCTACTTCAGGGTTATCACCGAGGGTGAAGTGCGTGCCGGTGACGAGATCGTCCGCACCCGCCCTGGCCGCCACCAGCTCAGCGTCGCCGACGTCGACGCGCTGTTGTATCTGCCGAACCGCAACACCGAGCAACTCCGCAAGATCGTCGACGTCCCGGCGCTCAGCCCGGGCTGGCAGCAGTCGTTCCGCGACATGCTCGCAGCGCACGAGACTTCCGCAGCGCCGCCGGCCGGAGTCGCACCGGGGTGGAACGGGTTTCGCCCGTTGCGGGTCAGCGCGACCCGCCGGGAAACCCCGCAGGTGCTGTCGATGCGGTTGGTGGCCGACGACCATAGCCCGCTGCCGCCGCCGCTTCCCGGCCAGTACCTGACGGTGAGAATCCCGGGTGCCGGTGAGCCGACGCCCCTGCGCAGTTACTCCCTTTCGGGTGACCCCGCCGCGGGGGACTACCGCATCAGCGTCAAGCGCGAAGACCACGGTCTGGTGAGTCGATGGCTGCACGACCACGTCAAACCCGGATCGGTCGTCGAGGCCGCCGCCCCGCGGGGCGACTTCTACCTCACCGAGGGCAGCAACCCGGTGGTCCTGATCTCGGCGGGAATCGGCATCACCCCCGTCTTGGCGATGTTGCATTCGCTGTCGGCCGCCCGCAGCGGCCGCCACGTCTGGTGGCTGCACACGACCCGCAATCGCGAAACCCAGGCCTTTGCAGACGAGGTCACCACCCTGATCGAATCCTTGCCCCATGCCCGGACACTGGTTTCCTATACGCAGCAGCAGGGACGCCTGGACCGGCCGGCGATCGCGGCGCTGAGCCTTCCGCCCGACGCCGCCGCATACCTCTGCGGCCCAACGCAATTCATGACCGACATGCGCCAGAACCTCACCGCCTCGGGCCTCGACCCCGCCAGGATCCATAGCGAATTGTTCGGCGCACTCCCGCCGATCAACCCGGGCATCGTCGACGTCGCCGCGCGCAGGCCGCCGCACCAGCCGGCCGGAACGCCCGGAACCGGGCCGTCGATCACCTTCTCCCGCAGCGGACTCACGGTCAACTGGTCCCCCGAATACGGCAATATCCTCGACCTCGCCGAGGCCTGCGATGTCCCAAGCCGTTTCTCGTGCCGCAGCGGCGTATGTCATATGTGTGAGACCGGAGTCGTTGCCGGAAAAGCAACTTACGTCGAGGCGCCCCTCGAAAAGCCTGACGATGCAACGGTACTCATCTGCTCCGCCGCTCCAGAAACCGACTTGGTGCTCGACCTCTGACTGTCGCGTAAGGTCTTCGCGCGCCATCGCCGTCAGTCAGCACCTTGCCAGATCCGCCGCAGGTCGCAGGTCGAAGTGACGCGCCCACGATCGTTCTCACCCCAATCTCCCCGCAAAGCCGGACGCAAACCACGGTGTGGTAGAAGATGAGGTCCATGAATGCCGTCGGACCTCGCTGCCTGCTGACGGTGGGCATTCCGTCACCTCGGCGGGCGGCACCATCGCCGGCTTGCCCGGTCTGTGGCGGATGACCGAGCCGCTCGACGCCGCCGGCGACGGGATGACCGTGGAGTTCCTCGGCCGCCTTGGCGGGGCCATGATGACGGCCAATTATCCGGCCGACCTCGTCCGCCGCACCCTGACGTTATCGGCCGAACACTGCGGGCTCACCAACTATGTGCTCGTATTGCCCAACTACATTCAGGTCGGCGGGCCTAACCGCACCGAAGGCACCCGAGTGCGGGTCGTGCACGGTGGGGGCGACCTGCGGTACGACCAGACCTTTCCGCTGGCGGCGCTCGTCGATCGCGCCGAGTCTGGCCGCATCACTCCGGTGGACGGGTTGGCCGAGCTCGACCGGATATACGCACTACGGCCGCGTTTTCCGGGTTGGGTCGGCGTTCTCGGGTACGCCGTTCAAAGCGCCGGCTTCGCGCTGATCCTGCAACCGACACCCGTTGCCTTGCTCGCCGCGGTCGGTTTCGGGTTGCTCGTCGGCGTGTTGAGCCTCATCGGAAGGTTCACCGAGGCGATCGGCCACTTGCTGCCGGCCATCAGCGCCTTCCTGGTCGCCTTGACGGCTTTCACCGTCAACCGGTTCTGGTATCTGGGCGAAGCCAGTCTGCGGCTGCTCATTCCGCCGCTGGCTGTCTTCATGCCCGGCGTCGCGATCACCTTGGCGGTCATCGAGTTGACCACTGGCGAGGAGGAATCCGGCTCGATTCGGCTGATGGCCGGATTCATGCGGCTAGCCCAGCTCGCCTTCGGCATTCTGATCGCCGCCCAACTGGCCGGACTGACCGCATCCCAGCTCAGCACCGCGTCGGTCAACAAGCTGGGCACCTGGGCGCCGTGGCTGGGTGTCGCCGTTTATGCCCTCGGCATACTGTTCTACCTGGGCCCGCCGACCTGGTTCCTGCCCTGGGTGTGGGTGACCATGTTCGTGTCGTACGGCAGCCAGGTGATCGCGGGCGCCGTCTTCGGAAGCTATGCAAGCGGATTCGGCGGTGGCCTGGCGTTGACGCTGTGCGCGTTGGTGCTTTCCCAACGGCCGAATGCGCCGCCGGCGACGGTCCTCATCCTGCCGGGATTCTGGATGCTGGTGCCCGGATCCATCGGTCTGATCGGCGTCACCGAACTCATCAACGCGGCCAGCAGCACCATGTTCTCGGTCACCCTGATTTCATTGCTCTCCATCGCGCTCGGCGTTCAGGCCGGACTGTTGTCGTGGCGCGTCCTCCGCAAGCTGTACAGCGTGGTGCGCAACCCGCGACCGCAGTCCGGCGATTGATTTCTTACCCAATTTCGTCCGAAACCGGATGCAAGCCACCATGCGGGTGACAATCGGTCCATGAGTTCCGCTGCAACGACGGTGTTTCGTGCCCGTCGGGTGATCACCATGGAGCCGAGATGCCCTGACGTCACAGCGGTCGCGGTGACGGGTCAAAGGATTGTCGCCGTCGGGTCATTCGAGGACTTGCGCGGCTTCGGTGACGCGGTCGTGGACGAGACGTTCGCCGACTCTGTGGTGTGCGCGGGCTTCATCGACCAGCACCTGCATCCGATCCTCGGTGCCACGACGTTGGCCACCGAGGTCATCGCACCGGAGGAGTGGGCCCTTCCGAGCCGCGTCTTTCCCGCAGTGCTTACGGAAGAGGGGTATCGCCGAGCCCTGGGGGACGCCGAGCAGGCGCTGACCGATCCGCAGACGTGGCTGTTCTCCTGGGGATATCACCCGCTGTGGCACGGTCGCCTTGACCGCGGCGCCCTCGATGTCATCAGCCGCGCCCGGCCGATCGCGGTCTGGCACCGCTCCTGCCACGAGTGGTTCCTGAATTCTGCGGCCATCGAGAAATTGGGCATCGCCCGCGATCAGCTGGCCGGGCACGGGCGCGCCAGCGATATGGTCGATTTTGAGGACGGACACTGGTGGGAGACCGGGCTGAATCTGCTCATACCCAAGCTCACACCGATATTCATGAGCGCGGAGCGGCTCACCGCCGGGCTCCACCAGTTGGTCAGTTACCTGCACCGCAACGGCGTCACCGCGATTAACGAGCCGGGCGTCATGTGGGACGTCGAGCCCTGGCGGCTATACCAAAAAATCCTCGGCGCCGACGAAACCCCTTTCCTGTCGACATTTCTCGTCGATGCGCGCAGCCAGGCCGACGCCGGCATGGATCCCGCCGATGCGGTGGCCGACGCCGAAGCGCAGATTGCGCGCGCGAGCACCGGCAAGGTGCGGCTGTTGCCCAAGCACGTCAAGCTATTCGCCGATGGCGCTATCATCAGCCAGCCGATGCAGATGCGGGAGCCCTACCTTGACGACGACGGCCGTCCCGACCCAGACCACCACGGCGAATGGATGATGGCGCCCGAAACCTTCCGTGCCTTCGCGGAGGTCTACTGGAACGCGGGTTGGCAATTGCACATTCACGTCAACGGCGACGCCGGTCTCGACATGGTGCTCGACGCGATCGAGCACTGCATGGCACAGAGTCCCCGCGAGGATCACCGCACGGTGATCGTCCATTTCGCCAACTCCACCGAACAACAGATCGATCGGATCGCCCGCGTCGGGGCCATCGTCTCGGCCAATTCCTACTACCCGGTCGGCTTCGCGGACAAGTTCTCCGGGCACGGGCTTGGCCCCGCCCGGGCCGACACGATGGTGCGGTCGGCGTCAGTGCTGCGCCGCGGCCTCCCGTTGTCCTTCCATTCCGACCTGCCCATGGGTCCGGCCGATCCCCTGAAGCTCGCCTGGTGCGCGGTCAACCGGCTCACCCCCGGCGGGCGCGTCGCCTGTCCCGAACAGCGCATCTCGGTGCACCACGCGTTGCGCGCAATCACCATCGAGGCGGCGTACTCGTGGCGCATGGAGAACGAACTCGGGAGCATCGCGCCGGGTAAGCTCGCCAACTTCACCGTCTTGGGCGAGGACCCGTATGCCGTCGAACCCGAACAGCTGCACCGGATTCCGGTGGCGGGCACCGTCTATGCGGGACGCTGGTTTCCGAGCTAGGGACTGAGCGCGACCGATGCCTCGGCCGTGTAGCAAAGGAAAGTCAGCGTTTCCTGCAGATAGAGCTGCACGGTGTCGGCATCATGGCTGCTGTAACCGATCGCGACATCGGTGCCCAGTTGCAGGTCGAAGTCGCCGCCCCGGGTGGTTAGCACGAAGGCGCCATCGATGGCCGGCGCCCAGATGATGTCGCCGTCGACCAGTCGGTTCAGGTGCTCGCGGATGGGATATCCCTGTTCGGTGGTCTCACTGACTTTGGTGTAGACGTCGGCGGACAGCAGCACCGAATACGGGCCGTCGACCCCGGCCAGCCGCAGTTCGGTCAACGCCTGCGAGATGGCATCGGGCATGTCACGAGGATCCTCCGGCAACCCCAGTGACTTGTTCGAGCTGGCGCTGCGGATGCCCTCGATCGACGCGGCGGCATAGCCCTCGAAGATGGTGCGGTCCTCGACGAACGCCAGCTTCTTGGCCGCGGCCTTGACCGCATCCCAGTCGGAGTCCTGCGAGCCACGTTCGACGTCGTCGATCTCGGAACGCGACAGCGTGAACGGAACCCGCAGCCGGACAAGCGGTTTGCTTGCCCGGAGGTGAGCCACCACGCCGTCGGTAGGCGCTTTGACGTCGATCAGCCGACCGGTGCTGACCGCCGCGGTGACCGGACCGCCGGGGTCGCTGACGTCGACCACGCGGCGCCCGGCGATGTGGCGTTTGAACGTCCGGGCGGCCTCCAATTCGATTTCCGCCCAAGCGACTTCGGTGACCGGTGCCAGGTCGCGGTAGAGGTTGTTCATCAGGAGGTTCCTTTCAGGCTGCCGATCGACAGTGAGCCTTTAGAGGCTGGTGCGGAAACGGGTGTGGCTGGCCGCGCCGACACCAGCGGTCCGGGCAGGGGCGGTGGATCGTCGAGGAAGTCGACGGTGGGCGAGAAGAACAGCCCGCCGGTTTCGGCGGTGGAGAAGTCGAGGATGCGGTCGGTGTTACCGGGGGGATCACCCAGGAACATGTTGCGCAGCATTCGTTCCGTGACCCGCGGCGTGCGCGAATACCCGATGAAATACGTGCCGTACTCGCCCTTGCCGACCTCGCCGAACGGCATGTTACGCCGCACGATCTTCAGCTCGGTGCCGTCGTCGGCGGTGATGACGTTGAGCGCTACGTGCGAGTTGGCCGGCTTCTCGTCGTCGTCGAGTTCGATGTCGTCCAGCTTGGTACGGCCGATCACGCGTTCCTGCTCGCTCCCCGAAAGCGATTCCCAGGACGGCATGTCGTGCACGTACTTTTGCACGTGGACATAGCACGAGCCCTCGAACTCGGGGTCCTCCTCACCAATGGCGGTGGCGCTGACGGCCTTTGCGCCGTCGGGGTTTTCGGTTCCGTCGACGAAGCCCAGCAGGTCGCGGTTGTCAAAGAACTGGAAGCCGTGGACCTCGTCGACGACGGTGACCGCACCCGCCATCGACTTGAGGATGCGGCTGGCCAACTCGAAACAGACATCCAGCGTTTCGGCGCGGATATGGAACAGTAGGTCGCCTGGCGTGGCCGGGGCGGCGTGCCGCGGTCCGGCCAGCTCGATGAACGGATGCAGTTCGGCGGGCCGCGGCCCGCCGAACAACCGGTCCCAGGCGTCGGAGCCGATCGAGGTGATTGCCGACAAGCGCTTCGCGGGGTCGCGAAAGCCGATCGCGCGCACCAGCCCCGACAGATCGGGCAGCGCGTCGTGCACGGTCGCCTCGCCACCTTCGTCGATGGTGACGACGAGGAAGATCGCGGCAGGCGTCAACGGCGCGAGAATGGGCTGGGGCTGGACCGCGGGCACTCTGCCGACCTTAGCCTGGCGACGGCAAGCGCCAGAAGCGGCACGAGCAAGGAGCCGCGCAACGCGGCCCAGCGTGAACTCCGTCGTCCGGGACAGCCATGATGTTGAGCATGTCGGCCAGCGCCGCAGGCCTCTGCGAATTCATCGACGCGTCTCCCTCTCCGTTTCATGCATGTGCCACCGTGGCCGCTCGGCTGGTCGACGCGGGATATGCCGAACTCAGCGAAACCGACCGGTGGCCCGACCATCCGGGGCGCTACTTCACCGTGCGGGCCGGATCACTGGTCGCGTGGAACTCCGACGGGCCCGACGGCCCGTTCCGGATCGTCGGCGCACACACCGACAGCCCCAACCTGCGGGTCAAGCAGCATCCGGACCGCCTGGTCGCCGGCTGGCGGGTGGTGGCGCTGGAGCCGTACGGGGGAGCGTGGCTCAACTCGTGGCTGGACCGAGATCTCGGCATCAGCGGGCGCATGACTGTGCGCGACGGCGCCGGGATCAGCCACCGGCTGGTCCGGATCGACGATCCGATCCTGCGGGTGCCTCAGCTGGCGATCCACCTGGCCGAGGACCGTGCGTCGCTGACACTCGACCCGCAGCGTCACGTCAATGCGGTCTCGGGCGTTGGCGACGCAATGGGGTCCTTTCGTGACTACGTGGCAGAGCGCGCCGGGGTGGCGCCGGCCGACGTGCTGGCCGCCGACCTGATGACACACGATCTGACCCCGTCGACAATCGTCGGCGCCGACGCCGGCCTGCTGAGCGCACCCCGGCTGGACAATCAGGCCAGCTGCTATGCGGGGATGGAAGCACTGTTGGCCGCCGAGCCGCGGGGCTTCCTGCCCGTGTTGGTGCTCTTCGACCATGAGGAGGTCGGTTCGTCCTCCGACCACGGCGCGCAGTCCAACCTGCTGGGCACCGTCCTGGAACGCATCGTGCTGGCGGCCGGGGGCAACAGGGAAGACTTCCTGCGCCGGCTGCCGGCGTCGCTGCTGGCCTCGGCGGACATGGCGCACGCCACCCACCCCAACTACCCGGAGCGGCACGAGCCCGGCCACCTCATCGGGGTCAACGCCGGGCCCGTGCTCAAGGTGCACCCGAATCTGCGGTACGCCACCGACGGACGCACTGCGGCGGCTTTCGCGTTGGCCTGCCGGCAGGCGGGGGTCGCGTTACAGCGCTACGAGCACCGCGCCGACCTGCCGTGCGGGTCGACGATCGGGCCGCTGGCCTCGGCTCGGACCGGTATCCCGACCGTCGACGTCGGCGCCGCGCAGCTTGCGATGCACTCCGCGCGGGAGCTGATGGGCGCGCACGACGTCGCCGCCTATTCGGCTGCACTGCAAGCGTTTTTGTCACCACGGTGACCGGCGCGTGCGCTCAGCGCTCTGCAAGGATCGCCGGTTCGTAGCGGACGACGTTCTCCACCACGATGCCGTCGCGGGTGCGGACCCGATCGAGCCCGCGGATCTCGAACGGTCCGGCCGGGCCGGTGCCCTGGCCGACATAGTGCAGGAAGACCAGCTGCTCACCCTCGGCGGCGGCGGGCACGGTCGCGCTGTCGACGAGTTGAAGCCGCAGATCGGGTGCGGCGGTGAGCAATTCGGCGATCTTGGCCGTGTAGACTTCTTTGCCTCGCACCGGTTCTAGGCTTTCGGGCCAGTAGCCGACGATGTCGTCGGCCAGGATGTCGAACCCACCGGAAAGAACGGGAGCAGCCCAATACGCGGCCCACAGCTCGGCGCTGAAGGTGGCCGCAGCTGGGTCGGCGCTCGTGCGGGGTGCGGCGGACTGGACGTCGGTCATGGCTTCCTCCAAGGGTCGGGGCTCCGGTAGAGCCCGTCGTTTTGAGCGTGCGTCCACAAGTTGGGGCAGCACAATTACCTCGGAGGTCATCGCTGTGTGTGCGTGGGCCCGGTTACCGTTGCCTGGTGAGCCACGCGGCGGTTGGCGTCCTGTTGCGGGAATGGCGGGCGCGTCGACGGGTGAGTCAGCTCGACCTGTCGCTGAATGTGGGTGTGTCGGCGCGGCATCTGAGCTTCATCGAAACGGGGCGTTCCCGTCCCAGCCCCGAGATGGTGCTCGCCCTCGCCGAGGGCCTCGACATTCCGCTGCGCGAGCGCAACACGCTGCTGCTTGCCGCCGGGTTTGCCCCGCGTTACCAATCACGCCCTCTCGACGACGCCGCGCTCTCTCCTGCTCGCGACGCGGTGCAGCGCCTCCTCGATGCGCACGATCCCTACCCGGGCATCGTCATCGATCGGTGCTGGAACATCGTGGGGGCCAACGCCGCGGCGTCCGCGCTTACTGCAGGTCTACCCACGGATCTTCGCGGCCCACCGGCCAACGTCTACCGGTTATGCCTGCACCCCGACGGCCTCGCCGGTCGAACCCTGAATTTCGCCGAATGGGCGGGCTATTTGCTGTATCAGCTCCGGCGCACGCTCGCGCTCACCGGCGACCCGGCATTGCAGGCGCTCGACGAGGAAGTGCGCGGCTACCCGGGGGTCGCGACAGCCGCGAAGGGGTGGGCCGCGCCACGCGACAGCGCATCGCTGCTGGTTCCCTTCGAATTCGATGCCGGCGGTGGGCAACGGCTGTCGATGTTCACGACGCTGACGACATTTGGGACGCCTCTCGATGTCACCCTCGCCGAACTGGCGGTCGAATTGTTCTATCCTGCCGATCCTGAGAGCGCCGATCTGCTCCGCAGCGGCACCATCGAGTTTGCGGTGTGAAGCGTCGCGCGGTGGGTACCTTTATCCGTGTATGGGGGCCCACGTGAAGATGATCACATTCGACTGCGGCGATCCCGCGACGCTGTTTGGGATGGTGGGCCGAGCAGTTAATAAGTGGTACGCCGGAACAATTATTCACAGAAAATTTGAAAGCGCTGAGTTTGCCGGAAGGGGCCCGGACCGGGGTGCAGGCGTTGCCCGATCCCAGCCCCGGCAAAAACCGAGAACACCTCGACTTCAGCGCCGCCGATGTTGACGCCGCGGCGTCGCCGCCGGCCGCGGCGGAGGCCAGTGAGGTAGGCCGACACAAGTTCGGAGACACCTTCCGCTGGGTAGCTCCGGCCGAGCGCCAGGGCGATGTGTTCTGGGTGGTGGGTCGGCGGCCTCCGCGAGGCCCAAGAGCGGCCGAAGCTCAACGTATGCGAAATACAGTGCGGCCGAGCATGTCTCGGCGCGGTAGCCGTAGCGTTGGTCACGCAGACCAAGCCACAATTTCTTGCGCCGGACAAACCGTTGGTAGGCCGCGCGCCCGCGGTGGCCCGCCATTCAACGGTCGTGAGTCACGACTGCCGGCGCATGGTTACGGCGTCGATACCATCGAGACAGGATGCAAGCATGCATGACGCCTCAGTTGGCGACTGGGCGGACGACGAGTTCTGTCCTGGCAACGGCCGACGAGAAGAGGGTATATTTGCCGCATTTATGCAAATTGATTCAAGTGCAACAGAATTATTGGCTCACGTGCGACAGACTCGTGGGCGGCGAAAACGAGTTTGTTGATTCCTCCCGCATGAACGCATGCCCTCGGGTAACATGCGAGATTGGGTAAGGATCGAGAGTCATCAATTCTCCTGGGGGACAACCGTGAGTACCAATCCGTTCGATGACGACAATGGCACCTTTTACGTCTTGATCAACGACGAGGAGCAACACACCCTGTGGCCGACATTCGCCGAAATTCCAGCCGGCTGGCGGGTGGTTTATGGCGAAGCGGACCGCGCCGCGTGCCTGGAATACATCGAGCAGAATTGGACCGATATACGGCCGAAGAGTTTGCGCGCCAGATCGGCAGCGGGCCGGGAAGCTTGATCGGCTAACCATCTCGATTTGGGGGTTGGATACAGTTGGGCGACCGCGCATTACCGGTGACGCGTGGGCAGCTAGACATTTGGCTTGCGCAGGAAACGGGCCACTCGGCACCGGAGTGGCAGCTTGGGCTATTCGTGAAAATCGAGGGCTCCGTAGGGCGTGCTGCCCTCGAGCGGGCGATCCGCCGAGTGGTGCACGAGGCCGAGCCGGTCAGGGCCGCGTTCGTCGAGGTGGATGGCCAGGTGCTGCAAAGGGCGATCGACTACCCAGATGTCACGCTGGCTAACCCGATCCCGTGCGGGAAGCGCGTGAGCGGCGTCATCTATTCAACGCGCGCCAATGCCTTTCACCGGCCAACTGTTCAAATTTGTGTTATTTCGGACAGGGACAGATGAATTTCATCTATATGTGTGCTGCCACCACATAGTCATAGGCGGATTCGGCCTTGCGCTGGTTTGTCAGCGAATTGCACGGTGTACTCCGCAATTGCTTCTGGCGCACCGATCCCGCCTCCCATTTTCGGCCGGCGTCCGGGCGGCGCGAGCCGCGCGACCCTAGACTGTCTGCGTGACTGTCTCCGGGACGAGTGCGCGCACCCAGGTGATTGACACCGTCGAGCACGCCGCGACCACGCCCGACCAGCCCCAGCCGTTTGGTGAGCTCGGTCTCAAAGAGGACGAATACCAGCGCATTCGCGAAATCCTGGGCCGCAGACCAACCGACACCGAGCTGGCGATGTACTCGGTGATGTGGAGCGAGCACTGTTCCTATAAGTCCTCAAAGGTTCACTTGCGCTACTTCGGTGAGACCACCACCGACGAGATGCGCGCCGGCATGCTGGCCGGCATCGGCGAAAACGCGGGTGTCGTCGATATCGGCGACGGATGGGCCGTCACCTTCAAGGTGGAATCACACAACCACCCGTCCTACGTCGAGCCCTACCAGGGTGCGGCCACCGGCGTCGGCGGCATCGTCCGCGACATCATGGCCATGGGCGCCCGGCCGGTCGCCGTCATGGATCAGCTGCGGTTCGGCGCCGCCGACGCGCCGGATACCCGCCGGGTGCTAGACGGCGTCGTCCGCGGCATCGGCGGCTACGGCAACTCGCTGGGCCTGCCCAACATCGGCGGCGAGACCGTCTTCGACGCGTGCTACGCCGGCAACCCGTTGGTCAACGCGATGTGCGTCGGCGTATTGCGCCAGGAGGACCTGCATTTGGCGTTCGCCTCGGGCGTCGGCAACAAGATCATTCTGTTCGGCGCACGGACGGGGCTGGACGGTATCGGCGGCGTGTCGGTGCTGGCGTCGGACACCTTCGACAGCACCGGATCCCGCAAGAAACTGCCCTCGGTTCAGGTGGGCGACCCCTTCATGGAGAAGGTGCTCATCGAGTGCTGCCTCGAGCTCTATGCGGGCGGGCTGGTGATCGGCATACAAGACCTCGGCGGAGCCGGATTATCGTGTGCCACCTCGGAATTGGCGTCTGCCGGCGACGGTGGAATGGCTATCCAACTCGACGCCGTCCCGCTCCGGACCACGGAGATGACGTCCGCCGAGGTGCTCTGCAGCGAGTCGCAGGAGCGCATGTGCGCGGTGGTCGCACCGGAGAACGTGGATGCCTTCACGGCGGTGTGCCGCAAATGGGAGGTGCTGGCCACCGTGATCGGCGAAGTCACCGACGGCGACCGATTGCGGATCACCTGGCGCGGCGAGACGGTCGTCGACGTGCCGCCGCGCACGGTGGCCCACGAGGGGCCGGTGTACCAGCGGCCGGTCGCTCGGCCGGAAACGCAGGACGCCTTGAACGCGGACCGGTCGACGAGACTGCCGCGGCCGGCCACCGGGGACGAGCTGCGCGCGACTTTGCTTGCGCTGCTGGGCAGTCCGCACCTGTGCAGCCGCGCCTTCATCACCGAGCAGTACGACCGCTACGTGCGCGGCAACACCGTGCTGGCCGAGCACGCCGACGGCGGCGTGTTGCGCGTCGACGAGTCCACCGGCCGCGGCATCGCGGTGTCCACCGACGCCTCAGGGCGCTACACGCTGCTGGATCCCTACACCGGTGCCCAGCTCGCGCTGGCCGAGGCGTACCGCAACGTCGCCGTCACCGGCGCGACCCCGGTCGCGGTGACCAACTGCCTCAACTTCGGTTCGCCGGAAGACCCCGGCGTGATGTGGCAATTCTCGCAGGCGGTGCGCGGCCTCGCCGATGGCTGTGCGGCCCTTGGGATTCCGGTCACCGGCGGCAACGTGAGCTTCTACAACCAGACCGGGTCGGCGGCGATCCTGCCCACGCCGGTGGTCGGCGTGCTCGGCGTGATCGACGATGTCGGCCGGCGCATCCCCACCGGACTGGGCACGGAACCGGGCGAAACCCTGGTGCTCTTGGGCGATACGCGCGACGAGTTCGACGGTTCCGTCTGGGCCCAGGTGACCGCCGACCATCTCGGTGGGCTGCCGCCCACGGTCGACCTGGCTCGCGAGAAGCTACTGGCCGACGTGCTGGCCTCGGCGTCGCGCGACGGGCTGGTGTCCGCAGCGCATGACCTGTCCGAGGGCGGCCTCGCCCAGGCCATCGTGGAGTCGGCGCTGGCAGGTGAAACCGGTTGCCGCATAGTGCTTCCCGAGGATGCCAATCCGTTCGTGATGTTGTTTTCCGAGTCGGCGGGCCGGGCGCTGGTGGCGGTGCCCCGCACCGAGGAGAGCCGGTTCCGTTCGATGTGCGAGGCACGGGGACTGCCCGCGGTCCGCATCGGCGTCGTCGACCAGGCTTCGGGTGCGGTCGAGGTTCAGGGCTTGTTCACGGTGTCTCTGGCGGAACTGCGCGAGACTTCCGAGACGGTGCTGCCGCGATTCTTCGGATAGGTCGGCTCCGGGCACTGTCATTGGCCTTATCAATGGCCACTGCCCTAGTCGGCTGGAGCCTCGTCAGTCCGCGGCAACCCGCCGTTATGCGTGCGACCCTGCAGGCCGCCGTGGGCGCCATGCTGGTGCGCGCGACCGGCGCACCGCTGGGCCTCGGTCCGCCGCGGCTGTGGGCGGGGGTGCGGCTGGGGTCGGTGGCCGGTGCGGCGGCGGCGAGCGCGATCGCCGCGGCGACGGCGGTGCCCCTGGTCAGGTTGGCGATGGCCGAGGTTGAGCCGCCGGCGTCCGTGCCGGGCTGGCTGCTGCTGCAAATACCCGTCGGCACCGTCTGGTCCGAGGAGGCCGCCTTCCGCGCGGCGCTGGCCACCGCGGGTTCCAGCGCCTTTGGCCCGTTCGGCGGAAGGTTGTTGCAGGCCACCGCTTTTGGGCTCTCTCATATCGCGGACGCGCGGGCGACGGGTGAGCCGGTGGTGGCCACGGTGCTGGTCACCGGTGTCGCGGGCTGGCTGTTCGGTTGGCTGGCCGACCGTTCCGGCAGCGTTGCCGCGCCGATGCTGGCGCATTTGGCCATCAACGAGGCCAGTGCGATCGCCGCGCTGACAGTGCGGCGGTCCTCGATTCTGAGACCCTAAGAACTATGCCCGCCCGTCGAAGTGCCGATCCGGCAAAGACTCGGCAGGCGGTGTTGGCCGTTCTGGACTGGTTGCGGGACGAGTCCCGTCCGTCGCCCGACCGGGACACTCTTGCGACGGCGGTGCGGCTCACGGCGCGCACCCTGGCCGCCGTCGCGCCAGGTGGCAGCGTCGAGGTCCGGATCCCGCCGTTCGCCGCGGTCCAGTGCATTTCCGGACCGCGGCACACCCGCGGCACACCACCGAACGTCGTCGAGGCCGATCCACGCACCTGGCTGCTGCTGGCCA
>Ga0306923_10002774_pt1 | contig 16215 bp, 18 predicted proteins | sample sta12Can44000108_FD_203841 | JGI IMG/M metagenome (GOLD analysis project Ga0306923, IMG submission 203841) | Lab enrichment of tropical soil microbial communities from Luquillo Experimental Forest, Puerto Rico - statanox.12C.anox.44.000.108 (v2)... | ecosystem: Environmental > Terrestrial >... | reverse complement strand
CGCTGCAGCGTCACCGCCCAGTCCGGATTTTCCTCGACTGCGGCCGCCTGCTCGGCCGCGACGGCAGCCGGGCCCTCCGGTGTGCCGAGCGGCGGCGCTGCGCGTCCGGGTGAGGGCGACGGCCCGGGAGCTGGCGGCGGCGGCACTTCAGGCGGTGGACTCACCGGAGCGGTGCTCGCAGGAGCTGCGCTCGCGGGCGCCGTGCTCGCAGCGGCGGCCGGACCACCGCCTCCGGGCGGACCGGCGTAGCCCGCGGGGCCACATGCCAGCAGCAGGCACACCAAAACGCAGCGCAGTTCTCGCACCATCAGTGGTCTTCCCTAACGCCCGAGCAGCACCAGCAGCCACACCGTTGTCAGCAACACGAACGACATGAACACCGCCGCGGAGCCGATGTCCTTGGCGAGGCCGGCAAGCTTGTGTCGCTCGAAGCCGATGCGGTCGACCGTCGCCTCGATTGCGCTGTTGAGTAGTTCCACGATCAGAATGAGCAACATCGGTGCGATCAGCAGGGCACGCTCCACCCCACTGTGACCGAGCCAGAGAGCCAGAGGTATGACGAGCACGGCCAGGGCGAGTTCCTGGCGAAAGGAGGCCTCCTCACGAAAAGCTCCAACCAGGCCGTGCACGCTGGCACCGAGCGCGCGCATCACCCGCAGCAGGCCGCGCGGCTTGTAACGGTCTACGGCTCCGCTGTCGGCTTCCATGTGAGGTCCAGTTGTCGCGCGGCACGTACATCGTCCAGGCGGCGCACGGGCATGGTGTGGGGTGCGCTCGTGACTCGCCCGGGTTCCTGTTCTGCCTCCTTCTGTATGAGCGACATCGCCTTCACGAAGGCGTCCAGAGTCTCCCTGGTCTCGGTCTCCGTCGGCTCGATGAGCAGGCATTCGGGCACGAGCAGCGGGAAGTAGGTGGTCGGGGCATGGAAACCGTAGTCGAGCAGTCGCTTGGCGAAGTCCATGGCCGTCACATTCAGCTCGCGGGCCTGGCGCTTGAGGGTCACGATGAACTCATGGCTGGCGCGCCGCTGCGGGTAGGCGGCATCGAACCCGGCGTCCTGCAGGCGCTTGAGCAGGTAGTTGGCGTTGAGCGTAGCGTACTCGCCGACCTGCCGCATGCCCTCACGCCCGAGCAAGCGCATGTAGATGTAGGCGCGCAGCAGTACGCCGGTGTTGCCCATGAACGCCGACAGCCGGCCGATCGACTGCGGCAGGTCCGCTTCGGTGAGCCAGCGGTAGCGCTCGCCGTCCCTGGCCACGACCGGTATCGGCAGGAAGGGCAGCAGTCGTGCGCCCACCCCCACCGCGCCGGCCCCCGGTCCCCCGCCGCCGTGTGGCGTCGAGAAAGTCTTGTGCAGGTTCATGTGAATCACATCGAAGCCCATGTCACCGGGGCGCACCATCCCGAGGATGGCGTTGAGATTGGCGCCGTCGTAGTAGAGCAGACCTCCGGCATCGTGAACGATACGGGCTACCTCCCCGATGCGCCGCTCGAATACCCCGAGGGTCGAGGGATTGGTGAGCATGATGCCGGCGGTCTGCGGTCCAACCGCACCCTTGAGCGCCTCGATGTCGACATCGCCCTCCCTGCCGACGGCGACCTCGCGCACTACGCAGCCGCACATGGTGGCGGTTGCGGGATTTGTGCCGTGCGCTGCCTCGGGCACGATGATCTCGTTGCGCTTGAGGTCGCCGCGCGCGCGGTGGTAGGCACGGATCATCGCGACACCGGCGAACTCGCCGTGCGCGCCGGCCATCGGCGAGAGCGCCACCCCCTCCATGCCCGAGACAGCCTTCAGCATCTCCTGCAGCTCGTACAGGCAGGCGAGCACCCCCTGGCCGTGCGATTCAGGTGCCAGCGGGTGACGTGCGAGGAACTCCGGCAGCATCGCGTACTGGTTACACGCCTTGGGGTTGTACTTCATCGTGCAGGAGCCGAGCGGATAGAAGTGCGTGTCGATGGAGAAATTAAGTTGCGACAGGCGCGTGAAGTGGCGTACCGCCTCGAGCTCCCCCACTTCCGGCAGCGCAGGCGGCCGGCTGCGGCGCAGCCCGGCGGGAAGATCGCTGAGCGCCGCCGGTGGGGCCTCCTGCGGCCACTGATCGCGCGCCCCGCGACCGGGACGCGAGTACTCGAAGATCACCTGCTCTCTCGCCGGCATGGTTCGTCTCGTCTCCTCAGGCGGCGCGCGCGCCTTGCAGCGCATCAGTCAGAGCACCGCGATAACGATCGATGTCTGCGCTGGTCTTGGTCTCGGTCGCACACACCAGTAACGCATTGCCGAGCTCGGGGTAGTACGTGCCGAGGTCGAGGCCGCCGAGGATGCCGCGGCTGCCGAGTGCCTTGAGCACCGGGGCAACGGGACGATCGAGCTGCAGCACCGTCTCGTGAAAGTACGGACCGTTGAACGCTGTCCGCACCCCCGGTACGCGGGTAAGCGCCGCGACCAGCTCACGGGTGCGCGCATGCGCCATCGCCGCGGTGCGCACCAGTCCCTGCGGCCCGAGGAGCGACAGATAGATGGTCGCCGCCGTCATCAGCAGCCCCTGATTGGTGCATATGTTGGAAGTCGCCTTGGCGCGGCGGATGTGCTGCTCGCGGGCCTGCAGCGTGAGCGTGAAGCCTTCCTTGCCGGCGGCATCGAGGGTGCGACCGACGATGCGCCCCGGCATCTGGCGCACGTACTCCATGCGCGTCGCCATGAAGCCGAAATAAGGACCGCCCGAGGAAAGCGGCACCCCGAGCGGCTGTCCCTCGCCGACCGCGATGTCGGCGCCGCGCGCCCCCCACTCCCCCGGAGGCTTGAGCAGCGCGGCCGCGGTGGGATTCACGACCGCGATGACGAGTATGCCGCGTGCGTGCGCCCAGTCGGTGAGCGCGTCCACATCCTCCAGCCGTCCGAAGAAGTTCGGTTGCGCCACCATGAGTGCAGTGATGTCCTCAGTCTCGTACCTGGCGAGCGCCTCGGGCAGGGTGACGCCCTCCTGTGCGCCGTAGGGCACTTCCTCGAACTTCACGCCCTGATTGGCCGCGGTGGTGACCGCTACGCGCCGATAGTGCGGGTGGAGCGTCAGTGGCACGAGGATGCGCGCCGACTTCGACCGGCGGTTGGCGCGCACGGCCATGAGCGCCGCCTCGGCGGTAGCCGAGGCGCCGTCGTACATGGAAGCGTTCGCCACCTCCATGCCGGTGAGGCGCGCCATCATGCTCTGAAACTCGTAAATCAGCTGCAGCGTGCCCTGGCTCGCCTCCGCCTGGTACGGCGTGTAGGCGCTATAGAATTCGCCGCGCGTGGTGATGGCCCATACCGCGGCGGGGATGTGGTGCTCGTAAGCGCCGGCGCCGAGAAAGCTGAGGGTGATCCCATCGCTGCGCGCGCGCTCGGCCATCAGCCGTCCGATCTCCATCTCATTCAGTGCCTCGGGCACGCCGACGAGCGACTTCACCCGCAGCTCCGGCGGGATCTCATCGAACAGGTCCTCGATGCGCGCCACGCCGATCGCGGCGAGCATGGCCGCCACGTCCGCTTCGGTGTGGGGAATGAAGGCCATCAGCCGCCCTCCGTATCGAGCACCTTCTGGTAGTCAGCCGCCGACAGCAGCGCCGCGGCTGCGAGTGCACCCGCGGCGGGCTTCAGTCGCATCAGCCATCCCTCACCGTAGGGGTCGGTGTTCACCACCTCGGGCTCGGCCGCCAGCCGGGGGTTGCCCGCGGTGATCTGGCCGGCGATGGGCGCGTACACATCAGATGCCGCCTTCACCGACTCCACGACGGCACACGCCTCGTCCGCCTTCACCGTGCGCCCCGCATCGGGTACTTCGACGAACACCAGGTCTCCGAGTGCATGCTGGGCGTGATCGGTGATGCCGACCTCGACCGTGCCGTCACCGAGAGTGCGCACCCACTCGTGAGACTTGGTGTAGCTGAGATCTGCGGGAACGTTGCTCATGGAGTGTCCTCAGCGGTCAGATCAGAGATTGGCCGGCGCGCACGAACGGTGGTTTCACCACACGCGCGCCAAGAAGCTTGCCGCGAACCTCCACCTGCACGCGGCCGCCGGTGGCCGCGGGCACACGTGCGAGCGCGATGGAGCGTTCGAGGGTCGGGGAGTAGGTGCCGCTGGTGATCTCCCCTTCACCCGCAGCTGATGCGAGCACCTTCTGGTGCGCACGCAGCACTCCGCGCTCTTCGAGCACGAGCCCCACGAGCTTGCGCGGCGAGCCGTCGCGTGCAATGCGCTCGAGCGCTGCGCGGCCGATGAAGCCGCGCTCGCCCGGTGCGAGGGCGACTGTCCACCCGAGGCCCGATTCGTAGGGGTGGGTGTGCTCGTCCATGTCGTTGCCATAGAGGTTCATGCCGGCCTCGAGCCGCAGCGTGTCGCGCGCGCCGAGTCCACAGGAAGCGACGCCGAGGGAATTGAGGCCGCGCCAGGCGGGCACCGCATCCGCTGCCGGCATCATGATCTCGAAGCCGTCCTCACCGGTGTAACCGGTGCGGGCGACGAACCAGCGCCCGAGCTCGCGACCGACGAAGGTCTCGAGTGCGAGCGCCGCCGTCCCCTCAGAGGGCGGCATCAGCTGCACCGCCTTGGTCCGTGCCTCGGGCCCCTGGACTGCCAGCATCGCCAGATCCGTGCGCTCGCTGACCTCCACTTCGAAGGCGCCGGCGTGCTCACGGATCCAGGCAAGATCCTTGGCGCGCGTGCCGGCATTCGCCACCATGCGATACCAGTAATCGTTGATGAAGTAGACGATCAGGTCATCGAGCACCCCGGCCTGCTCGTTCAGCATGCAGCTGTAGAGAGCCTTACCGGGCGTTTTGAGCTTGACGACGTCGTTGGCGAGCAGTTGCTGAAGGAAAATACGCACCGCGGAACCCCGCAGGTCGAGTATTCCCATGTGCGAGACATCGAATACGCCGGCGGCGCGGCGCACCGCGTGATGCTCACCGATCTGCGAGCTGTACTGCACTGGCATGTCCCAGCCGCCGAAATCGATGATGCGGGCGCCGAGCTCCTGGTGCAGCCTGTAGAGTGGGGTCTGTCGCGCCACGATGGCGTCTCCCAGCCAATAACCTAAGGAACGGCAGACACTCCCGGCGTGCATGCACGGCGATGCCTGCCGCCCTTCTGTCCTGTGGACCTGAGAGATCAGGCGCGTGCCGCGCCGCTCCCCTTCGGTGGGCGGATTCGCTGACAATCCACCTCTCTCCAGAAGCCCCGCGGCACCTCAATGCCGCCGTCTGCCGTTCTTGTGCCTGAGCGTTTCCGGGCGGAATTTGCGCCTTCGGCGTTCCGGCTCTCGCCGGACACTCTCCGGACAGACCGATTCGGGCGCCCCCATGATAGCAGCCTTCCGTCAGTGCCGGCCAAGCGGGACGACGGTAGAATTCGTGCACTTCACGTTACGTTACCTGCATGAGCCACAATCGCCGTTCCAGTGTCCCCGTATTGATTGGTCACGTGCGCGTCGGGGGCGCCGCGCCGATCGTGGTCCAGTCGATGACCAATACCGACACCGCCGATGTCGAGGCGACGGTCGCTCAGGTACAGGCGCTCGCGCGGGCCGGCTCGGAGCTGGTGCGCATTACGGTGAATACGGCCGAGGCGGCCGCCGCCGTGGCACCAATCCGCGAGCGTCTCGAGCGCACCGGGGTCACGGTGCCCCTCATAGGTGACTTTCACTTCAACGGCCACAAGCTGCTGCGCGAGCATCCGGACTGTGCGGTGGCGCTCGCCAAATACCGCATCAATCCCGGCAACGTGGGCCGTGGCAGCAAGCGCGATCCGCAGTTCGCCGAGATGATCGAAGTGGCGTGCCGTCACCAGAAACCGGTGCGCATCGGTGTGAACTGGGGCAGCCTCGACTCTGACCTGCTCACGCGGCTCATGGACGAGAATTCCGCCCGTGCCGAGCCGCTCGATGCACAGCAGGTCATGCGCAGCGCAGTGGTGCTCTCGGCGCTCGGCAGCGCACAGCGTGCGGAGCAGCTCGGGTTGCCGCACGATCGCATCATCCTCTCGGCCAAGGTGAGCGGGGTACAGGACCTGATTGCGATCTACCGGGACCTCGCCGCCCGCTGCGACTACCCCTTGCACCTCGGCCTCACGGAAGCCGGGATGGGATCGAAGGGCATCGTAGCTTCGACCGCCGGCATGGCGGTGCTGCTGCAGGAGGGGATCGGCGACACCATCCGTGTGTCGCTCACCCCGGAGCCCAACGGTGATCGCACCCAGGAAGTGATCGTGGCGCAGGAGATCCTGCAGACCATGGGACTGCGGTCATTCACGCCGCTGGTAGTCGCCTGCCCGGGGTGCGGCCGCACCACGAGTACGTTCTTCCAGGAGCTTGCCGCGCGCATCCAGTCGCACATCCGTGTGCGCATGCCGCAGTGGCGGCGCGAGTACCAGGGTGTCGAGGAGATGACCGTTGCGGTGATGGGGTGCGTGGTGAATGGACCGGGTGAGAGTAAGCATGCCAACGTAGGCATCAGCCTGCCCGGCACCGGCGAACGCCCGGTGGCGCCGGTGTACGAGGATGGTGCCAAAACCGTTACCCTGAAGGGTGAGCGCATCGCCGAGGAATTCCAGGAGATCGTCGAGCAGTACGTGGCGCGCCATTACGCGCGCCGCGGCGCGGACGGAGCATGAGCGATCTCGCCGCCCGCCGGTGCAAGCCCTGCGAGGGGGGCATTCCGGCACTGACACCCGCCGAGGCGACGCAGCTGCTCGCGCAGGTCTCCAGCGACTGGGTGCTGGCAGAGAACGCCCGTGCCATCCGCCGCGAGTTCAGGTTCCGCGACTTCTATCGCACCATGAGCTTCGTCAACGCGCTCGCGCACATCGCGAACATCGAGGACCATCATCCGGACCTCGAGGTCGGCTACAACTACTGCCGTGTGACCTTCACCACGCACGCCATCCGCGGACTCTCGGACAACGACTTCGTCTGTGCGGCCAAGATTGATCAGATACCGCTAGTCTGAGGAGAAGCGCGCTTCGAGCAGGCGTTCCAGCCGACGGTCCCAGACTCTGCGTCGCGGGGTAACCCAGCGGTCGACCAGCTCCAAGGCGCGCGGCTCTATACGGCAGATGCGCTGGCGGCCAATTTTCTCCGTGTGAATGACGCCGCTCCGCTCCAGCACCTGCAGGTGCTTGAGGATCGCGGAGAGGGTCAGCGGCAGGTGCTCTGACAGCCAGCTCACCGATGCCTCTCCGTCGCAAAGAGCCTCCACCATGTGTCTTCGCCAGGGATCGGCGAGAGATTTGAAGACCTTGTCGAGCGCCACGCAGTTGAGCATTGGGCTGACTGTAGAAGCGCCGGCCACGCAATCAATACACGTTTCCGCAATAGTTAACCAAATGGTGAACTATTCGATAAACAGCTCAAGAACCGGGCCCTTCCAGCCACTGAACGAGCCAGGTCAGCGCGCCGCCTCCGGCAGCTCACCGCTCATGCCGAGCGCCCGGTAAATGAAGAATCGCCGCAGCTCCTGGCTGCGATTCACCCAGGAGAGTCCATGCTGCGCGAGCCGTGCTACCGGACCCACGCCGTGCGCAAGCAGCCGGTCGAAGACATCGATCGCCATCGCCATGCCCGCGACCTCGCTCTTGCGCCAGCGCTCGTACGCGCGCAGCACCCGTAACGCCCCCGGATCCTCGCGCGCGGCCACCGCGGAGGCGACCTGCTGTGCGAGCGCCGCCGCATCGAGCAGCCCGAGATTCACCCCCTGACCGGCGAGCGGGTGGACGACGTGCGCGGCGTCGCCGATGAGTGCGACACGCTGCGCGACGTAGCGCTGTGCCGCAAGACGCATCAGCGGGAAGGACAGCCTTTCGCTGAGTAGCTGAGCACTCCCCAGCGCAAAATCGGCGGCCCGGGCGAGCTCCGCCGCAAACTCCGCATCGCTCAGGCTGAGGAGCTGGGCCGCCCGGCCGTCATCCGCCGACCAGACGATCGAGCTCGTACCATCCGCGAGGGGCAGGAAGGCGAGCGTGCCATCCCGCATGAAGCGCTGCCAGGCAGTGGACTCGTGGGGTCGTTCGGTCGCGACGTTGGCGACGATCGCCGTCTGTCCGTAGGCGCGCGTCTCGACGCTGAGGCCTGCCGCCGCGCGCAGTGCCGATTGCGCGCCGTCGGCACCGATGACCAGGCGAGCGGCCAGCGTGCCGCGCGGTGTGCTCACCTGCACATCGTCCTCCCCGATCGCCAGCGTGTTGAAGGGTGCGGTCTCGATGTGACCGCCGGCTTCGGCAAACGCCGCGAGCAGCGCCATCTGCAGTGCGCGGTTCTCGGCGATATATCCGAGGTTCGGCTCACCCACGTCCGCGGCATCGAACACGAGGACCCCCGCGCTCGAGGGCGCAAGGCTCTCGTGCCAGATGCGCATGCGCTCGTAGGCCGACAGCCGCGCAGGCGGAATCTGCGTCCAGGCCCGGGCCCGCCTCAGCAGGCGCTCACTCGCGCGCGACAGGGCGACGACGCGCGGATCAGGGCGCGCATCCGCAGGAACCGCGGCCGGCGGCCGCGGCTCGAGCAGCGCGACCGAGAGTCCGGCGGCGCCCGGGGTGCCCCGCGCGAGCAATGCACCGGCGCACGCCCCGACCGGGCCACCGCCTACGACGATGATGTCAAACATGGCGCAGTGACAGGCCGCGGGCGAGGCGCGGTGTCGGTCCACCGAAACCCGCGCTGACACGCGCGAGTGCATCCTTGGCCGGAGGCGCCAGATCGAACACGACCAGCCCGAGGTTGCGCAGTAAAGCCGCGCCCGGCCGGGTATCGCCGAACAGCCTGATGAGCCCGTCGGTGAAGCCGACCACGCCGCGGCGATCGCGGGCGCGCCATTCGAGAAAACGACTCAGCACCGGCTGCGCGCCCACATCGCCGGTGGTGTCTGCAATCAGCTCTGCGAGCATTGCGGCGTCGCGCAGCCCGAGATTGAACCCCTGTCCGGCGACCGGGTGCAGCGCCTGGGCGGCGTTGCCGATGAGAACGGTGCGCAGCGCCACACCCGCCGTGGCGCGGGTGAGCTTGAGCGGGTAGCAGCTGCGCTCCCCGGCACGCACGAACCGGCCAGCACGCCAGCCGAACTGCGCCTGCAGTTGCGCGAGGTACGTGCGCTCATCGAGCGTCAGCAGCTCCTGGGCGCGCTGCGGTCTGCAGGCCCAGATGATGGCGCAGGCGCCATCGTGCCGCGGCAGCACAGCGAGGGGTCCGGAGGCAGTGAATCGCTCGTAGGCTCGCCCCTGATGGGGACGATCGCTGCCGACATTCGCCACGACCGCCACCTGGTCGTAGTCCACCACCTCCGCGGCGATGCCGGCGGCTGCCCGCACCTGGGAATGCGCGCCGTCGGCCGCCACCAGCAGCTGAGCACGCACCGGAACGATGGGTCCCCCCGCGCTGAGGACGGTAAAACGCACGCATTCGGCTGTAATCGCGAGGTCCGCGATGCGTGCGGGCGCCTGCAGGGTGAGCCGCGGCGCTGCGCTCAGCGCCCGCCAGAGCGCCGCCCCGATGCAACGGTTCGCGACGACGTAGCCGAAGGCATCGATTCCCTGCTCGGCGGCAGTGAGGCGCGCGAAGCCGAAGCGCCCTGCTTCCGAGACATGGATGGTGCAAATGGCGGCCGCTTCGGGTGCGATGCTGTCCCACAACCCGAGTCCTGCGAAAATGCGCCGACTAACGTTACCCAGCGCAGTGGTGCGCTCATCGAAGCTCGGTTGCGCAGCCGCACCGAAGGGCACGCTCTCGATGAGCACCAGCCGCCGACCCGTGCCGGCGAGCGCGGCGGCGAGGCTCGCGCCGACCATGCCGCCGCCGATGACCGCGACGTCAACCTCGAGGAGCGGAGCAGCGGTTGCCGCAGACATGTGTCACGCGGCGCGGCGCGCCATGAGTGCTTCGATCTGATCGGGGTCCTTGGGGACGCGCGCGGTGAGCACTTCCGCCCCGCGCCTGGTCACGACCACATCGTCCTCGATGCGAATGCCGATGTTGCGGAAGCGCCGCGGCACTCCGCGGGCACCTGCCGGCAGGTAGATGCCAGGCTCGATGGTCATCACCATGCCCGGCTCGAGCACGCGCCACTCATCGCCAACCTTGTAGTCGCCGACATCGTGTACGTCGAGACCCAGCCAGTGGCCGGTGCGGTGCATGAAGAATCGCCGGTAGGCACCGCTCTTGATGAGCGCGGGCACGCGGCCTTTCAGCAGGCCCAGCCTGACAAGACCCTGGGTGATCACGCGCACCGCCGCCTGGTGGGGCGCGTCCCAATGATTACCGGGACGCACGCAGGCAATGGCCGCCCGGTTGGCCTCCAGCACGATCTCGTAGACGGCGCGCTGCGCCGGGGTGAAACGGCCGTTGACGGGAAAGGTACGGGTGACGTCGGAGGCATAACAGTCGAACTCGCAGCCCGCATCGACAAGCAGCAGCTCGCCGCTGAGCAGCGGCTGATCGTTCTCGTGGTAGTGGAGGATGCAGCTGTTGGCGCCGCCGCCGACGATCGGGTGATACGCCGTATCGGCGTTGTGCCGCCGGAACTCGTGCAGCAGCTCCGCCATCACCTGGTACTCGGTTGCGCCAGGGCGGCAGAAGCGCATGGCACGTATGTGAGCCTGCGTCGCGATCTGCGCCGAGCGCCGCAACAGCTCGAGCTCCTGGCGCGACTTGTACAGCCGCATGTCGTGCAGCACGTGATCGAGCGCCACGAACTCCTGCGGTGGATGGCGGCCATTCTTCGCTTGAGTGCGCAGTGCGTTGACCCAGCCGAGCACGCGCTGATCGAAGTCCGCATACACGCCCATGGTGTAATACACGCTGGTGCGGTTCTCGAGCAGCCCGGGGAGGATCTCATCGATGTCGGTGACCGGAAAGGCGTCGTCCGCGCCGTAATCACGCGCCGCCCCGGCGGGGCCCGCGCGCCGTCCGTCCCAGGTCTCGCGTGCCGGGTCGCGCTCGCGCACGAAGAGTATGTACTCGGCCTGGGTACGGCCGGGAACCAGCACCGCCACCGCCTCGGGCTCGCCAAAGCCGGTGAGATAGTGGAAGTCGCTGTCCTGGCGGAATGCATATTCGACATCGCCGTTGCGGTGTCTCACGGGGGCTGCCGGCAACACGGCGATCGAGTCGCGCCCCATGAGGCGCATCAGCTGGCGGCGGCGGCGCGCGAATTGATCCCTCGCCATCGGTGCAGGCGTTCCTCAGTGCAGCGGCGCCGCGGCCGGCGCCGAAGGCCGGCGTAGCACCGCCAGCTCCTCGAACAACAGCTGCACGCCCACGCGAACGAACTCGACCAGCTCTGCATAGGCGGCCTCGTTCGATTCCTCCTCCTGCGTAGCGTCCACACCGGCACGGCTGATCTCGCTCAGGTCACGCACGATCTCGCCGGCGTCGCCCGGCAGCTCGCTCGCGTCGGTGATGGCACCGGCACCGAGACCGTAGAGAAAGCCCTGGCACCACTGCGCCAGCGCGGCGGTACGCACATCGATCGGCTGCTCATCGGCTGGCAGCAGCGGCTCGAACTCCATGTCGGGCTGCGTCAGCGCAGCGGCGGTCGCCGTGAACAGCCCCTCGAGTGCGGCGGCCGCCTCGGGCGCGGCGCGTCCCTCCGGCAGGATCTCGCGCAACCAATCCTCCAGGCGATAGCCCGCGGCAGCGCACAGACAACCGGCGAGGGTGCCGTGCGCCTCGGCGGCATCGGCGAGCGAGCGCTCCTGAGCGAGCAGCTGCTGGGTACGGTCATAGTCCGGCGGAATAATCACGAGTAGCTCATTATATAATCGGTGTAGCTGATTGACCGCGTCGAGAACGCGGTTCTATAGTCCCGTCATGAGCGACACTACAAGAACGCAACTCGATCTCGAGCTCACGCGTCTCAGCAAGCGGCTGGAGGAGCTTCTCGCCATGGTGGAGCACCTGCGGGAGGAGAATCGCGCCTTGCGCACCCGGCACGAGTCGCTCGCCGGCGAGCGGGCGGCGCTCATGCACAAGAATGAGCAGGTGCGCACACGCGTCGAGGCGATGATCGGCAGGCTCAAGACCCTGGAGCACGGAGCATGACGCACCAGGACCAGGCCCGGGTGAGCGTGCGCATCATGGAGAAGGAGTACGTCGTTGCCTGCCCGTACGATGAGCGCTCGGCGCTGCTCGATGCGGCCGAGTTTCTCAACGCGCGCATGCGTGAAATCCGTGATACCGGCAAAGTCGTCGGCCTCGATCGTATCGCAGTGATGGCCGCGCTCAACCTCGCGCACGAGTACCTCAAGGGCAAGGAACGTGAGTCCAAGGTCGACAACGGCGTAGGTCAGCGAGTGCGCGCGTTACGGGAGCGGGTCGAGGGCGCCCTCGGGAAGAGCCAGCAGCTCGAGCTGTGACGCGCTCGAACGCCTAAGGGCCATCCAATTGGTGTAGAGTGCTCCTGGCGTCGCCTGCGGTGTTCGACAAGCGGGCCGGGTTACCTCGGACCCTAATTGAAACACCCTCGGGACTTCCGGCTTGCGCGCAGCGCTGTGCAAGTCCGCCTTGCAGCGGAAAGCCTTACCTGCCGCAGCTCGTCCCACTTGTTGCTCTGGTTCGAGAGCAACGGTTCGCACCGGCACATGCGGGTGGCGCTACCTGATTCCAGCTCATTGAGTGCCGCCCGCAAATCGTTGCGGGCGCGCCTCAATGCGCGCCGCCGCCAGCTGCCACCGCAGCAGCGCGCGCAGCTCTCGGGACTCGTCGCGCGCAACCTCGATCGCGCCCTGCAGCTGCGGAACGACTGGCGCATTGCGGCCTATGCAGCGCTTCCCTGGGAGCTGGACGCCGCGCCGCTCATCAGTCTCGCTGCGGAGCGGGGCTGCCGCATCTTCCTGCCGCGCATCGATCGCCGGCGCGCCTCGGGCGCCATGCGTTTCGTGCCCATGCAGGGTCCCCTGCAGCACAACCGACTGGGAATTGCCGAGCCGCAGGGCAGTAAGGCGCTTGGCGCCCGCTGGCTCGATGTGGTGTTTGTCCCGCTGGTAGGTTTCGATCGCCGCGGCGTACGCCTCGGTGCCGGCGGCGGCTTCTACGATCGTGCGTTCGCTTTTCGGCACCTGCGCAGGGTGTGGCACGCACCCCGCCTGGTGGGCCTCGCATATGCTTTCCAGGAGGTCGACCGCATCGATGCCGCCGCGCACGACGTACTCATGGATGCAGTGGTGACCGAGGAGGGGCTCATTCGATGCACTACTGGCTGATGAAGACCGAGCCCACGAGCTTCAGCGTCGAGGACCTGGCCGCCGCCCCCCGGCGCACCACCGGCTGGGACGGCGTGCGCAATTACCAGGCGCGCAACATGCTGCGGGACCAGATGCGCCGGGGCGATCAGGCCTTGCTCTATTACTCGAGCACCGCGGTCCCGGGCATCGTCGCCATCATGCAGATCGTGAAGGATGGCTATCCCGACCCCACGGCCTTCGATCGCAAGCACCACCACTACGATCCGGAGAGCGATCCGCGCAATCCGCGCTGGTTCATGGTGGACGTGCAGCTGAAACGCCAGCTCGCACGCACGATCACCCTCGAGGAGCTGCGCGCGCATGCTCACCGCGAGCTCAAGGGGATGGTTCTGCTGCGACCCGGTAACCGATTGTCCGTCTCGCCGGTGGAAGGCGCGCACTGGAGGTTCATTCTTTCGCTCGAGTGATGCGCCGGTGATGGCACGCGCACATGCTCGGTGCATGCACACGCTGCACATGCTCGCTCCTGCGCTCGTCGTGCGCGATGCGCTCGCTTGTAATTTGGATTCGCGTGTATATACTCGGACCCCGGACTAACCCGTCAATTGGAGAGCCAACATGGCGAAGGCAAAGAAGAAGGCCAAGAAGAAAGCTGCCAAGAAGAAATAGGCCTTAACTCGGCGGCCACTCACGTGGTCGCCGAGTCGTATTCGGAGACTGTGCCCGCTCACCATGGCGGGCACAGTCGTTTCTGGGACTCGAAGACCTTCGAAGGGCGCACGATGGCGGCGGATGCGGATGCAAAGAAGCGGCGCGCGGCACTCGCGGCGCTCGAACTGGTCGAGCCCGACACCATCATCGGTGTGGGTACCGGCTCTACCGTTAACTTTCTCATCGCGGGCCTCGCTACGCGTCCCGGCCTCGTGCGCGCCGCCGTGTCGAGCTCCGAGGAGAGCAGCGCACGACTGCGCGCAGCGGGGGTAGCGCTGGCAGATCTGAACGACTTCGCGGAGCTCTCCCTCTGCATCGACGGCGCCGACGAGGCTACCCCGGCGCGATACCTCACCAAGGGCGGCGGTGGCGCACTGACGCGCGAGAAGATCATCGCGGCGGCGGCGCGGCGCTTCGTCTGCATCGTGGACGACACCAAGATGGTGGCGACACTCGGGCACTTCCCGTTGCCGGTGGAGGTGATTCCCATGGCCCGTGCGCTGGTGGCCCGCGCGCTCACCGCCCGCGGCGGACGCCCGGTGTGGCGTGAAGGCTTCATCACCGACAACGGCAATCACATCCTCGATGTCCATGGACTCCTCATCAGCGACCCGCCAGCTCTCGAACGTGAGCTCAACCAGATCCCCGGCGTGGTCACCGTGGGACTGTTCGCCCTGCGCCCGGCGGACCTGCTGCTGATCGGTACGGCGCAGGGAGTCGAGACGCGCTGAGCGGTTCGCCGGGCAGGGATCGGCGGACCTGAGATCTCTTCAGCCGTTCCCAGTGCCGCGCGAACGCGCGGCAGATGTAGCAGTGCGCCCGAGATCTGCGCCGGGTGAGTAGAAACACCCACGCGGGAAATCGAGCCGCTAATCCAACACGCACGCCCCACCACCAGTCTCCGCCATGCTCAGCCGTCGACGGAAGTCGCGCACGCATGCGCATGAGCCATGCGCATGCGTCGCGCGCAGGCCGCGCCCACGCACGCGGCGGCAGCCGGCGGCACTTCGTTGCCTGTCTGCGGTCCGATAGGATGCCCATCCGCTGAAGCGATGCGCAAACTGCGGCGCTGCCGCACCATCATGGAGGACCCGAGCATGGCGACGACCCGATCAGCAATCCTGCTTCCACCCCTGCCCTACGCGAACGACGCGCTCGAACCGCACATGTCGCGTGAGACGCTCGAATATCACTACGGCAAGCATCACAAGGGGTACGTCGATAAGGTCAACCGCCTGATCAGCGGCACCGAATTCGAGGATGCATCGCTCGAGGAGCTGGTCGCAGAGTCCGCCGGCGAGATCTTCAACAACGCCGCCCAGGTGTGGAATCACACCTTCTTCTGGAACTGCCTGTCACCGCGCCGCCAGAGCCCGGGGGCGGAGGTCAACGACGCACTGCAGAGGCTTGGTGGGCTCGAATCGTTTCAGAAGCAGTTCGACAAGGCCGCCAGCGGACTCTTCGGCTCCGGCTGGACCTGGCTCGTCAAGGACACAAAGGGCGCGCTCAAGATCGTGACCACCTCGAACGCCAATACACCGGTACGTAATGGCGAGATCGCGCTGCTCACGTGCGACATGTGGGAGCATGCCTATTACATCGACCATCGCAACGACCGCGCGGCATATCTGAAAGACTTCTGGCCGCTGGTGAACTGGGAGTTCGTAGCGGCGAATCTGGCCTCCTGATTCGCGGCGTCCCGGTCATACCTCGAGCCCGTTTTCCGGGGGGCGCGGCAGTTCTCGTCCTGCGCCGGTCGTAACTCGATCCTGGAAAGACAAGAGGCCCGTCTATTCGACGGGCCTCTCTGATTGGCTGGGGGACTAGGATTCGAACCTAGGTAAACGGAGTCAGAGTCCGTTGTCCTACCACTAGACGATCCCCCAAGAAGCACCCCCGGGGTCGAGCTTCATGATGCCCAAACCGGGCATAGCGTCAATGCCAGACCGAAAGCCGCTCCGGCCCACCATCCGCTTCAGCGCTTGGAGTACTGGGTTCCGCGGCGTGCCTTGCGGCGGCCGACTTTCTTGCGCTCGACCTCGCGCGCATCGCGCGTCACGAAGCCGGCATCGCGCAGGGGTTTGCGCAGCGCCTCGTCGTACTTGATGAGCGCGCGCGTGATGCCATGACGGATCGCGCCGGCCTGGCCCGTGATGCCGCCGCCGCCGACGGTGACGGCGATATCGAACTTGTTCACGAGCTGCACTGCCTCGAGCGGCTGGCGCACGATCATGCGCCCGGTCTCGCGGCCGAAGAACTCATCCAGCGAGCGGTCGTTCACGGTGATGCGACCGCTG
>Ga0306923_10002773_pt1 | contig 16216 bp, 13 predicted proteins | sample sta12Can44000108_FD_203841 | JGI IMG/M metagenome (GOLD analysis project Ga0306923, IMG submission 203841) | Lab enrichment of tropical soil microbial communities from Luquillo Experimental Forest, Puerto Rico - statanox.12C.anox.44.000.108 (v2)... | ecosystem: Environmental > Terrestrial >... | reverse complement strand
TCGACGGCGTCGTGCGCGACCAGCTGGGTGACCTCCTGGCGCGCTTCGTCGAAGCTCGGGGGAGTGCTGACGCGATGGTCCTCGACCAGGATGACGTGCCAGCCGAACTGGCTCTTCACCGGCGTCTTGGTGTATTGCCCCGCGGGCAGCGCGAAGGCCGCATCGGCGAATTCTTTCACCATATCGTCATGGCCGAAATAGCCGAGATCGCCGCCCGAGCTGCCGCCGGGATCGGTCGAATATTTTTTGGCAAGCTCGGCGAAATCGGCGCCCTTGTCGAGCTCGCCGATGACCGATTTCGCCTCGGCCTCGGTCTTTACCAGGACGTGCCGCGCATGCACCTCTTCGCGCCCCGCCTTTTCCTTGGCAAAGCTCTGGTACCGTGCTTTTAGCTGATCTTCGGTCTCGGCCGCCTTGATAGCCTTATTGAGGTAGGCTTCCTGGATCAGACGGTCTTCGTACCGTTTAAGCCGCTGCTGCACCTCGGGATCCTGGTCGAGGTGAGCCTTGCGACCGGCTTCTGTGATCAGCATGCCGTCGACCAGCCGGTCGAGCAGCATCGGATAGATCTGGGCGAGCGGCATCTTCTGCGCTTGTGGCGGCAGGCTCTGCTGAGCCGCTTCGACGTCCGAAAGGTGCAACTCGGTCCCGTCGACACGCGCGACGACCGTACTGCCTGGCGGCATCGGAGCCGCCATCGGGGTGTTCGGGTTGGCCTGAGGAGCGGGGCGGTCGGCAGCCAGCAGGACACCGCCGCCGGCCACCGCCGCAGCGAGTCCGGCGGCACAGACCAAGCCGAGCGGAGTTATCAAGAGACGAGGATACATCGCAAAACCTATAATGGGAGCAGCCGCTGCACGCCGGCGGCCGGGCGGATGATCGAATGCATATGGTTAGCACGCAAACAAGGCAGGGAAAGGGCGAAGTGGCGTATTACCCGACGCGGCCGCTCGAATTGACACGCCATACGCGCCCGCCTATCTCTCGATTGGTCGCCGTGCGAACCTGTCCGGCCTATTTTTTCCATTTTTCGAGGGTCCCATGCTTGGTGCCTTAGCGCGGCGCCTGTTCGGCTCCGCCAATGACCGTTACGTCAAGAGCCTGGGGCCGATGGTCTCTGCGATCAATGAATTGGAGCCGCAGATCGAAGCGATGTCCGATGACGAGCTGCGCGCGCGGACGGAGCAGTTCAAGCGCCAGCTCGCCGATGGGACCGAGCTCGACGACATCCTGATCGACGCCTTCGCGACCGTGCGCGAGGCGGCCAAGCGCACCCTCGGCCAACGTCATTTCGACGTGCAGCTGATGGGCGGCGTCGTTCTGCATCGCGGCATGATCTCGGAGATGAAGACCGGCGAAGGCAAGACCCTCGTCGCGACCCTTCCCGTTTATCTCAACGCGCTGACCGGCAATGGGGTGCACGTCGTCACGGTCAACGATTATCTGGCCCGCCGAGACGCCGAATGGATGGGCCAGATATATCGTTTTCTCGGGCTCACGGTCGGCTGCATCGTTCACGAGCTCGACGATATGCAGCGCAAGGAAGCCTATCTGTGCGACGTGACGTATGGCACCAACAACGAACTCGGCTTCGACTACCTGCGTGACAATATGAAGTTCCGGCTCGAGGACATGGTCCATCGGCCGTTTCACTACGCGATTGTCGACGAGGTCGATTCGATCCTGATCGACGAGGCGCGCACGCCGCTGATCATCTCCGGCCCGACCGAGGACAATTCCGAACTCTATATCCGCGTCGACAAGCTGATCCCGGCGCTCGACGGCGGCGATTATGAGAAAGACGAAAAGCAGCGCACCGTCGCTTTGACCGAATCGGGTGTCGAGAAGATCGAGGGCATGCTGCGTCAGCACGGCCTGATGCAGGCGGGCTCGCTCTACGACATCCACAATGTCGGGCTCGTCCACCACGTCAACCAAGCATTGCGCGCCCACAAGCTATTCGCCCGCGACACCGACTACATCAGCAAGGACGACAAGATCATCATTATCGACGAGTTCACTGGCCGCATGATGGAAGGCCGGCGCTACTCAGAGGGGCTGCACCAGGCGCTCGAGGCGAAAGAGGGTGTGACCGTCCAGAACGAGAACCAGACGTTGGCCTCGATCACTTTCCAGAACTATTTCCGGCTCTATCCGAAGCTCGCCGGCATGACCGGCACGGCAATGACGGAGTCACAGGAATTCAGCGACATCTACAAGCTCGACGTCATCGAGATACCAACCAACGAGCCGTGTATCCGCGACGACACCGACGATGAGGTTTACCGCACGACACGCGAGAAATACGACGCGATTGTCGAGCATGTGTTGGAATGCCAAAAGCGCCAGCAGCCGATGCTGGTCGGCACTGTCAGCATCGAAAAATCCGAGGCGCTATCGGCGGTCTTCAAAAAACACAAGATCCCGCACAACGTGCTGAACGCCCGCTACCACGAGCAGGAGGCCTACATCATCGCGCAGGCCGGCCGGCCGGGCACCGTGACGATCGCGACCAACATGGCCGGCCGCGGCACCGACATTCAGCTCGGCGGCAATGTCGAGATGCGGCTCAAGACCGAGCTGACGCAGATCGAGGATGCCGCCCTACGCGAGGGCCGCGCGTCAGCCATCCGCGGCGAGGTGGCCGGGGCGCATGAGGAGGTGGTTGGAGCGGGCGGACTCTTTGTCGTCGGCAGCGAGCGGCATGAGAGCCGGCGCATCGACAATCAATTGCGCGGCCGGTCGGGCCGACAGGGCGACCCTGGCGCTTCCAAGTTCTTTGTCTCGCTCGAAGATGATTTGATGCGGATCTTCGGCTCCGAGCGAATGGATTCGATGCTGCAGCGCCTCGGGCTCAAGGAAGGCGAGGCGATCATCCATCCCTGGGTTAACAAGGCGCTTGCCAAGGCGCAGCAGAAGGTCGAGGCGCGCAACTACGACATCAGGAAGCAGCTGCTCAAATACGACGATGTGATGAACGACCAGCGCAAGGTCGTCTACGAGCAGCGCAAAGAAATCATGAGCGCGCGCGAGGTCGCCGCGACTGTGGCCGACATGCGCAATGAAACGATCGACGAGATCGTCGCGCAGGCGATCCCGGAGAACTCGCTCGCCGAGCAATGGGACATTCCGGCATTGCACGCCGAATGCTTGAGGCTCCTCGCCCTCGACCTGCCGCTAGCCGAATGGGCCAAGGAAGAAGGCATTGGCAGCGACGAGATTCACGACCGCATCACCGCCGCCGCCGACAAGAAGATGGCCGAGAAATCGGCAAATTACGGCCCCGACCTGATGCGCATGGCCGAAAAGAGCCTGCTATTGCAGCTCCTTGACCAGACCTGGAAGGACCATCTGCTGACGCTCGATCATCTGCGCCAGGGGATCAATCTGCGCGCTTATGCGCAGCGCGATCCGTTAAACGAATACAAGCGCGAGGCCTTCGAGCTCTTCGAAGCGATGCTGGCCAATCTGCGCCAGCACGTGACGTCGCTGTTGAGCCACGTGGAATTACGGGTCCAGCCCGAACCGGCTTATGCGATGGCGGGCGGCGAGCCCGAGGAGGCAATGGCCGAAGAGCGGGCCACCGGCACGACCGGCCGGCCGCTCCCGCCGCCGCGTGCCCAGCGCCGTGCCGGCTCCGGCAACGGCGCCGACCGCGCCGGCCCCCGGCCGGCCGGCCCGCGCGCCCCCTGGGCCGGCACCCCGCGCAACGCCCCTTGCCCCTGCGGCTCCGGCAAAAAATTCAAGCACTGCCACGGCCGGGTTTGACGTAATTGGTTTTATGGTGCGCTCGGTGCGCCGATCGCGGAGCCGAGAACTAGGCTAGCCCCGGGGTAGCGATTACGCAGTTCGGGGAGCGGCATGGTAGCAGTTCGAACAGTCACCAAATTGTCATCGCGAGCGGAGCGAAGCGATCTCGGCCCCCCGAGCGCTCATTTGGTCGGGATTGCTTCGTCGCTCCGCTCCTCGCAATGGCGCTTCCTTGAGGGGCGCTCTTTGATCTAGGTCGAGGCCGAGCGGGCGCCGCAATGCGTGGTCCAACACGACGGCAATGTAAGACGGTTCGCCAGCGCTCAGCACATATGACCCTAGGGTGGCGGCGCTCCCGTTATGAGGCGCCCATCGGCTTGTATTGGCCGGCAATTTTGCCGGCCGCGGCGAGCATGTCGCGCGCTTCGGCCGTCGTGAAGGCTTGCGTGGTGACCGAGCCCTCTATCCCGCCGCCGCCCGTCGCGACAAACGCCAGCACACTGGCAGCTTTGGCGTCGGGCATTTCCGAGATCACCATGAAGTCGTGCTGGCCGAGCGTGAAATAAAGCGAGACCAGCTTGCCGCCCGCTTGCTCGCAGAGCCTGGAGATGGCGGCCTGCCGGTCTTCCGGCTTTGTGAGCCCGCCCTTGATGTATTCGCGGGTGAAACGGCCTTGCGTGATGAATAGTGGCATGATGAACCTCCCGTTTTGTTGCGCGATCTCGCCATCGGGCTGTCGCGCCATCAATGTAGCACCCCGCCGGTCAGGACGCCACCGATGGGTCAATGGGTGTCGAAGATCGCTTGATACATTGCCACCTTCTCGCGGGTGGCGGCCGTTTCCGCTGAGGTCGGGTGATCCGGATCGGCCGCCGGCGGTAGGCAGCCAAACTTCATCAGGCAAGCCATCAACAATATACGGGCCTTCGTCGCGGTCAGGTTGGAGCCGCCGATAAAGTCGGGGTCGTGCACGGGCACAAAGCCCTCGGTGTTCCCGCGCCCGACGCGTACGACCGGAAGCCCGCTGTAAACCGCGCGCAGCATTGCCCGGTGCCGCGCCTTCGAGCTGGGCCGGCCGTAGGGCGTATATCCTTCGACGACAAAACCGCCGAGCGGCGCCGATTTCAGCATGTGCCCGATCAATGCGACCAGATCGACCTCCGCCTCGGGATCTCCGGTGTTGTCGACGTCCCAGTAGCTGGCATCCTTGCTGATCGCCACCCTGGGGATCGCCGTATCGAGCAGCATTGCGTCCGGCCCTTTGATCGCAACCGAAACAGTTTCGATGCGCGAGCCTTCACGGCGCACGCCGTTGACCTGCGACGGCAGCGAGGTGAGGTTCACTTCGGACCGCCAAGTGTGGCGAGCGGTGGGCAGATAATGCAGGAGCGGTGGCCCGTCGTGGCCCGCCGCGCCGAGAATCCCGCCATGGCCGCCGGTCGCGACATAGCCGCCCGGCCGCGCATCGGCCTTCTGGACGGCGCGTGCGGCAAAGACCCGCTGCTCCTGAATCAACACCGCACCCGCCTTGTTGCGCCCTTCGTCGTCCTGCCAGACCCGCGACGCGATGTATTCGATCGAATCCACGATGTTTTTCGGCCCGTCATTGCTGATCATGCCGTGCGGCCGCTGGGCGGCATTGCCACAGATCGGCACCGTTGCATCGATCAACAGGTTGAACCAGTAGATCGTCTCCTCGATCCGCGGGCTGCCCTCGGTCCAGATCGCGCCGTCATAACTGGCGCCTGCCAAGATCTGCTGCAGAGCGTTGGTCGCCTGCGCCAAGGCTGGACGCGGCGCCGAGGCGGCGAGATGAGGGGGCTTGTACGGAAAGAAGTCGATGCCGCGCCGCTCGGGCGGAATGTCGCCCGAGCCCGTATCCGTGCGGCGGTCAGCCGCCAGGCCCTTTGTGTATCCGGATGGCGGTAGGATGCGGTAGAAGTCGATCTCGGCCTTGCCGGAGATCAGGTTTCCGATGCCGTGCTCGCCGACCTGCAGTCGGTCGATCTCCTCGAAGCTCCGGGACCCATCCGGGAAGAAGCCCTGACGCGCCTTTGGCTCGGGGGCATCGGGGAATGCGCATTCCTCCTCCCACGCCGCGCCGTCCGCCTGCCGCGCCATGTAGGGCAGCGGATAGAGCCCGTCTTCCGGCCGCAACTCGATCTCGTATACCGGCCTGTCGTTGGCGCTCTGCCGCTCCTTGTGCACACACCCGGCGTTGTCGATATAGCCGTCTGGCGGGCCGTAAAGCTCTGCCGCGTCGGCTTCCAGCGGATGCGCGCTGAACTGCTCGACATAGGCGGTCACGGGCGCGGCCAGGCGTTGCGGCCGCAGCACGTCGAAGCGCGCCGGCGTGCCGTCGGGGTTGGTCAGCAAGGAGAGATTGTGCTTTGCCCGCGCCTTATTGGAGGTGACGAGAGGCGGCGTGTTCTGGATCGTCGCATTGGGGCCGGCCAGATGGGCGATCCGTGCTTTCCCTGTCATGCTGTTCGACTTCCCCTTTGATGCTGGCTGACTTGCCGACCAGTTCGGCGCAGGCAATTATTTTGCCGCACTGAAAAACTGATACGTCGCCGAGTAGCGCATGCGCGCCTGCTGCGACAGATGGTTCGTGTCGCAACCCGTGCTCGGGGCGGTTCCGCCCTTGGTATCGGTCCGACGAACATAAGCCACTACGGACAGCGCCCCTGACCCTTGATGGCTCTTGGCGCGCAGCAGCAGCCATTGAATTGCTCGGGGATCTGCCGAATCGGCCCTTGCGACTACCTCGCCGACGACTTCCGAACCATCGTCGAGCTTCCACGTCGGCCCGGCGAAGTGGGTGCCAACCTCCCGACCCTGGTTGTCGAATAGATTGGCTTCGGGCGCTTTTAACGACCAGTCGAAACCGCCTTCCTTGGCCTCACAGGCGTAGATCTGAACACCGTCCGCGACCAATTCGAGCAGCGGCGCCGAACCTTGGGGTGGGGCTACTGCGGCCTGGTCAGCGCCGGCTGCAACGCCGCCTGCGCTGATCAAAATTGTCGTCGCGACACCACAAGCCAAGTGTTTCGCTCCCATCTCCAGCCCTTTCGCGGTCCTACGCGCCAAGACGCGTGGCGAGTACGGCCTGTGGACGTTGGCCCACGGCCTGGGTTGCCAAGAGCGTGAGCGCGCCCGTCGCGTCGTCGATGCGGTACGCTGCGAGACGGCCCGATGCCGAGCCGGCGGCGAAGACAAAATGGCCCTCAGGATCCAGGCTGAAGGCGGTGGGGACCGGCTCGGTAGAGGTATGCCCGATCGGCGACAATCGCCCGGTGGCGTCAACGGCGAACCCGGCGATGCTGTTGTGGCCACGGTTGCCTACAAAGAGAAACCGCCCTGAAGGCGTCATATGGATCTGGGAGCAGGTGTTCCGTGCGGTGTATCCGTCGGGCAGGCTCGTGATCGTCTGCGCTGCGGAGAGGGTACCCGTCGCCCGGTCCAGTCGATAAGCGGTGACACTGCAGCCTTGCTCATTGGAAAAGTAGACGATGTCGTGGGTGGGATGAAAGCAATAGTGACGGGGACCGAGGCGTTCCGGTGGCTCAACCCGCAGCGGCGAATTGGTGCTCAAACGGCCGCTTTGGGCGTCGAATTTGAGCTGGAAAATCACATTGGGGCCGTGGCTCTCGCGCAGCGGCTCCAGGACATTGTCGTTGAGGCGAGCAATATGCGGCACGAAGGCAAACCGGTTCGAGGGATCGGTCTGGATAGCATGGGCGCCGGCGGCCGTATCCAGCCGGTCGAGGGATGCAGCGCCCACCGATCCGTCCGCCCCGAGTGGATGGACCGCGGCATATCCGCCTTGATAATATGCGGAGAGCAAAAACCTGCCCGTCCGGTCAGTCGCCAGAAACGTGGGCGCGTGCTCGGCCGGCACGGTTCGCTGTGGTGTGAGTGCCCCAGTCCCGTAATCGATCCGAAAGCTCGAAATTGCCGGCACGGCGCGATGCCCGGCATAAAGCACGTGCCGGTCCGGGCTGATCGCCAGGACGGAGGGCCCGCCGGCGGCCGGCACCTCGGCTTGCCGGGTCAGCTGCCCGGTACGGTCTTCCAAGGCAAAGGCAACGACCTTGTCCTCGTCTTGCAGGCAAACGTAGAGTGCGCTGGGCATCTTACCCTCCCTTAAAGATTTCCATTGCAGCACATACAGTTTATCGCTTTGCGATACGGCAAACGCTCTCTGCCCAGTTGGCAGCTTTCGTTACTGGGCCGGTGTCGGCGCGTGGGGGTGGAGCAGACCGGCATCGCGGAGATCGGCCCACAGCCCGGCCGGGATCGGATGGCGCAGCAGTCTCACATTGGCGTGGAACTCATCGATATTGCGCGGCCCGGGGATTGTTGCCGCGACTGCCGGATGAGCGAGCGGGAACTGAAGTGCTGCTGCCGCCAGAGGCACCCGATGGCTGTCGCAGACCGCCTCGATTGAGTTGACCCGGGCGACGATCTCCGGCGGCGCTGTCTTATAGTTCCAGGTGTCCCGGCCGGCGAGGATGCCGGAGTTCAGCGGGCCGCCGACAATAATCGATGTGCCAGCCTTCTCGCATTTCGGCAGCAGATCCTCGAGCGGCGCCTGCTCGAGCAAGGTATAGCGGCCGGCAAGGAGGAAGACGTCCCAGTCGCCCCACTCCATAGCCTCGAGCAGCACCTCGCGCTCATTGACGCCGATACCGATCGCCCGCACGGTGCCCGCGGCCCGCAGTTTTTCGAGTGCCCGATAACCGCCCTCGCGCAAGGTGCGCATCAGCCGGGGATGCGCTTCCTCGCCATGCTGCATCGCGCCGATGTCGTGCACGTAGAGGATGTCGATCCTCGCCAGCCCCAGCCGCTGCAGGCTGTCCTCGAAAGAACGCATCACCGCATCGTACGAGTAGTCGAAAACGGGCTCGAACGGCAGCGGAAAGCGTCTATCGGCGCCCTCGGCGGGAGTTTGGCGGGGGCGAAGCAGCCGCCCGACCTTCGTCGACAGCACCCATTCGTCGCGCGGAACCCAGCGCATCGCATCGCCGACGCAACGCTCGGCCTGGCCGACACCGTAATACGGCGCTGTGTCGATGTAGGAGACGCCGGCCGCCCACGCTGCGCCCACGATGCCCTCTGCCTCTTGCCGCGAAACGGCGATCCGGCTACCGCCGAGGGTTGCGCAGCCGAGACCCAGCGCCGTCACTTCAACCGAAGTTTGTCCGATCCTTCGCCTCTCGAAAGCGGGCATTACGGGCTCTCCTCCTGTCTGGGCGTCGCGCTTTTCGCGAGGAGGATACACCGATCCTACCTTGGTCGGCGAGGCGCCGCGCGGCAATAGGCGCCCGAGCTAGGGGCGGTATTTGGATCGATGATGAGCGAGTTTCTGACGCAATTATTCAATCACGCGCGCACCTTTTCGCATTGGCCGGCGTGATCGGTGCCGGAAGTGCTGGTCAACGTCAACGTCGCGTTCGAATTGGTCTGGCTTGGTCCGACGAGCCTCCGTTGCGGGCCGATGCAGTGCTGGTGTGCAGCTTAGAAGCCAAGGAGCGATTGCGGTCCTTGATAACGGCGATCGTCGCCTACGACTGACGGTTCTTCGAGATGCTGCCGCCGCTCTTTAGCCCGCCGACGCGCGAGTCGCGCATTGGGAATCGCGCTCGGTCTAGGCCTCTAATTCCGCGACGGGATCGCTGCCAAAAAGCCATTCTTCTGCAATCGTTCCGTCACCGTTGTCGACGGTCACTTTGGCTGGCTCGTCGGATCCGGCTAAACGAACCGCTTCGGCGATCGCCTCCTCGCGGCCCGGAAATTCACGCCGCGGGTGATCCTCTCCTTCCTTTCTCACTGTCCATCCTTCGTCGGTCGGATGAACTCGATAAACATGGCGTCCCAACATCATCGATTTCCTTGTGGTTGCGTCGAATCGACCCCGTCAAAGCGCGGTCCCAAAGGGATGTTCGCAGGGCCGAAATCCGTGAGCTGTCCGAGAAAAAAAACCGGCGTCGACGTCAGCCGACACCGGCAAGGTTGCGGGTGGCAAACCCGCGACAGGGAGACTTTGCCAAGCCGGACTGCAAAATACGAGGCGAGTGTCCGGCGCCTCGCCTAAGCGGGCAAACCCGCTCGACAAAAAAAGGTTCCAAGCGATTAAAGCTAAATTTATCGACGCGCCGTGTGCCCCTGCGAGTTACGCTGGCCCTGCCACTTGTGCGGTCTTGTTGTGCGGTCTTGCGGGGGGACCGCCGGGGCGCGCTCGCGCCGCCAATCGCCCGCCCTTGACCGTCATCCGCGAACGCCAGGCGAGCGCATTCGCATGACACGGGGCCGCGGGCGGAGGATTCGATTCGCTCATGGCGGCCTCTGCTTTCTGGTCAGGTACCGCGCCGGTCAGCCTCCGCAGGGCCTCCCTGCCGCGTGACAACCTCGATCGGATCGTCCCGACTGGTACGTCCAGAACCGCGGCAACCTCCTCATAGCGCATCCCCTCCAGCCCGACGAGCAAGATAACCGCACGCTGTTCTTCCGGGAGTTGAGCTAGGGCACGCTCGAGATCTCGCAGCTCTAGCCGTCTACCTTGCTGGGGTGCGCGGCTCAGCATGGGCTCGCTCTCGTTCAATGCCACGGCGGCACCTTCCCTTACGGCACGCCGGATATTATTCACATATTGATTGTGCAAAATGGTAAACAGCCAGGCCCGAAGATCGGATCCCTCTTGCCAGAGGTGCAACTTGCCAAGCGCACGGGTGAGGGTGTCCTGCACGAGGTCGTCGGCGCTGACGACATCGCGCGTCAATGCCCGTGCGTAACGCCTCAGGCGCGGAATTTCGGTTTGGATGTCACGGTAAGTGTCGGCCACAGGCGCTCCTCTCGCTACCCACCTTGCCCGGACAGCCGGTGGAACGCTTGCGAGTGTAGGGACCGGGCGTAATCCGATGATGTCACCGGAAGCGGTTTTCTGTAAGATTTTGTAACTATATGTATGGTGCTCGAAAGCGAGAATTCGACCCCCGGCAGGTGCTCTTGTCGGTGCGGCCCGGACGACGTTAAGAGGTAGTGGAAACGCACCCGCATGACTGACAATGGTCATATCCTAATCGTCGACGATCAGCGGGAAATCTGCGACCTCGTGCAGGAGTATCTGTCCGGCGAGGGTTATCGGGTTTCGACGGCACAGGATGGCGCCGAGATGCGGCGAGTGATGGCGCAATCCTCGGTCGATCTCGTGATCTTGGACCTGATGCTGCCCGGCGAGGATGGACTGACCTTGGCCCGCTCGCTGCGCCAGGAATCAAGCGTCGGCATCATCATTCTGACCGGGCGGGGCGAGATCGTCGACCGCATCATTGGTCTCGAAATGGGTGCGGACGATTATCTGCCAAAGCCGTTCCACTTGCGCGAGCTGTTGGCACGGGTAAAAAGCGTGCTCCGACGGGCTTCCTCGCGGATTACCGACAGGCAGACTGCACCGGCGCGCTCGAAGGCGCGTTTTTCCGGTTGGAACCTCGATTTGTCCAGCCGCGAACTCTACTCACCCTCGGGCAAGGAGGTCCGGCTCACGACCGGTGAGTTCGATCTGCTTGCGGCATTCGTCAACAACGCCAACCAAGTGCTGACCCGGGATCGGCTCTTGGATCTCGCGCGCAACCGCGAAGCCGGACCATTCGACCGGACAATCGACGTCCAGGTCGGGCGATTGCGGCGGAAACTGGAAGACGACCCGCAAAGACCGATGATGATCAAGACGGTACGCGGCACTGGTTATATTTTTACGCCGCCTGTCGAAGTCACCTAGCTGATCAGACGGTCAGATAGCTGCGGACCGCAGCCTCGTCCATTTCTGCCCGTCGGCCGGACAGCACCACCTCACCGCGCTGCAGCACCAGGTACGAGGCGGCCAGGTCGCGGGCGAACTCGAAATACTGCTCGACCATCAGGATCGCCATGTCGCCGCGCTCGGCGAGAGCACGGATGACGCGTTCGATCTGCTTGATGATCGAAGGTTGGATGCCTTCGGTCGGCTCGTCGAGGATCAACAGGCGCGGCTGTGTGACGAGGGCGCGCGCGATCGCCAATTGCTGCTGTTGACCGCCGGACAGATCGCCGCCTCGGCGGTGCAGCATTTCCCGCAACACCGGGAAGAGCGCGAAGATGTCCCCTGGAATGCGCCGCGCCCCACGAGCCAGCGGAGCAAAGCCCGTCGCCAAATTCTCTAGAACCGTGAGCCGCGGAAAGATCTCGCGGCCTTGCGGCACTAGCGCCAGACCGGTGCGCGCTCGTTCGTGTGGCGGAAGTCCGTTGAGGAGGCGGTCCTCCCAGCAGATCCGCCCGGAGCGGATCGGTTGCAGTCCGCAAATCGCCCGCAGCAAGCTGGTCTTGCCGACGCCGTTCCGGCCGAGGATACAGGTAACCTCGCCCTTTCGCGCAGTCAGGCTGACGCGGCGCAGCGTGTGGCTGGCGCCGTAAGAAAGATCGATGCCTTCGACCGACAGCATCGCTTCAACGGCCGAGATAGACTTCGATGACTCGGGGGTCGTTCTGCACGTGGTCGATCGACCCTTCGGCCAACACGGAACCTTCATGCAGCACGGTCACCCGCGCGCCGAGGCTCCGAACGAAGGCCATGTCGTGCTCGACGACGACGATGGTGCGGTCCTTGGCTAGATCGAGGATCAATCCGGCAGTTTCCTCGGTCTCGCGGTCTGTCATCCCAGCGACCGGCTCGTCGAGCAGCAACAGCATGCGGTCGTGGATCAGCAGCATGCCGATCTCAAGCCACTGCTTTTGCCCATGGCTCAAGGCTCGCGCCGGAAGGTTGCTCTGTGCGGTCAGCCCGATCCGGGCCAAAGTTGCGGCGATGCGATCATGGCGGTCCGGGGTCAACCGGGCGAAGAGGGTCCCCCAGGTAGCGCGGTTGTCCCCCAGCGAGAGTTCGAGATTTTCGAAGACGGTCAAGTTTTCGAAGACGGTCGGCCGTTGAAATTTACGACCGATGCCGAGATTGGCGATTTCGGCCTCGTCGAGGCGGGTCAGATCGGCGGAACCGCGAAACAAGGCCTCCCCGGAATCGGGCCGCGTCTTGCCGGTGACGACATCCATCATCGTAGTCTTGCCAGCGCCGTTCGGGCCGATGATCGTACGCAATTCCCCGTCTTCGACGATCAGCGAGAGCCCGTTCAAGGCCTTGAACCCGTCGAAGCTGACCGTAACGCCGTTGAGATAGAGCAGGGCGTCGGTGACGGCCCGCGTGTTCATGCCTGCTCTCCGGCCGGGACCGGCGCCGCGGCGCGCGGCTGGGTCCAGCGAGCTTGCCGCAAGAGCCCGACGATCCCGCGCGGAAACACCAATGTCGTCAGCACGAAGAGAGCGCCGAGTACGAACAGCCAACTCTCGGGGGCGGCGCCGGTCAGCCAGGTCTTCGCTGCGTTGACAAGGATCGCGCCGACGACCGCGCCTGACAAGGTGCCGCGCCCGCCGACCGAAACCCAGATCGCGACCTCGATCGAATTGCCGGGCGAGAATTCGCTGGGGTTGATGATGCCGACTTGTGGCACGTAAAGCGCACCCGCTATGCCTGCCAGGATCGCTGAGACCGTGAACACGAACAGCTTGGCATTGGTGACCGAATAGCCGAGAAACCGCACCCGGCTCTCCGCATCGCGCAGCGCCAGGAGGACACGGCCCAGCTTGGATGAGGTGATGAACCGGCACAGCAGATAGCCGAGCCCGAGCGCGACAACGGAAGCGAGATAGAGCCCGAGCCGGGTTGACGGCTGATGGATATCCCAACCGAGGATGTCCTTGTAATCGGTCATCCCGTTATTGCCGCCAAACCCCATGTCGTTGCGGAAGAATGCGAGCATCAGCGCGTAAGTCATCGCCTGCGTGATGATTGACAGGTAGACCCCGGTAACGCGTGAGCGGAACGCGAGCCATCCGAACACCAGCGCCAACACCCCGGGAACCAGGATCACCATCGCCGCTGCCCACGCGAAATGGTCGAACCCCCACCAGAACCAGGGCAGCTGTTGCCAATTGAGAAACACCATGAAGTCGGGCAGCAGCGGATTGCCGTATACGCCGCGCGTGCCGATTTGGCGCATCAGATACATGCCGATGCAGTACCCGCCCAGCGCGAAGAAGGCGCCTTGCCCGAGGCTCAGGATCCCGGCATAGCCCCAGATCAGATCCAGGCTCAGCGCGAGAAGGGCATAACAGAGATATTTGCCCAAAAGCGGCACAAGATAATCCGGCAACGCGGCAGCGGAGCTCGGTGGCACCCAAAGATTGAAAGCCGGGATCGCTATGGCGAGGATCAAACCGCACCCGAAAAAACCGGCCCAGAAACCGGGACTCCACGCTTTCTGGCGCAATCAGACCTCCGCCTCGGCGGTTCGGCCCTTCAGGGCGAAAAGTCCGCGCGGCCGCCTCTGGATGAACAGAATGATCGCCACCAGCACGACGATTTTCCCGAGGATCGCGCCGGCGAACGGCTCAAGAAATTTGTTGACGATGCCGAGCGACAGGGCTCCGACCAGGGTCCCCATAAGATTGCCGACCCCGCCGAACACGACGACGAGAAAGCTGTCGACAATATAGATCGTGCCGAGATTGGGGCTGACATTGCCGATCTGGCTCAGCGCGACGCCGGCCATTCCGGCGATCCCGGAGCCGAGCCCAAAGGTCAGCGCATCGATGCGGGCGCTGCGAATGCCCATCACCGAGGCCATGGCACGGTTCTGAGTGACAGCGCGCATGTGCAGCCCGAAACTCGTGCGGTTGAGGATCAACGCCAGCACACCGAGCACAATGAGACAGAAGATGATGATCGCGAGGCGGTTCCAAGTGATTGTGAAACCGCCGATCGGGTCAAACCCGCCGGTCATCCATGCCGGGTTCGCTACTTCTCTATTGGGTGAGCCGAAGACCGAGCGCACCGCCTGTTGCAGGATCAGGCTGACGCCCCAGGTGGCGAGCAGGGTTTCGAGCGGCCGGCCATAGAGAAACCGGATTACGCTGCGCTCGAGCAGAACGCCGACGGCCGCGGTAAACAAAAAGGCGACCGGCACTGCTAGCAGGAGATAGCTGTCGATCCAACCCGGCGGCAAAAACGCGCGGAACATCTGCTGGCAAACATAGGCGGCATAGGCACCAAGCATGATCATTTCACCGTGCGCCATGTTGATGACGCCCATCACCCCAAAGGTGATCGCCAGACCGATCGCAGCGAGCAACAGCACGCTGCCCAGACTAACGCCTTCGAACAGACTGGCCGCAAGCCCGACAAGTCGAAGGCGGTACTGGATCGAAGCGAGCGCCCCATCGGCGGCTTGACGCAAGTCGGGATCGGTGTCCGGAGCTGCCCGGAACTGGTCGAGGAGGTTCTTTACTTGCGGGTCGGTTCTACCTCCGAGCGCGCGCACCGCGACGAGCTTTTCGGCCTTGCTGCCGGCTACGAGGTGCGACGCCAGGAGGCTCTGTTGCATCGCTGCCTTGATCGCCGTGTCGTGTTCGGCAGCAATGGCCTTTTCGAGCAGCGCGGCCTGATCGGGGGAAGGGTGGCGCAGCGCATCCTGAGCGGCGGCGAGCCGGGCTGTCGGATCGGAGCTGAACAAAGTCAACTCGCCCAGCGCGGCTTCGATCGCGCCGCGCAGGCGATTGTTGACGCGGATCCGCTCGGCGTCGTCCACCGGGACGCCTGAAACGGCGCTTCCGGCGATCGGGTCCGTCAGTTTTGTCGCATCGGATACCAAAATATGGCCATCCGGCGCCTTTATAAGCCGGCCATCCTTCAGCGCGGTCAGCACAGCAACCGCCCGCTCGTCGCCGAGCCGGCCCAGCGCGATGACGGCTTTCTCTTTGTCGGCGAAACTGGCGCCGGCCAAATCCGCAAGAAGCGTCGCGAATTCGTCAGCCCGAGCCGAAGATGCACCTGCAGTCGCGACGAGCATAAGACCGGACAGCAGGAGCACCCTCACCCGCTTCGCTCGGCTCAGCACCCTCTCCCGCATTGCGGGAGAGGGGCAACCCGGCCTGAAAGGCTGGGTGGGTGAGGGTGCCACCGCCGCCCCGCGGATCAATCAGTCCGTGTATTTCGGCGCCGTGCAGTTGCCGCAGACCCAGGGATAGGTCCAATCGGCGATCTTGCCCTTGTCTTCGGGGAGATAGGGGCTCCAGGCGTCGGCTTTGATCGCCTCCTTCGTCTGCCAGACGATGTCAAACTGCCCGTTCGCCTGGATCTCGCCGATCATCACCGGCTTTGAAAGGTGATGGTTGGTGTTCATCACCGCGACAAAGCCGCTCGGCGCTTTGACCTTCTGCCCGTACATCGCTTGGCGGACGGCGTCGACGTCGATCGTCCCCGCCTGGCGGACTGCCTGCTCCCACATCTTGAAGCCGATGTAATGCGCCTCCATCGGGTCGTTGGTCACCCGCTTCGGGTTTTTGATAAAGTCGTGCCATTGCTTAATGAAGGCCTCAT
>Ga0306923_10002771_pt1 | contig 16216 bp, 16 predicted proteins | sample sta12Can44000108_FD_203841 | JGI IMG/M metagenome (GOLD analysis project Ga0306923, IMG submission 203841) | Lab enrichment of tropical soil microbial communities from Luquillo Experimental Forest, Puerto Rico - statanox.12C.anox.44.000.108 (v2)... | ecosystem: Environmental > Terrestrial >... | reverse complement strand
CTCCGAAGCCCGATGAACTTCGGAGATATTATAGATATTGGGATATTGAGGACATATTTAGACGCATAACCCGAAGCCCAACTGAACGAGGCAAGTTAATATTGGGAGTACAAGAATTGGTAGACATCCGGAACAATATTGCACACGGGGATTTCACTGCGCAGCCAACTCAGGTGGACATACAGCGATACATCCGGTCTGCGCGAATGTTCTGCCTTCGCTCAGATCGTCAACTCGCCCGCGCTCTTGGGAGGCTCACTGCTAACGCGCCGCCGTGGTAGGTAGTTTGGCGTAACTGCGGTGGGCGAGCGCGGGATGTAATCCGCGCTACTACCCGGCCCGCGTCCTTCCTACGACTTTTAAACCGGCCCGCGCCGCCGTTGGGTCGCAGTCGGGAGAGACGCTAGAAACTCACGACCACGTTCGCTCAATTCCCACACCCCGCGCTCGGAGCTATTTTTCAGCAGCCCCTCCTTGACCAGATCAAGACGTTGCCAACAGACGGCGTTCCACCAGCGAGGTTCTCCGCCAGAAACAGGTGAATAGTCGCCCTCGCTCAGGCGTGGCGCAAGTTTCGGTTCCATGCGCTCGCGTACGGTTTTCGCGGCCGATTTGCCGCCGAGATCGCGCAGCGTTTCCAGCAGAGGCAATCGAAATTCTTTCTGCGGAAGTTTACTACCGCGTCGCGCCGCCACCGGTTTTGAACTCGCCTTGGCCGTACTAGGTCGGAGAGGAGTGCCCAGCTGCTCAAGCGCATCAAGGCCAAGATTGATCACGTTGTCGGGTGAGTCTTCTAATGGCCGCGCATATTTTTTCATGCGCTCCCACGTTTTCTCCGTAATTCGGATGACAGGCATCATCACAACCTCCATATAGAAACAGCGAACAGTGTAACACCGTTATACGGAGGTGTCAACTCCCTCGTTCGATCAAGCACCCGCAGATGTTGCTGGGCTTGGTGGGCATACCCAGATTGCCGAATTACTCACCCTAAAGCCACCTAGCGGTTGAACGCCCCCCTGCCCTAACTCTGTAACGGCGTGAATTTTCCAGAAGCCGGTTATCCGACTTGCAGCGTGTAGGCCCAACGTGCAAATGTCAGTGCCGTCCAACTTAAAAATGTCAGTCTCCCCAGCTTTTTGGCGGGCTCTGGGGGGCGGCATCGATAGCGGTGCTGAGCATCAGCGATGGGGAAACGGCGCGGCTCGAAGCGCTCTGGAATTGGGCGGCACTTGGCGCCTGGCTGACAATCGGGCATCTGACTGACAGGTCAGGTGCTGGAATAGTGCCGGCGACAGCTGAGCGGCAGGTAGAGCACCAAAGCCGCGCTCCCGCGCCTACTTGAGTGCGATACCAAAAGGGGCGAATCCGCCGAGACGAGGCTCTCCCAATCAGCCCGAACTCACCCCATCTATTACCGTGCATCAAGAGCGCGCCCCACAGTGAGGCGTCGCCAACCGTGGCTCCGATACGGTGGCTGCCATTCCGGCGATGCGGCCCGAGCGGCAAAAGGAGGACCAAATGCCTGATTATCGTCCTGGCGCTCCCTCCGTGGACCTGTTCACTGCGGACGAAAAGCTCGTCCTCGCGACATGGTTCGAGATCGATCGCCCGTCATATGGATCTCGGATCGACGCCATCTTCGACCGGTGGAATATCCCCAGCGAAATACCCGATTACCGTCGGATCGATACCGCTGTCGCACAGATTTTGTTGGAGCGAATCCAGGATGATCTTCCAAAATGGGCTGCTCTTGCGGGTAACCGCTTTTATCATTGCTCGAGACATTTTCGATCGTCGTGCTCGCCGAAAAATCGAGCTGTGGCCGCATCACCTGCTGACGATCAATTGGGCAGACAGTGGACCGGGCTTCTCCTGGCCGGTCGCTTATAAGGCCACATATGTCCCTCTCTTTGACCGAACCGTCATCACGGCCTCGGCCGATTGCCCGGAGCTGTTCGGCGGTGTCTGCGACATCGCCCTTGGAGCGTTCGGACCGGAGACCTCCATTCTCGAAGGAGGCCGCCGCATCATCATCTCCGATTGGACGAACCAGTGGCGCGAGCACGATCAAGAGCGCTGGGCCTATCTGTTCGACACCGGGATCGTCAGCAAGGCCGAGGCGGACGCATGGGCCGACGAGGTTTGGGGGTGATGGCGGCAAAAGAGTGACGCGAGGACGGATACCCGACGTCTACGCCGTCCCCGCGAGCCCAGGGGCCAGCGAAATAGATCGGCAGGCTGGCCACACCTTCTGCAGCTGCGGCATCATCCTTGCCAGGAGAGCGCCCCTCCACCCCGGCCGCGGCCAGCCCTCGCTGAGCGCGCAGCGCTCGCAAATCCCCATGACGACCGCGGTTCCCGGATCCTCGACGTCGAGCGGCAACAGAAGCGCGATGATGGTCGGCTTGTGCCGCCGGAAGAACACGGCTCCATCACAGCACAGGCATCGATCGCCCTCGCGCCGCGATCGCATCCCTTCGATCAAGGCGATATACGGCCCGAGCACGCCGAGGATAGAGATGGCCATTTCGCTCCCGCGGCTCGTCGCCTGCACCAGCTCCAGCGTGACCGCGGCATCGAGGAGCAGACAGGAAAATGCCGCGTCCGAGGCCTCGCCTACCCGCTGGAGTTCACTATCAAGCGATTCCTCATCGGGCGCACGGCCCGCAATGCAGCCGGCGCCGAACGGGGGCGAATCCTTGTCTTGCGGGGCATCGGGCATCGGACACCCCTCCACCGATCAGAAGGACCTCATCGGGACTTCCCGATCCAGCCGGGCGGTCTTTTTTTGCTTCGAGTAGAAATCGGACATCGCGCGATCTCCTCACCGGGACCGCGCGGCGCACGAAATCGAGCGGACCCCGGTTTTCCGGGTTTCTGCTCAGAGGCCGGCGGAAACAGCTCGTTCGAGCCGATCGCCAGGGCATGCGCTACTTAGGCAGGGGCGATGATAAGACCCTGCGAGACCGCGCCGTCAAGTATGAAGGTCGGCTGCTCGTCCTCGACTGCCTGGAGTTCCTGGGCCGCCAGCATCAACCGTGTCGCGGCGATTAGCGGGTTCCGATCGGCCATACCCGAGTTTTAGGGCGGGTCGGATTTTTGAAAATTGTTTCGAGACTGAGCGTCTCCGGGATGGCCTCCGGGCTCTGGCGATGCCGGGGGTGTTTTCCGGTCATTCCCAGGGGGCCGGTAACCTGACCTTTTCGCCAGGCGGGTCCTTTCCCCGAGGAGCCGCCACGGCACCCGCGACGTGCCCAGGAAGCCGCGGCGGCGGCCGCTGGCGAGCCGCTTGACGGCCGGCCGCTGCACGGGGACGAGGATCTCGCCCAATAGCGCGAATTCCCCATTGGCGGGAGACCACGAAAACCCCGCCGAAAAGCGGGGTTCTCCGCGTTATCGAGGCCTAGGCGCGATCAGCCGACAATTAACTTGACGTTTAGCCGCTCGTTTAGCGCGCTCTGAGCCTTTGCAATACCACCGACATCTCGACGGTCGCCCACGGCCTGGTGAAATTCGTGTAGTGGATCGCGCCAACATCTCTTCGAACACCGCAACCAGCCAATTAGGCTCGGCGCCCTCCGGCTCAGGGAGCGGTTCCCGCTATTGCGTCTGGCGGTCTCTGCGTCGCGTCATCAGCTCGGTCCCTATTTGTGCCTCACGTTGCGGCGGCCTGGTCGATCCGCGCCAGCCAGTGATTGATCCGTTTCAACCGCAAACAGACCATTTCCTGTCCGTGAGCCCCAAAGCTATGTCCATCATGGACACGGCTTTGCTCAATACCGGGTCGCGTTTGATCCGTTTGAGCTGGGCCCCGACTTGCCGATCACTTGAGATCCTTCAGCCGGCGGCGGACCAGCTCGGCGTAGCGGGGATCGCGGGCAAGCAGAACCACCGCGTCGAGCGCCTGCCCGACGATCGTATCGGCGAGTTCGCTCTCGACGTGGTCGGCCTCGGCATTCACCGCCGCCTCGGGCTCGTTCTCGCCGGCGGCCTCGGCGACGTCCTCGACCACCGCATCGGAGATTTCGCGCCAATCCTGGGTCAGCAGCGTCAGACGCGAGGGCGGCCCGGCCGGGTGGCCCGGCGGGTAGAATTCGACCGTCGACAATTTCGGATGCATGTATGGCGCCAGGCTTTCTGCTGCGTGGCGTTTTTGGATGTACGCGTCGAGCCTTGAGCAATGCAGTTCCCTGGCGAGCTGCTCGGTCGGCACCCGCGCCATCTGCGCCAGAACCTCCAGCGGCGAGCTATACTTGCCGGCGATGTAATCACACCACTCTCTGGTCGTGCGGTTGCGCGCGCCCGGCGGCCGACCGCGCCCGGCCCGGCTCAAATTCGCGTTCTTCTCGATCTCCGGCAACCCCAAGAGATCGAAGGTCGGCGACTGCTCCTCGACGGCCTCGGCAGCTTCTTGAGCCTGCAGCACCAACCTGGTGGCAGCGATGAGCGGGTTTCGACGATCGGACATGGCCGAACTAGCCTGACGGCCAGACCCGCTCCAAAATTTTCTGAAATTTTTTTCAGCGACTCAGCCTCTGCAGGGTGGCCTGGCCCTATGGCGAGGCCGGGGCGTGTTCCGGGGTCATGCCGGGGGCCTTTCCGATTACCTTTCGAAAAAAAGGCGCCCCAGCGGGAGGTACGCAGGCCGGCTCATGCAATCCCCGCGCGGAAGGTATGGGTATCATACACACACCTTCGGCTAGGCGCCGGGAAAGCCGCGGCGGCGGCCGCTGGCGAGCCGCTCGCCGGCCCGGCCGCCAGCACCGGAACCAGGCAGGCGCCCAATAGGCGATTTCCTGCACTGGCCGCAGCCAACAAAAAACACCGCCGAAGCGGGGTCTCTGTCTTCCGTGGTCGAGGCCGCGCCGGGTCAGGTGCCGTGTAGAATACGCTGCACCGAGCGCACCGAGATGCCCAACCGCCGGGCAACCTCGCCCTGATTGACCCCCTCGGCGACCAGCCGCCGGATCTCCGGCTCCTTGCGGCGTGCGGTCGGTGCACGGCCCTTGAACTTCCCGGCCTCCTTGGCCGCGGCGATGCCGTCGCGCTGGCGTTCGAGCATGATCTCGCGCTCGAACTGCGCGATCGAGCCAATGATGTTGAGGAACAGCCGGCCGGTCGGGCAGCCGGTATCGATGCCCATGTCGAGGATCTTCAGCGTCACCCCCTTGCGTTCGAGGGTGGCGCCGATCTCGACCAGGTGCGCCACCGAGCGCGCCAGGCGGTCGAGCTTGGTGACGACAAAAGTATCGCCGTCGCGGACATATTCGAGAGCGCGATCGAGCTTCTGCCGCTCGCCGATCGACGAGGTCTGCTCGGAGAAGATCTTGTCGCAGCCGGTCTCGTGCAACCGGACCAGCTGGGCGTCGAGCCCGGCGTCCTGATGCCGTGTCGAGACCCGCGCGTAACCGACGATCGCCATTCTTGAAAACTCCCTACGCCACACAAGTGTCAAACTATGTGGCGAGGCTACGCCAAAAAGACAATATCGAGATTTTGGCGTAGGCCTATGCGTCCGACGCATGACCAGGGTCTAATGGCATAATCGAACCCGGCGACACGCACCGTTCGGTTCCAATTACACCCCTTGATCGGGACCACCTTCGTGTAATCGAAGCCGCGGCCGGCGGCACTCAGCCGTCGAGGTCGTGCGGATGCCGGCGCCGCACCAGCGCCACGATGGCAGCGCTGAACTCGTTCTCGCGCCGCCGGCTCGACCAGCCGAGGATATGGTCATAGCGCGGTGACCCGTCGGCCTCGCGCTGCTGCTGCCGGTTCTGATCGAGCCGCGGCTTGGTCGGCACGCACGCCCAGGGCCCGCGCTCGCCGGTCAATACCGGGATCTCGGTCATCCGCAGACCGATCGGCGCGAATTCGACGCTGGCAAAGCCGAGCAGCCGGCCTTTGCGGACCGCCCGCCAATCGATCAGCCGCAGCCTTACATCCGCCATCTTTATGTTACCCGCGGGTTACCCGGCGCCGCGGTTTTGACACCCAATACCCACACACCGACTATGATCATACCGCTCCATCCCTTAACCGGGGGTTGCCGAGCAAAATCAAAAATTGCCCAATATCTGACAACATTTTAGAGGAGGCAGCCGGGCCTGAAAACCGGCCTCTGACGGACAGACAACCAAAAGTAGCCGACGATCGAGCCCAGCTGGAGGCAGCCCATCGAGCCCGGCCGATGGCCGGAAGCCGTTGCAGCAACAAAAGAAAAGAGAAGAAAAGAAGAACGCGCGCGCGAGACCTGGGGGCGGTAGCGACGTTCATAGCAACTCACCCACCCTGCGCGCCCTTGAGCGCCATTGATTGTATTCAGGTTTTTTCGGTCCCAGCCCTGAGCGCACCCCGAGCGCTCCCGGCGTGCCCTGAGCGACGGCCCCTTCCGCGCGAGCTCGCGGTTTAGCGCTGCTGCCACGGCATCGGCAGATCACAGACCGCCTGCATGAACGCCGCCCGAGCATGTTCGAGATCGCCGAGGCGATAGCCCTGCTGGTCGCGCTTGCGCACCACGGCGACCCGTTCGAGGGGGTCAAGGTCCTCGGTCAATGTCGCCCCCGGAAGGTCGATCATCATCGGCTGCGCCGGATCGCTCGTCAGAGCGCCGCCGCCGCGTTCACCCGGCGGCAAGGACGCGATCTCGTACACCGGATGCGCCACCTTTGGTCGCGAGTGCGGGTACATCTTGGTCATAAACTCGCCGAGCTCCTGGCGGGTCTGCCGCTGGTAGAGCCGGCTCAAGTCACACCATTGCAGATAGGACCCCATCAGTAATTCGGTCGTACAGAACTCGAACCAGTCGCGAAACAACCGCACACCAAACCGGCTATGCCAAATAAAACCCCGCTCCAGGCACGTCATCCACCAGCGATGCAACGTATCGAGCGAGTGTAATTTCTGGATCGCCAGCGGCTCGGTCAACGGTACCGCGCGCGGGTCAAAGTTCGACAGATCGCGGCACAGCAAATCGAACAACATTGCTTCCAGACCGCCGCTCTCGATCTCGTGATACAGCGCTTTGAAGTATTCGCGATCACCGATCCGGTGGTCGCTGACCTTCGGGATGAACCAGCGTCGTGCCCGCAACGAAGCTGGCACCACCCAATCGAGGTTCGATGCCATCCACAAATGCAAATAGTTGGGCACATCCACCAAGTCTTTGTTCTTGGGCTCGATCGCCAAAGTATCCTCAGTGATCAATGCCTTGAGAATACTCTCGTGTTGCTTGTCGCCGGCATAAAAAGCTTCGTCGCCAAAGAGAAATACACAGTCGCGCAGGTGAGCATTGTGCTTGTTGCGCAGATGCTCGGGATGACTGACGTGCAATCCGTGCGCGCCCATGATTCGGTAGAGCGCCCGGCCGACGACCCCCTTGCCGCAGCCCTCGTCACCCTTCAGCACGACCGCGACCTCGGCCTGCAATTCCGGGTGCTGAAACATCCGCGCCATCGTGTTTAGCAGATACTGGAAATCGCGCTCTTCGCGTGAACAGATGACTTCTAAGAGATGCTGGCGCAGCCGCCGCCAGGAGCCGCGCCTCTCGGCGACGCCAAAGCCCCGCCACAAGTTCCAGTGATCGAGGCTGACCTGGTCGGTCGGATCAAACACCACCCCGCCCAAATGCTCGCGCCGGCGCGTGTCGTTGAGCCACCAGAACGCCACCGACTTGGTGATCGTCTTGGTCAGGTGCGGGCGGCTGGGGTCAGGGATCACCACCAGGCTCAGCGTCCGGTTCTGGTGCATCTTGTGAAAATCGGCGAATTTGAAGCGATCAAGCTTGTAACGGCCCGGCCGTAGCGAATCGGGTCTTTCCCAAAACACGCGCATTTCACCGCCGTCATTGACGACGGCGTATTTTCGATTGAAGCGGTCGATCAGCCGGTCGAGATCATCTTCGCTCTTCTTGCGCTTTTTCTCGGCGGCTGCTTTTGCCTCGGCAAAGTCGATGAGTTGAGCACCCGTCGCCTCGGCGCGCCCCGCCCTGGTCGAGGGCTGGAGCTGATCTTCGGTGTCGGACATGTAGCGCGGATCTCCCTTCAAAGAAAGGGGTCCGCCCTGCGTGACGTTCACGACCTCCGATTGCCCAGCGGACCCCACGCCCCAGGCCGCGCCTGGGTCTCGTGTGTGGTTACCCCGCTAACAGAGGGCCGCCGGCGCCGCGGCTGGGCGCCTTGGGGCGCCGCCCGGCTGGTGGTCATGCGCGATTTCAGCCGGCCGATGATGTCAGCTTCTCGCAGCTGATTCCATTGCGCCGACAAACGAGGTTTAGGGCGCCAGCGACGAGAACCGCACCGCGACATCGTTCACGTCCTTAACCTCGCGCGGCGGCGTGAGGAGCCGCACCGTGCGGCCCTCGCGACGAAAGCGCGCCCGCACTTGATCGAACGCCCTGGCGGCCTTGCTACCCGGCGCATCGTTCTGCCGGATCAGCACGACCTCGCTGAAGACCTCGGGAACCCAGGTTGTCTTGAGCGCCCCGCCGGAGACCCCCGCCGCCACCCGCCAGAGCGGCTGCGCCTGAGCGATCGTCAGACCGTCCTCTATGCCTTCGGAGAGGGCCAGCGTATCCTCGTCCGTGGCCTGGCTCCATTTGGGCCGCCACAACCGAACGCACCCCTTCCCATAGCCGAAGCTGTAACCCCCGAGGGTCAGCTTCGGATCTTTGACCGGCGCCTTGGTAACCCGGCCATCCTCGCCCTCTTTCACCCAGGTGCGATGCACCGCGGCAAACTGACCCTCGCGGTCGACGATCGCCGCGACCATCGCCGGATAGCGGCGCTGCGCCTCCTTGTTCCACAACCGCGGGTGAAAGCGCAGGCTCCCCGGCAATTTCCCGTCATTGGCGCCAGCCAATCGTTCGAGGTCGATCGCGCGGCCGGCGAGATATCGGCAGACCGGATCACCGCGGCAGAGCGGGACTGCCTGGCGCCAGATCTGCTCGGCTCGGTCGCGGTTCTCGGTCTCATCTGCCGGCTTGTGCTCCGTCACCGGCCGCGGCCGCCGGTGAGGCTCGGGCTGCCCCAGCCGAGCTCGCGCCCAGCGCAGCGCCTCGCCGAGGGTGCCACCCCGGCGGTGCGCCACCCAAGCGAGCAGATCGCCACCCTCGCCGCTGGTGTGGTCGTACCACAACCCGGATTTCGGACCGCCGATCACGATCGCCAGCCCCCGGTTCGAACCGATGCGATATTCGCGGCCACCCGGCTCGTATTGGCCCTCGGGCGCCAACTCCTCGACGACATCGCGGATGCGGTCAGCGGCAAGGCGCCGGCCGACACAACGGGCGCAGATCTCGTAGCCAAAGGACGCGCCGCCGCAATCTCGGCAGCTAGACCCGTCCGCCATCAGCCTCGCCCGTCTCGGCCGCGAGCTCGGTGGCGATGGTCGTGTGGACGTAGGGCAACACCATCTTGGTCAGCTCGAACCACCATAGCGCCGCCTGCCAGCGCGAGCAGCCCAGGGCCTCGGCAAGACCCTGGATCACTTCCGGTTCAAGGATGCGCGCGCCGGCAATCTCAATCACCCGGCCGAGCGGCGAACCGATAAACCGCGTGACCGCCTCTTGCGCGGCGGCGCGATCGACGCGCTCGTTGCCGACCATCTCGATCAGCCGATCACATTCCGCCCGGCTCTCCTCCGGGCGGTGCCGGCTAAACCAGTCGAGCACAACCTCCCCTTCCACCCGCGCCTGCAGCTCCTTGGCTAGAGAGCGGCCATTGGCGCGCGCCAGGACGTGCAGCTGCTCATACGTCGATGGGTAGAGGTTCAACCGCGGCAGCTGAAACCCCCGCCCGCTGCCGCGCGGTCGCCCGCGGCGCCTCGCCGGCGGTGCTGGTAGCTCTTCGTCCGACAGTTCCATCTCCCAAGCACCCCTTTTGCCTATGTCCGCAAAACTATACACGGATTTTTGCGATCGTGAAAAATCGATTTCCAGGGCTTGCATCGCGGCCGCAAGCTGACGCAGACTAGCGCCGCCAGGGGGCTCGCGGCACGGAAAAATCGAATGAACACGTAATCCACAACAAACAAGGGCGCCGTTACTGGCGCCCCTGTTGTCCAGATCTCTCATCCCCGAGAGAACTGAAACACCATAACTACTTGCGAGAACGATTATGGCTGACGACGATATTACCACCGATGGACCGGACACACCACCTGAAACTGCCGGCGAAGGCGGAAACGGCCATTACGGGATCGAGGATTTAGGCTCGCTCGATGCGGACCCTCGCGCCGCTGACAACGAGGAGTGGCCTTACACCCGAGCCGCTCGACGACGTCGACATTGCCGAGTTAAAGGCCAAACACCGCCCTCTGATCGAAGATCTCGACCATCTCGCGCAGATCAAACGCCAGGCCAATGCCGGCGCGATCGAGCCCGCCGTGTATGAGGCCGAGCTCCTCCACCTGGTGCAACGACAAAAGAAGCAGGGGATGAAGCAGACCATCGCGCGGGAAGCGGTCGCCAAGCGGCTGCACCCGGCGATGAGCTCCGAGGAAGCCGAGGAGCGGTTGGCCGAAACTGGCGGAAACCCGGGAACAAACGGCGCCGGCAAAGGCGGAAACGGCCATTACGGGATCGAGGATTTAGGCTCGCTCGATGCGGACCCTGGCGCCGCTGACAACGCGGAGTGGCCTACACCCGAGCCGGTCGACGACGTCGACATTGCCGAGTTAAGGGCCAAACACCGCCCTCTGATCGAAGATCTCGACCATCTCGCGCAGATCAAACGCCAGGCCAATGCCGGCGCGATCGAGCCCGCCGTGTATGAGGCCGAGCTCCTCCACCTGGTGCAACGACAAAAGAAGCAGGGGATGAAGCAGACCATCGCGCGGGAAGCGGTCGCCAAGCGGCTGCACTCGGCGATGAGCTCCGAGGAAGCCGAGGAGCGGTTGGCCGAGGCCGGGGCGCAACGCGACGAAATCCTGCAGCTCGGGCTCGCCGGCGAGATCTGGCATGATCCCGATCTCGAAGCCTATGCAACGATCGAGCGCGCGGGCGGGTACCAGACCTTGAAGGTGCGGTCGCGTGATTACCGGCTCTATCTGAACAGCGAGTATCACAAACGGCACGGCCGGGTGCCAACCGCCACGGCACTCAGCGAGGGGATCGAGGCGATCGAGGCCGAAGCGCGCAACGGCAACGAGCACGAGGCCTTTGTGCGGGTCGCCGGTGCCGGCGGCAAGGTTTATCTCGATCTCGCGAACGAGGCCTGGACCGTTGTCGAGATCGATGCCGCAGGGTGGCGCGTGATCGACCGACCACCGGTGCGGTTCATCCGGCCGCGCGGCTTGCGCGCCTTGCCCGACCCGCAGCCCGGCAATGGCCTGGACGGGAGTGCCAAATTGCAGGCGCTGGTCAATCTGCACGGCGACGACTTCAGGCTTTACGTCAGCTGGATCGTCGCCTGCCTCATGCCGGCCGGCCCCTATCCGATCCTAGTGCTGTCGGGTGAGCACGGCGCGGCCAAAAGCTCGACGGTCAAGATCGGGCGCGACCTGATCGACCCCGGCAAGGTCAAGTTGTCGGGACCGCCGCACTCGGAGCCGGATCTCGCCATCGCCGCCAGCAAACGGCATGTCCTCGCCTACGACAATTTAAGCGCGATCCCGGAATGGCTCGCCGATGCGCTGTGCCGGCTGGCAACCGGGGGCGGCCTGCAAAAGCGCATGCTGTTCACCGACGACGAGCAGAACCTACTCGCGGTCTGCTGCCCGATCGCGCTCGCTGGGATTCCCGACCTGACTTCGCGTGCCGATTTGGCCGACCGGGCGATCGTGGCGGTATTGCGGTCAATACCGGAAGATGCTCGGCTGACCGAAGAGGAGCTATCGGCGCTGTTCGAGCAGAGCGCCCCCGAGATCCTCGGCGCCGTGCTCAACGGCGCCGCCCTGGCGCTGCGCGATCGAGCCCGGCAAGCCAAGGCGATGACGCAAAAACCGCGGATGGCCGATTTTGCGGTCTGGGCCGCAGCCGCGGCGCCAGCGTTCGGCTGGACGGCCGATGAGTTCCTACAGGCCTACGCCCGGAACCGCCAGGAGGCGGTTGCCCGCGTGCTGGAAGCCGATCCGGTCGCCGAGGCGGTCATCGAGTTCGCCGAGCAAGCCTATTCCTGGGGCCCGTTCAAGTTCCGCGACGGGACCGAGGACCGCAGCGTGCGCGTGTGTAAGGACACCGCCACCGCCTTGCTCGGCGAGCTCGGCACGCTGGCGCCGGAGGAGATCAGGCGCGAGCGCAGCTGGCCCAAGGACGCCACGCGCCTCGCAGGATGTCTGCGCCGCGCGGCACCGGCTTTGCGTACCCAGGGGATCGAGGTCGAGCGCTTTCGCGAGCGGTCAGGCGAGATGCGTCGGGTCGTCAGGATCACGGTGGCGCCAAAGAGAAAAGAAGAGGAAGAAGGAAATGAGAAAGGGTGAAACAAAAGGGTGAAACAGCGTTCGCAGCGTTCTCACGAGGGTGAAAACCCGAGGCGTTCTGCGGCTCTTGGCGGTGTCGCGACAACCCCGTGCCAGCGTTCGCATCGCCCGTGCCAGCGTTCTCAGCGTTCGCAACTAACCTGCTGAGCTGATTTACCTTGTGACGCTGAGAACGCTGAGAACGCTGAGAACGCTGTTTTCTCCTATTCCCGATTATTAGCCTTCGCGCACAACTTTTGCCCCGGTGGACCACGGCGAGCCCCACGCGGTCCGAACCGGCAATCCCAGCACGCGCACCGCTTCGGGCGGCAGCGAGACCCCGGCAATCACGTAGACCAGCCCGGCATGGGTCCAGCCCCGGTACCGCTCTTGCCAATAACGCTGGCGGCGTTGCCTTGCGGTCAGGCGGCACCAGCGTTCGAGATCGTCGGCCTCATCACGGATCTTGCGCATTTTGTGCTCCTTGGGCACCCCCCCGCCGCAATAGAAAGCACGGGCGGCCTACTATGGACCGCCGCCAGGGTCGGAAAATCATCGGGATATCGCGACAAATCGACTGCACTCATAGCGCCCTCCCGGGGTTGCAGCGGCCTGGTCTCGCGCCGATCGTCTCGGCCTAATCCTACTTCCGCGACCTGGACGGGCCGCCGACCCCAAGGATGATGGTCTCCTCGCGAAAGGCGCGGCTGACTTCGGCTCGTGCGTCCCTTTTGGCATACAACAGCCTGGCGAGGGCGGCTTGCTGAGCAGCCAGGGTCTGGTACCCGATCAGGAATTCGTAATTGCTGGGCCCGATTCCGAACGTATCGTCCGTGTCATAACTGCCGTCGATCGGACGAAAGAGCCAGAGCGTCTGCTCGGACGGTCCGCGGCCGACCACCACAACCGTGTCCCGCATCCTCGCCTCATCAACCGGCAACGGCCAGCTCGGGACAGCAGCGCCGCGGACGGCAACCCAATAGAGCTCACGGTTCACAGCGTTACTCCAAGCCGAACGACTCCATTAAACTCGTCCGTCACGATGACCCCGGCTTTTTTTAACGCCACAACGTTGAGAGCCACGAGGTGCGCCCAGACGTACGAGTCTTCATCGCTCAACTGGGTTCTGTTGGCGGCGTACCAAGCAAGCTGACCGAGCAGATGATTTTTCGCCTCGGGATGTGCCCGCAGGTCCGCCATTGCGTCCGGGAGGTATTTCTCGATGTGCTCGTGCATGTACTCGGCGGGGGCCCCATGCGTCTTGAACCCGAAGCCGTCCGGCAGATCGTTTTTCCAAAAAACCCCAATGATCGGCAGTCCCAGATCTTCATCTTCGGTGGGGATCAAAACCTTCCTCCTTCGCTTCGTGCCGCTCGACAATGGAGACGTGTATGACCTTGACGTACTCACGCGTCGTTAGAAACTTCCTTTTCTGCCTATCGGCCACGGCTTCGCGTCATTTCGGCAGGACGCGCGCGATGGTTTCCTCAAGCAGCCGCTCGACAAAGCCCTTTGGCACGGCAAAGCGGCCGCGGCCGGTCTCGATCAGCGGCCAATTGTGCGCTCGTGCGTATTCGTAGGCTCGGTTCGGCGGGATGCTGAAGCGCGCGGCGGCCTTCGGCACACTCTCCGACAACGAGGCTTCGGCGCGCTCCTCGGCGCGGCGTTTTTGCGCGGCCCGTGCCTCGCCTGACCAGCGATTCTCATTACGTTTGGGTGATCCCGAATGAGTATTTTTCGGATTGGCTGACCGTGCCATGTTCTCGCTCTGGCGGCAGTGAGATTACCAAATCCACCGCACCGCCTAAGCCGCTGTCAACTCTATTTTCTAGCGGATTTATTGTGTAACAGCTATGGATCACTCGGTTGATCCAACCCTGTAACTCGGTTGATCCAACCCTGTAATACGAAGCTGCGGCATTTTGCGCCGAGATCACGGAAGTTTTGGCAGCCTCTGTTACAGGAGTGTATCACGGATAGTTCTCAGACAGACCTTGTCTTCCAGTATCACCTAACGTATCTGTTAAAGTATCGATCGCGTCCGATATCTCTTACCGTATCAATCACCGAGTGTCGTCACCAGGAGACGCCTATGACCCCCGCCGAAAAAACCCGCGAGCTGCGCGCCCGCCGCACCCTCGCCCGCCGCGGTTATCGCCTTTCACGGGTGCGGCGCCGTGATCACGCGGCTTTCGATTACGCGACCTATCGGCTCTATGAGATCCCGAGCGGTGATCTCGCGGCCGAGCATCTGAGCCTCGACCAGGTCGAAGCGCGCGTTGCCGCCGGCCAGCGCCTCGAACTGCAGCACCGGGAGGCCTGAGCGATGGCCGGTCATATCCGCCAGCGCTCGCCCGGCAGCTGGGAGCTCAAACTCGATCGCGGCGCCGACCCGGTGACCGGCAAGCGGCGGACCCGCTATGCGACGGTCAAGGGCTCCAAGGCCCAGGCCAATCGCGAGCTCATCCGCTTATTGCACGAGGTCCACACCGGTACCGCGGTCGACCCGGCCAAGACCACCGTAGCTGAACACACCCGCGCCTGGCTCGCCGTCGCCGGGCATCTGAGCGGCAAGACCCGCGAGCGCTATCAGGCGATCGCCGAGCAGCAGATCATCCCGCATCTCGGCGCGATCGCGCTGCAAAAGCTGCGGCCGCCGCATGTGAAGGACTGGCACACCACATTGCTAAAAAGGGGCGGGTTCAACGGCGCCCCATTGTCAGCGCGCACCGTCGGACACTGCCATGGATTGTTGCATGTCGTGCTCGCCGACGCGCTGGCCCGCGAGCTCGTCGGCCGCAATGTCGTCTCGGCGGTTCGCCCGCCCAAGGTCGAAAGCGACGAAATCAAGATCCTGACCCGTGACGAGCTCGGGGTCGCGCTCGGCAAGCTCGGCGGTCATCGCTTATTGCCGATCGCCGCGGTGGCCCTTGGCGCCGGGCTGCGGCGCGGCGAGATCTGCGCGCTGCAGTGGAAGCATGTCGACTTTGCCGCGGCGACCTTGCGGGTTGAGCGTTCGCTTGAAGAGACCACCGCGAACGGGCTGCAGTTCAAAGACCCCAAAAGCAAAAACGGCCGGCGCACGATCGCCCTCTCCGGCCTAGTCATCGCCGCGCTACAGCAGCATCGCCGCGACCAGATCGAGCTGCGTCTGAAGATCGGCATCGGCGGCCGCCCCGAGCCCGAGGATCTGCTGTTCACCTTGCCCGACGGGTCGATCTGGAGCCCGGATTATCTCTCGCGGTGTTGGCGCCGCACGGTGCGGGAGCTGGGCTTGCCCGCGGTGGGACTACACGCCCTGCGCCACAGCCATGCCAGCGCGCTGATCGCCAAGAAGACCGATGTGCTGACCGTCAGCCGGCGTCTCGGCCACGCCGATCCGGCCTTTACCTTGCGCACCTACGGCCACCTATTTGACAACACCGATCGCGAGGCCGCCGACAAACTCGATGACGTGTTGGGTGGCAAACAGTAGGCTCGGTGGCAAATCCGGTGGCAGTTTGCTCCTTGTTCTGCCACCGGACCATCTAAGTCATTGATATGCCGGGTTAGCACAGTGGCAGTGCAGCGGTTTTGTAAACCGAAGGTCGGGGGTTCGAATCCCTCACCCGGCACCATAAAATCAATAAGTTGGTGATTTCGTAGGTAGCGGGTGACCAACTTGGCAACCCTTCGGCAACCAAGCGCCGCGTATGAACACTGGCTGCAACCACCGAAGAGATGAACTAACGCCGGTCACGCCTCGCCTCCGGCACGCGCCGTCAACCGCACGCCTGCTCCGATACAGCTTCCCGATGAAACAGCCAGCCACCTCGAC
>Ga0306923_10002769_pt1 | contig 16230 bp, 14 predicted proteins | sample sta12Can44000108_FD_203841 | JGI IMG/M metagenome (GOLD analysis project Ga0306923, IMG submission 203841) | Lab enrichment of tropical soil microbial communities from Luquillo Experimental Forest, Puerto Rico - statanox.12C.anox.44.000.108 (v2)... | ecosystem: Environmental > Terrestrial >... | reverse complement strand
TCACTTCGCCATCTCCGTCGACAAGCAGTTTCTCGCCGGTCTCGCCGGCAGCTTCGAGCGCGAGGCCATCCGTCCGCGTGTGCTCGGCAACTTCGGCGACCTGCTGCTCGCGGTCGAAACGCATCCCGCGATGCAGCTGTATCTCGACAACTACCTGTCGGTCGGCCCGAATTCCCTTGCCGCTCAGCGCCGCGCGCGCCACGACAAGCCGCGCGTCGGCATCAACGAGAACCTCGCACGCGAGATTCTCGAGCTGCACACCCTCGGCGTCGGTGGCGGCTACACCCAGAAGGACGTCACCACCTTTGCCGAGGTGATTACCGGCTGGTCGATCGGCGGGGAAGGCGGGCGCTTCGCCGGGGGAGAGCCCGGCCGGTTCCTGTTCCGTCCCGAGCTGCACGAGCCCGGAACGAAAGTAGTGCTCGGCCGGCGCTATGCGGACGAGGGCTTCGGCCAGGGTGTGGCGGTGCTGCGCGACCTCGCGCGCGAGCGCGCCACCGCACACTTCATCGCCACCAAACTCGCGCGCCACTTCATCGCCGATGAGCCTCCGCCACAGGCGGTTGCGCGACTCGCGGAGGTATTCGTGCACAGCGGCGGCGACCTGCCGAGTGTGTACCGCGCGTTGATCGATGCGCGGCAGGCGTGGCTCGAGCCGCTCGCCAAGTACAAGACACCCACCGACTACGTGGTCTCGAGCTTTCGCGGCCTCGAGGTGCCGGCGGAAGCGAACCGCACGCCGCTCGCGCCGTTCGAGGTCCTCGGCCAGCGCACCTGGCAGCCGGGATCACCGGCGGGTTGGCCGGACCGCAGCGCCGACTGGGACGGCGCGTCCGCGTTGCTGAAACGACTGCAGTGGGCGGATGCGGTCGGCGCGCGGCTCGGCAACCGGCGCGATGCCATGCAGCTTGCTCCACAGATGCTGGGCGCGAACCTCACCGACGCGACGCGGCAGGCGCTGGTGCGCGCCGCGAGCGCGGCGCAGGCGGTGACGCTGCTGCTCGCTGCGCCCGAGTTCATGCGGCGCTGATCCCGCGGAGGCACTCGCCATGCAACGACGTGAATTCCTCACACAGGGCGCGGTACTCGCGGGCGGCACGCTGCTCTCCACACGCGTGGCGTTTGCGCAGGCCGACAGCCGCAAGGCGCGCTTCGTGCTCGTGATCCTGCGCGGCGCGCTCGATGGACTCGCCGCCGTGCCGCCGCTCGGCGATCGCGACTACGGCGAGCTGCGGCGCGAGCTCGCCCTGCATGCCCCGGGTGAGACCGGCGGGGCACTGCCCCTCAACGGGTTTTTTGGCCTGCACCCTTCCCTTGCGTTCCTGCACGAATGCTACGCAGCGCGGGAGCTCATCGTGCTGCACGCGCTCGCGAGCCCCTATCGCGAGCGCTCGCACTTCGATGGCCAGGACGTGCTGGAGAACGGCACGCCCCGGCCGCACGCACTGCAGAGCGGCTGGCTCAACCGCGCGCTCGCCGCAACTCCCGCGCCGGCGGCTCGCGAAGCCGGCGTGTCGCTCGGACAGAACGTGCCACTGGTGATGCGCGGCCCGGCAGCGGTGACCTCGTGGTCTCCCTCGAAGCTCATGGCACTCGATGAGGACACGTTGTCCCGCATCACCGAGCTGTACGCCGGCGATGCGCTGCTCGCGACGAGACTCGCGGATGCACTCGCCGCCAACACCATCGCGGCGGGGGACGAGGGTGAGGCGGGCATGATGGCGCCGCAGACGACGCCCGCGGCCGTGCGCGGCAAAGCGCGTTACGCGGAGGTGGTGCGGGCGGCGGCCGGATTCCTGCGGCGCGAGGACGGCCCCAAAGTGGCCGTGTTCGATACCAGCGGCTGGGACACGCACGCCAACGAGGGTGGGGCGCAGGGACAACTTGCCGCGCGCCTGGGCGAGCTCGATGCGGGCCTTGCCACGCTGCGCCAGGAGCTCGGCCCCGCATGGAAGGACAGCGCGGTGCTGTTGCTCACCGAGTTCGGGCGTACCGCAGCCGTCAACGGCACCCGTGGCACCGACCATGGCACCGCCACTGCAGGATTTCTGTTCGGCGGAGCGGTCGCCGGCGGCCGGGTCATCGCCGACTGGCCCGGCTTATCCGCGCACGCGCTTTATCAGGGACGCGACCTCGCTCCAACGCTCGACGTGCGCTCGGTGCTCAAGGGAATACTGACGGAGCACCTGGCGGTGTCCTCACGCGCGCTCGAGCAGAGCGTATTTCCGGACAGCGCCGCGGCGACGCCGCTGCGCGGTTTGTTACGCGCCTGAAGTGTGCGCGAGGCCCCGGAGAGCGACCCGGGCTATTCCAGGTAACGGCTCCCGAGAACGGCTCGATGTAGCCGTCGCAGGACGGTCACCCTTCGTGTCGCCCGTCAGCGCAGTTGCGCTAACTGGCAGTGAGGGCCGCCTCGCCTCTTGAGCGGGCACACGGGCCCCGCGCGCGACACTTCGCAGAAGCGCTGCCCGCGCCTTCCACGACTCTGTCAAAGATCGCCCCGCATGCCCCTAAGGCCGCGAGCGGCAGCGGCCTGCGGCTCAGGCGTCCGGGAGCTCCTGCCGATGTGCCTCCGCTGCCGGGCTTCGGTTGGTCCCGATGATCGGCGGAACCGGACCGTCCGCACTTGTTGCAGTAAAGAGACGCGAGGTGCAGTTGTGTGATATTATGTCGTAATGTACTTCTCGTCCTTCTCTGGGTTCGAGAATGCGGCGGACGCAATAACAAACCGGGGAGCCTGCAGAGAATTCCCGTTTTTTCGGGGGAACTGGCCATGAAGTTCTTTCGACCAAGCTCCAATGAGAACCTGATCGTCAGCCTGTCGATCGTCGCGTCGATGACGGGCCTACAGTCTGTTGCTCGTGCGCAACAATCGAGCCTGGAGGCCGCCGGGCCCGTCCAGGAAGTCGTGGTGACTGGCACGCGCAAGGCGGGGGAGTCTCCGACCGAGACACTGTCGCCGGTGGATCTGATCGCGGGGAATGTCATCGCAGATCAGGCGAGCTTTGACCTGACGGACTCGCTGTCAAGGATAAGCCCGTCGATCACCGCGCTGCGCTATCCAATCGCCGATGGCACGTCGTTCATCCGCCCGGTCAGCCTGCGCAATCTCTCGCCCGACCAGACTTTGGTGCTGTTGGACGGGTCGCGCCGACACCGTTCGGCGCTCGTCAATCTGCAGATATCGCCTTTGGGAACCATCAACCAGGGCTCTCAGGCCGTCGACTGGGCGATGTTTCCCGCAGCCGCCATCAAGCGCGTGGAGATCCTGCGCGATGGCGCATCGGCGCAGTACGGCTCAGACGCCATCGCCGGAGTGGTCAACGTCATCCTGAAGGACGCTCGTGAGGGCGGTTCACTCTCGGCTCAGTACGGCGAGTACGTCCAACAAGACGGTGATCATCTGAGCATCGATGGCAACATCGGGCTTCCGCTCACGGCGGCGGGGTTCATAAATCTCACCGGCGAGTACAGCAGTTCCCAGAGGACCTGGCGGGGTATTACGCGAGGGGACGCGGGAACAGTGGGGACCTTCGTCGGCAGCGATCTGGTGCCGCTGCGAGGACTGGGGCAGCGCTGGGGTGACCCCGACGTCAAAGTGTACAAAGCGCTCGTCAACGCGGGGATCACGGTGAACGACAGGCTGGAGGGCTATGGCTTCGGGACCTACACCTATGATCAGATACTCTCCGATTTCTTCTATCGAACGCCGGTTCTGCCCACTGCCGCCCAGCAGCAGCAGGTCGCCGCGCGGACGACGCTGCAGATCGACAACGGGCAAGGATTGCCCGCTCCGGCACCGCAATCGCTCGTGAACAACATCATTGCCCAGGGGCTGAATCCAAGCAATTACCTCACGCCCTCAGCAAGCAGTCCGAGCGGGTACGTCGAACGCAACCCGATCTACACGATGTTCCCGGGCGGCTACACCCCCAGCTTCGGTGCCAACGTCACGGATTACGAGGCGGTCTTGGGTCTCCGCGGCACAATCACCGATACCTTGCGCTGGGACGGCCGCGTGCGTTACGGCGAGGACAAGGTCGATTACAAGCTCGACGGAAGCATCAACCCGAGCTTGGGGGACCTCACACCGACTACCTTCCACCCCGGCACGCTCACGCAGGATGAGACCGGGGTTAACCTCGACTTCGTCAAAACCTTCGTTAACTCGCCGCTCAATGTCGCCTTTGGTGCCGAGTGGCGCAATGAGACCTATAAGATCGGCGTCGGCGATCCCGCTTCCATCGAGGCCGGGCCCACGGGGGCTGTTTTCGGTGTTGGGTCGGACGGCTTCCAGGGATTCCCGCCGCAATCCGCGGGCAAGTTCTCCAGTGACAGCTACGCCGGCTATATCGACGTCGAGACCAACCTGACCGATAAGTTGTCCGGCGCGATCGCCGTGCGCGATGAGCAGTACCAGATTTACGGCAATACTTTCAACTGGAAGGCCTCGGTACGTTACGCGTTCACCCCCACCTTCGCGGCCCGCGCGACCGCAAACACCGGCTTCCGCGCGCCAACGCCCGGCCAGGTCAACACACTGAACGTCACGACCACGGCTAACGCCGCCGGGCAGCTGATTCCAAACGGCACCTACCCAGTGTCGCATCCGATCGCGGTAGCGCTCGGTGCGATTCCGCTGGTTCCGGAAAAATCCCACAACTACACCGCGGGCCTCGTCTGGTCGCTGACCCCCAGAGCCAGCGCCACGGTCGATTACTACTACATCAAGATCGCCCACCGCCTGGCGTTCCAGAACAACGCCATTGGACCGGCCGAGGTAGCCACCCTCACGGCCGCCGGCATCCCGAATGCGGCACTGCTGCTCGGCAGCAATGCCAACTTCTTCACCAATGCCTTCGACTCCAAGGTTCAGGGGGTCGACCTGGATTTGAACAGCAGTTTCGAGGTGCCCGGGGGTTCCTTGTTAGCCGACCTGCGCTACAACTACAACCAGCAGAGCGTTTCCAGTGTCAGACAGGGCACGATCAACGCGTCCAGGGTTTATGACCTGGAGCATCAGATTCCCCACAACGCGGCGGTGCTCACCTTCGATTATGCGCGCGGTGAGATGTTCGGGGGCTTGCTGCGCTTCGCCTACTACGGGAAGTGGAGCACGACAGGCGGCATATTCAGCCCCGGAGACGCGTCTGACCAGTACTTCTACGGGGCCAGGACGCTTGTCGACCTGGAGTTGCGCTACACGTTCAGCGGTCATTACACGTTCGCAGTGGGCGGCGAGAACGTGCTTAATTCGTACCCTGGTGCCGAGCAGGAACCCACGTTGCACTTCCTCGGTTTGCGGAGTGCGGTCGAATCGCCGTTCGGATTCAACGGGGCGTTCTGGTACGCGCGTGCAAGCTTCGCATTCTGATGCACCCGAAGGCGTGCCGCGCAGCGTCGGGATGTCTGGGGGTCACAGCCTCGGTTCGACCGCAAACAACCGCAAAAACGCCGCGCCTGGAGTATCAGCCGACGCGACTTCGCCGGCGTCGGCATCCGCCTTAGCCGATAGCAGCAGGTGTTTCCCGAGAGTTCCGCCGCCAGCCCGCTGCGCGGGCTGATGCGCGGCTGAGACGGCCACGGCGGCTCACTTCGGGTTGGGATCGTCGTCCGTGTCGGTCTTCTTCGCTGGAGGCGCCGTGCTGGTTGGCGGCGGCTCCGGAGTGCTCTGCGGCTGCGGAGCGGGTGAGGGTTCCGGTGGCTGTCCGGATGGAGGCGGCACCGGCGGTGGTGCAGCGGGGTTGGTGACAGCCGTTCCGCCTTTTTCCGGCAGGTAGAGCGGACCCTTCTGGCCGCAGCCGGCGAGCGTGAGTGCGGCACATGCCGCCACGGTGCCGGCCGCAACGACGCGCAACCGGAAGCTCATACGTACATCGGCCGGCGGTCGCGCAGCGACAGCCAGCCGCGTATCACGCGGTAAGCGATCCATATCCCCAGGGCCAGGTGTCCCAGGATGAACAGCGGGAATCCGACCAGCACCAGCATCAGCGGTACCGAAATCACCCAGATGAGGACGCTCCACAGCACCGCATACCAGAAGGTGCGGATCTGCCAGCGGAAGTGCGACTCGAGGTAGGTGCCGTGCGTCGCCGGGCGGCGCGCGTAGTTCATGATCACGGCGATGATCGACGGCAGACCCCAGATGAAGCTGAAGACGATGGTGTGAAAAGTCGTGACGCCGATGATGACCGACAGAGTGTGCAGCGCGTAGATCACGTGGGTGTAGGTGACCAGTGACTCATCGACGTGCGGCGCCTCGGCGCTGATCGGGGGAGTGGGGGTCGACATGAGTGCACCTCCGCCTGCTGCGGGTCCTGCTACTGATCTTTCTGCCGGCGCTCGACGATGGCCATGGTGAGCCGCGATACGCACACCAGCCGCTCGCTCTCGTCGCGGATCTCGATGTGCCAGACATGGCTGCGGCCACCGAGATGGAAGGGACGGGCGGTGGCGATGACGGTTCCCGAAGACATTCCGCGCAGATGGTTGGCGTTGATCTCCTGGCCGACGCACAGGTAACGCCCGGGATCGACGCACAACATGGAGGCGATGCTGCCGACCGTCTCTGCGAGGCTCACCGAAGCGCCGCCGTGCAGCAGCCCGAAAGGTTGCTGGGTACGCTCGTTGACCGGCATGCTGGCGCGCAGAAAGTCCGGCCCCACCTCCGTGAAGCGGATGCCGAGGAAGCCGGGCATGCTGGCGCTGCCGCGGGCGGTCAGCTCCTCCGGTGTTGAACTGACACGCCAGATGCTCATCGCGCTAGTCTAGCGGTTTGCGCAGTGGCAATCTGCCTCACCCAGACACGGAGCCGCTCAGCATGACCGCATTCGTCATTCCTCCGCCGGCCCAGCCAAGCGTTGCCGTGGCCGGCAGCGAGCAACGCTTTCCGGTGCACCGCATCTATTGCATCGGCCTCAACTACGCCGACCACGTGCGCGAGTTCGGCCGCGACCCCGAGCGTTCTCCACCGGTATTCTTCATGAAACCTGCGGATGCCGTGGTCGACAACGGTGCTGCGATCCCCTATCCGCCGGCCACCAACAACTTCCACTACGAGATCGAGCTGGTGGTCGCGCTGGCGCGCGGCGGTCGCGATGTCGGTGCGCAGGAAGCGCTCGGTCTGGTGTTTGGCTACGCGGCGGGCAACGACCTCACCCGGCGCGATCTGCAGAGCGCCGCCAAGGAGCGCGGCGAGCCCTGGGACACCTCCAAGGGTTTCGACGGCTCGGCGCCGGTCGCGGCGCTGCGTCCGGCGAGTGCCGGACACCCGAGGAGCGGTCGCATCTGGCTGAGCGTGAACGGTGCGGTGCGCCAGGACTCGGACATCAGTCGCATGCTGTGGGACGTACCGCAGATCATCGCGGCACTCTCGAGACTCTACGAGCTGCGCGCCGGCGATCTCATCTTCACCGGCACCCCGGCGGGCATCGGTGCCGTGAAGCCTGGTGACCGCCTGGAAGGTGGCATCGAGGGACTCGAGCTGCTGCGTAACACGATCGCGCCACCCGCGCGCGCTCAGTCATGAGGCTCTACGGCTACTTCCGCAGCTCCGCGACCTACCGCGTGCGCATCGCACTCGGCCTCAAGGGCATCGCCTGGGAGACGGTAGTGGTGGACCTGCGCGCGCCCGCGAGCGCGCAGCACACGAGCGAATTCCGCACACTCAATCCGCACGGGCTCATCCCGGTGCTGGTCGATGGCGAGCGCGCCCTCACCCAATCGCTGGCCATTCTCGAGTACCTGGAGGAGACCCATCCGCATCCTCCGCTCCTGCCGCGCGCCCCGGCAGAGCGCGCCGCGGTGCGTGCGCTGGCGCTGGCGGTGGCGTGCGACATTCATCCGTTGAACAACCTGCGGGTGCTCAACTACCTGCGCACGCAGCTCGGGCAGGACGAGAGCGCGGTGAATCGCTGGTACGCGCACTGGATCGCTCAGGGCCTTACCGCCCTCGAGCGCGACGCCACCCGCCTGAGCGGCGATGGCCGGCACATGTATGGCAGCACGGTCACACTCGCCGATGTCTGCATCGTGCCGCAGATGGCCAATGCGCGGCGCTTCAACTGCGATGTCGCGCCGTATCCCACGCTGCGTGCGATCTGCGCGCACCTCGAGAGTCTGCCGGCATTCGCGCAGGCTGCACCGCAGGTGCAGCCGGACGCTGCGCCGCGCTGAGCTCAGCCAACACCATGTCACGCAGAAACTTTCTCCGCTCGAGCGCCGCACTGCTCACCGTTGCCGGAGCCGACTGGCTGCTGACCGGCGCCGCCGCGCCCGCACGCGGGCCCGGCGAGGGAGCCGCGGCGCCGTTCGACTACGCGCACCTCAAGGGCCTCGCCCGTACGCGCGCCGCGCAGCCCTACGTGGCGGCCGCGAAGCGCCTGCCGCCCGCCGTCGCAGGCCTCGACTGGGATCATTGGCAGGCCATTCGCTTCCGCGACGAGCGCTCACTGTGGGTGGACGAGGGGCTGCGCTTCCAGGTGCGCTTTGCCCACCCCGGCTATACGCTCGACAAGCCGGTGCGCATGTACGAGGTCGTCAACGGCGCCGCCCGCGAGATCACCTTCGATCCGACACTGTACGACTACACGCACGCCGGCATCCGGCCCGCGGCGGTGCCGAGCAACCTGGGCTTCGGGGGGTTTCGCATCCTCCACCACACCAACTGGACGCGCGACTGCGCGGCGTTCCAGGGCGCCTCCTACTTCCGTGCCGTGGACGGCGATCTGCAGTACGGCATGTCGCAGCGTGGGCTCGCGATCAACTGCGGCATGTCCGAGCCGGAGGAATTTCCGGATTTCATCGCCTACTACCTCGAGCGGCCGGCGAAGGACTCGAGCCGCCTCACGGTCTACGGGCTGCTCGATTCGCCGAGCGTCAGCGGCGCCTACCGCTTCGTCATCGACGTCGGCGATACCATCGTGATGGATATCGATTCGGCGCTCTATCCGCGCCGCCAGATCGAGCGCATCGGCATCGCGCCCGCCACCAGCATGTTCATGTTCGGCAAGAATGATCGGCGCATCGCCGATGATTGGCGGCCGGAGATTCACGACTCCGACGGACTGCAGATCTCTACCGGTGCCGGGGAGTGGATCTGGCGGCCGCTCGTCAACCCGGCCAGCGTGCGCGTCAACAGCTTCCTGGACGATGCGCCGCGCGGATTCGGGCTCATGCAGCGCGAGCGACAGTTCGCCCAGTACCAGGATGACGGGGTGTTCTACGACAAGCGGCCGAGCGTATGGATCGAGCCGAAGTCCAGTTGGCACAAGGGTGCCGTGATGCTGGTGGAGATCCCAACGCCCGATGAGACCAATGACAACATCGTCGCCTTCTGGACTCCGGAGGACAAGCCGCAGCCGGGCGTCGAGTACCTGTACGGCTATCGGCTCTACTGGTGTCGCGATAATCCGCACGGCCCGAAGCTCGCGACCGTGATCGCTACCCGCACCGGCGTCGGCGGGGTGGTCGGTGTGAAACGCACCCACTTCGCCTGGCGCTTCGTGATCGATTTCGCCGGCGGTGAGCTGGCGGCTCTCGGCGAGAACGCGCACGTGGTGCCGGTGATCAGCAGCTCGCGCGGCCGCATCGAGATCCCCTCGGCGCGGCGTATCGTGACGCGTGCCGGTGAGTGGCGCGTGATGTTCGATCTCGCGCTCACCAGCGACATCGTCGAGCCGGTGAACCTGCGCCTCTACCTGTCGGCGGACGGCCAGGCGTTGACGGAGACCTGGTTGTATCAGTACACACCGCCGCCGCCGGCGCAGCGCAAGGGGTGAGGCGGCGTGAGCCGGCTGCGCTTCTAAGCTCCCGGTCGCTGCACGAAACTCACGTAGCCAGCGAGGAACTGTCGCAGCTGCTCGGCAACCCCCGCGTCCTTGAGCGCTCCAGATTCATCGAACACGTTCGCGGCCCGCGGCACCATCAGCCGCCCGCCGAACCAGGCCTGGGTGCCGAGCGTGCGCAGCACGGGGAGCCACGCGGCCTGGCTCAGGATCGTACCGAAGGCGCCCTGGGAAGCTCCCATCACCGCGAACGGCCGCCCGCCGAACACCCGTTTGATATCCGAGGAGGGGCGCGACAGCCAGTCGATGGCGTTCTTGAATACGCCCGGGATGCCGTTGTTGTACTCCGGAGTCACCAGCAGTACGCCATCGGCAGCGACGATGGCATCCTTCAGCTGCGTGACCGTCGCCGGCATCCCCTGAACCTCGACGTCATAGTCGTAGAGCGGGATGCCGCGGATGCTGGCGACCTCCAGTGTGGTCTCCGCCGGCATGAGCCGTGTCGCCGCGCGCAGCAGCGCACTGTTATATGAGCCGCGGCGCAGGCTTCCGGAGATCCCCAGCAGCTTTGTCATACTCCTCCCTCGTTTTGGGGCCAGCGTGCCCTGCGCGGCGCAGGCTTGCAACCGGCCGATGACGGCGCGCCGGGCGCGCCGCGCGCACCGCGGAGCAACTACTTGCCGAGCTTGGTCGCGACGCGCCGGTAGGCCTCGCGGAACGGGATGCCTTCGCTCACCACCAGGCGATTGGCTTCCTCGGCGGCATGAATCGCCGGATCGAGCCGCATGGCCTCCCGCCGGAACTCGAGCGCCGCGATGGCCGGCGGCAGGATGTCGAGCGTCGCGAGCGCCAGATCGATGCCGCGGAACAACGGGAACTTCAGCAGCTGCAGATCCCGCTGGTAGCCCGAAGGCAGCTTGGCGCAGATGGCGAGAGCCTCCAGCAGGCAGGCCTGTGCAGTGGCAGAGCGGCCGCGGATCAGCTCGAACACGTCGGGATTTTTCTTCTGCGGCATGATCGAGGAGCCGGTGGTGAACGCCTCCGGCAGCGCCAGGAAGCCGAATTCGCCGGTGGAAAACAACAACACGTCGGCGGCGAAGCGGCCGAGATCCTGCAGCAGGAGCGTCAGCTCGAAAAGCAGCTGGGCCTCCGCCTTGCCGCGCGAGAGCTGCACCGCGGTCACCGGCTCGTGCACGCTCGCGAAGCCGAGCCGCACGCGCGTTGCCTCGCGATCGACCGGCAGGCCCGGGGTGCCGTAGCCGGCGCCCGAACCGAGCGGGTTCCTGTCGATGCGGCGCAGTACCGTCCCGAGACCAGCGGCATCATCGCGGATCTCGGCAGCGAATCCCCGCGCCCACAGTGCCACCGAGCTCGGCATGGCCTGCTGCATGTGGGTGTAGCCGGGCAACACCGCATCGGGCTCACGTGCCGCCAGCGCCTCGAGTGCCTGCGCCACCTGCAGCGCGCCGGCGCTGAGCCGTGCCACCACATCGCGCAGGTACAGCCGCAGCGCGGCGAGCACCTGGTCGTTACGCGAGCGTCCGAGATGAATGCGCTCGCCGGCCGAGCCGAGCTGTGTGGTGAGGCGTCGCTCGAGCGCGGTGTGACCGTCTTCTTCCGCAAGCTCGATGTGCCACTCGCCCCGCGCATGCGCAGCGGCGAGCGCGCCGAGGGTATCGCGGAGGGCGGCGAGATCCTCGGCCGACAGGAGGCGCTGAGCGTGCAGCATTTCGGCGTGAGCGATCGAGGCGCGCACGTCATACGGTACCAGCCGCTCATCGAGTGCGTGATCCTCGCCGGCGGTGTATTGCAGCACGCGCTCATCGAGCGCGGCGCCCTTCTCCCACAGGCGTGTCATGAGGCGCCCTGCTGCTCGGCGGCGCTCAATGCGTCGACATCGGCGACGATCAGGGTGCCGGTGCCCTCGTTGGTGAACACTTCACCGAGGATCCCTTCGGGCGACAGATAGGACACCACGTGTACGCGGCGCACGCCGCCGCGCAGCGCCTCCTCGATGGCCTTGGCCTTCGGCAGCATGCCAGCGGCGATGCGTCCCTCATCGCGCAGGCGCTTGAGGCCGCGCAGATCCGTATAGGAGATGAGCGAGCCGGGATCATCGAGATTGCCGAGGATGCCCGGGGTGCCGGTGCACAGCAGCAGTTTCTCGGCGCCGAGCGCCGCACCGATGGCCGCCGCAACGGTATCGGCGTTGATGTTGAGCAGTGTGCCGGAGTCGTCCGCGGACAGCGGGCTTACCACGGGCATGAGGCCGTTATCGAGCAGCTTGTTGAGCACCGTCGGATCGATCGTGTCGATATCGCCGACGAAGCCGAAGTCGACCCGCTCGCCGTCGGCGGCGAGCGCGAGCGGCGGACGCCTGTGGGCGCGCACCAGGCCGGCATCCACGCCGCTGATGCCGACGGCATCGATGTTGAGATCCCGGCAGATCCCGAGCACCCGTGTGTTGATCAGCCCGTTGAGCACCATGGCCGTGATCTCGATCGACTTCTCGTCGGTGACCCGCCGTCCCTCGATCATGCGCGTCGGCACCCCGAGCGCGGCCGAGAGCTCGGTGAGCTGCGGCCCGCCGCCGTGTACCAGCACCACGCGCACGCCGAAGTAGTGCAGGATGCCGATCTGCTCGACCAGCGCGCGCGTCGTGGCCATTTCGGCGAATACCCCGCCACCTGCCTTGACCACGAAGGTCTTGCCCTTGTACATGCGGATGTACGGTGCGGCGCTCCTCAGTGCGCGGATGGCGAGGGCGTGGTCGCTGCGGTGGGTGATCATGTTGACTTGCATCCCTCGGCAGGCTCACGACCTGAGCAGCTGGTGCAGCACCGCCATCTGTGCCGGCAGGCGGTTATAGGCCTCGCGCTGCACCACGCTGCGCGCGCTGTCGAGCACCTCGTCCGCAATGGCGGCGTTGCGCCGCACCGGCAGGCAATGCATCACCCGGCAGTCGGGGGACCCTGCGAACCAGTCGTTGCGCACGCACCAGTTGCGCAGCGGCCCGCGCAACTGCGCATCTGCGGCCGCATCGCCGTAACGGTCGGTCGCGCCCCACTCCTTTACATAGAGGACGTGCGCTCCTGCGAGCGCCTCCGCCCGCTCACTGGTCTCGCGCACCGAGCCGCCGGTCGCGGCGGCGGCGCGGCGTGCGCGCTCCATGATCGGCCGGGGCAGGGCGAAGCCCTCGGGCCGCAGCACGATCACTTCCATGCCGCGCAGCGCGGCCATGTGCAGCGCGGCCGCCGGCACCGCGAGCGGCAAGGCACGCGGGTGATACGCCCAGGAGAGTACGAAGCGCCCCGCGCGCGGGACGGCCAGATCGTCGAGCGTCTTCCAGTCGGCGAGCGCCTGGCAGGGATGGTTGACTGCGGACTCGAGGTTCACCAGCGGCTTGTCGGTAAGGGCCGCCATGGCGCTGAACGTGGTTTCGCCGAGATCGCTTGCGAGATCGCGCCCTTCGGCGAACACCCGGATGCCGAGTGCATCGCAGTAGCCGGCGAGTACCGGAATGCCCTCGCGCACGTGCTCTGCGGCCGCGCCGTCCATCACCACCCCCGCGCGCGTCTCCATCTGCCAGCTGCCCTGGCCGGGATTTATCACCAGCGAGTGGCCACCGAGGCGTGCCATCGCGGCCTGGAACGAAGCCAGAGTGCGGAGCGAGGGATTGAAGAACACGAGCCCGAGCAGCTTGCCGGCGAGCGCGCGCGGCTCGGGCTGCCGCTCCAGGCGCCGCGCCAACTCGAGCAGCGCAAGTACCTCCTCGCGGGTGAAATCGGCCAGGTCCACGAAGCGCTTCATGCGGGCCTCAGGTCCAGCCGGGAGCGGGGGCCGTGAGGCCCGCCGTCTCCGGCAGATCCAGCAGGCGGTTCATCCACTGGATGGCGCCGCCGGCTGCGCCCTTCACGAGGTTGTCGATGGCGCACAGGACTGCCACGGTGGTGCCGCGCGCGGCCGCGGAGAGGTGCGCGTAGTTGCTCGCGGCGACATCCTTGATGCGGGGCGCCTGCCCGCTGACCCGTGCGAACGGCGCGCCCGCGTAGAACTCGCGCAGCGTCGCCAGGACTGCGGCAGTGTCGGCTGGCCGGCGCAGCACCGCCTGCACGGTCACGTGGATACCACGGGCGAAGGGCCCGGAATGCGGCACGAAGGCGACTTCCGCCTCGATCCCGCTCGCCGCGCGCGCGCAGGCAACGATCTCGGCAACGTGGCGATGCGTGAGTGCGCCGTAACTGTAGAGATCGCCATGGCGCAGCGGATGATGGGTGGCTTCGACCGGCTTGCGCCCGGAGCCGGTGCTGCCGGTGACGCCACTCACGAACAGCGTCGGTTGCACCAGCCCGGCGGCGAGCAGCGGCACGCTCGCGATGAGGACCGCGGTGGCGAAACAGCCGGGGTGAGCCACGTGAGGCGTAGGCAGCTGCGGGAGATGCTCGGGCAGCGCGCAGCTGAACTGCGTGAGCCGGGCGGGCGCGCCGTGCGGGTGCCCGTACACGGCCGCATACGTATCCGCGCTCGCGTGGCGGAAGTCCGCCGAAAGATCGACGGCGCGAGGCGCCGTCCCGGCGTCCTCCGCCGCCGCGAGCAGGCGGTCGATGAGCGATGCCGACACCCCGTGCGGTGCCGCGGAGAACAGTGCCGCGCACGGTGCCTCGCACAGGAGCTTGCGCACCTCCGCCTCCGAGCGGAAGCGCTCCTGCGGGTACGCGGATGAAAGGTGCGGAAACGTCCCGGCCACGGGCTCACCCGCAATGCTGTCGGACATCACCGCGGCGAGTTTCAGCTGCGGGTGCCCTGCGAGCAGCCGCAGCAGCTCCCCGGCCACGTAGCCGCTGCCGCCGAGCACGACGGCGGGAATCCCGGCACTCACTGCACCTCCGCGGCTCGGACACCGAGCGTCTCGATCACCCGGTCGCCGAGCGCTGCGCCGCTGCTGAGAGCGTTGACCGCCGGCACGCCCATCTGCGAAGTGATGATCTCGATACCGACCTGGTTGTCGGTGGCGGGGCCGGTGACCACACACGGCTCGATCTCGAAGCGCTCGCGCAGCAGCTTCACCCCGCCCCAGGCCGCAACCGGATCGTTCGCCGACAGCACGACGGCAGTGAGCGCGGCGCGGATGTCCGGGCACTCGAGGATAGCGTCGACCCCGTAGGTTCCGAGGATGCCATCGCCGAGCTCGAACACCATCGCATCGGGCTTGCCCGAGGCGAGCTCGGTGAGCATGGTGCGGGTGAGCGCCGGCCCGTTGGCGCGCGTGGTCGTAACCACGCCGAGATCGGTGAAGATCGCGCAGCGGCGTGCACCGGCGTCTTCCATGGCGAGGATGTCACGCCGCAGCGAGACGCCGGTTGCCTTGAAGGCATCGACGGTGAGCGCGCGGTGGCGCATGCGTGCAATGACGGCGCAGGCGGCGGCGGTCTTGCCGGCTTCCATGCAGGTGCCGGCGAACGCCACCACCGGGACCCCGCGCGCCTCGAGTGACGCGGTGGCGTCGAGGGGTCTGCGGCCGACGCGGGCCGGGACGCCGATGCGCTCGCCGAGGTAGGGAAAATTCAGCGCCACCCCGAGCACCCGGCAGTCAAATGGCCGGCCTTTCTCCGGATTGATGGAGTCGCATACGCCCAGCACACCGCCGATGTTGAGCATCTGGATGACATCGCCGGGCTGCAGCTGCTCGGGCACGTGGCCGGAGTAGCCGAACAGCGCGCGACGATGCCCGAGCGCACCGGCAACCACATCGCCCTTGCCCACCTTGGCCATGCGGCCGCTGGTGAGCTCGAGGGTGTTGTAGGTCGTTTTGTTGGTGAGCACCTCCACCACGACCACCACGCCCTCCTCGGCGGGAATGTCCGCGGAGATGCGCACCTCGTGCGAGAGGCCGCAGGCCTGCGTGACCGACGCCAGCTTGTCAACCACCACGCTGCGCATGCCGGCCGGGGTGCTCATCCCTCAGGCCCGGGCGAAGCACAGCGCTCCCCGGCCCGGGCATGGAATACCCCAGGGAGCGAGGCGATGCGCGAGAACCCGAGCGCATCGCGCGCGGACCACTCCCCGGCTGCCTCGCCGTACACGCCCTTCGAGGCGGCGAGCAGCGAATAGGGGGACTCGACGCCGGTGATGAATACGCCGCCGGTCTGCAGCAGGAGATGCACCTCACCCGTTACCCGCTGCTGCGAGGAGGTGAGCAGCGCCTCGATGTCGCGACATACCGGGTCGAGAAGCTGTCCCTCGTGCACCAGGTCGCCGTAGGGTTGCGCGACCAGCTCCTTGATGCGCTGCTGACGTCCGGTCAGCACGAGCTTCTCGAGCTCGCGATGCGCACTCAGCAGTACCTCGGCGGCCGGTGCCTCGAAGGCGACGCGCCCCTTGGTGCCGATGATGGTGTCGCCGAGGTGAATGCCGCGCCCGATGCCGAAGGGCGCGGCGAGACGCT
>Ga0306923_10002768_pt1 | contig 16235 bp, 14 predicted proteins | sample sta12Can44000108_FD_203841 | JGI IMG/M metagenome (GOLD analysis project Ga0306923, IMG submission 203841) | Lab enrichment of tropical soil microbial communities from Luquillo Experimental Forest, Puerto Rico - statanox.12C.anox.44.000.108 (v2)... | ecosystem: Environmental > Terrestrial >... | reverse complement strand
CAGCTGACGCGGCGCGCGCCGGGCAGCGGTCTCAGCTTCTTGATCTCACCCCCGCGGCCCACGCGCAGGTCGTGGACCGGAAAGCGCTCGATCGCCGAGATGCCGTCGCTACCGGTGACGAGCCCCGACCAGAACGCATCGAGATCGGCGCCGAACGGCGTCACCGCTCCCGCCGCAACGAGGCTGACAGGCTCAGCGCGCAGGAGCGTCGCTCCAGGCATCACGGCACATGAGCCGGCTCATAGTAGCAGCGAGTAGTGCATCCGGAAGGCCCGGATCGGTCCGGGCTCGGTGTCGTAGAGGTTGGTCGCCCAGAAATGCCGCGCCTTCGCGTCCCACGTCATGATACCCGGACCATCGGGATTGTTCGGGTCCCACACGATGAACTCTACGCCGCCGTCGAACGGACGCGACTCGTAGACGATCACCGTGTGGTTCAGCTCGGGCTTGGGCCAGTTGGTCACGAGGAGCTGCACCAGACGTCCCCCGCGAAGCTCGTCGAGGATCTCGTGCGCGACCCCTTCCTGGTGCGACCCGCCGACGGGTAAGATGACGCGCCAGTTGGTCCAGTGCACCCACGTCCAGAATCGCCCGGGGAGCCCTTCCTTGACGGCGCTCTCCTCGTCGCGCGAGAACTCCCGCAGGTTCGCGTAGCCCGGAATCACGATCCGGTCGTCCGCCGACAGGGCGTCGTCCCGCTCGGAGATCGCCACGACCCGCTTGACCCGCTCGACGTATCCGGCGTGATCGAGCTTCGACTGCGCCGGGTCGAATCGCGCGAACTGCGCGAACTGCCGGATGCCCCGCGCCAGCACGAAGCAGTAGTGAGCGTAGATATCGGGCTCGTCGGGGTGTCGCGCACCAATGAGGTTCGCGAACGCGAAGGTGTCCTCCTCGAAGGAGAAATCCGGCGTCCGGATCGTCTCCTCGAGCCCGAGAGACGCCCCGCCGTTCGCATGCGGCGCGCTCGCGCACGCTGCAGTCACGACCACGAGGCTCGCCAGGGCTGCAAGGCGCGAGATCCCGATGAAATTCAATGCCTTACCCTAAATGGCGCCGTCGCCATTCGTCAAGAAGCACGTGTTATTCTTCGACCCGGTCGCCCGCATGAGCCGAACGATCGCAGCGCTCTATCGGTTCCTCTATGCGGTGTTCCTGTCGCGTCTGCCCGAGCCGGCCGCGATCTCGCTGGGACAGAGCCTCCTGCGCCTGGTACCTCTCGATCGGGTCAGCCGGTTCCGGCTGGACGACCCGAGCCTGGCCATCACCCTGGGCGGGGTGCCGCTGGCCAACCCGATCATCCTGGCGGCGATGTACTACGATCCGGCGATCCTCGGGCGGGCGATGGGCCTGGGCTTCGGCGCGGTCACCGCCAAGTCGATCACCATCCAGGCGCGACCGGGCCATCCCCAGCCCAACCTCGTGCGCACGAGCACCGACGCCGGCCCGGGCCTCGTGAACTGCAACGGATTTCAGAACCCCGGCCTCGAGCGGTTCCGCGCCTCGCTGGCGTCGCTGCCTCACAGGGTCCCGCTGATCGTGAGCGTGGCCGGGGAGACGATCGGCGACTACGTGAAGCTCGTGCGCGAGCTCGGACCGCTCGGCGAGCTGGTCGAGTTCAACATCTCCTCGCCCAACACGCGGCTCGTGTACGAGTGGAGCCGCAAGCCCGAAGAGCTCGCGACCCTGCTGCGCGAGGTCCGGCGGGCGACGGAGAAGCCGCTCATCGTCAAGCTCTCCCCCGATTTCGCGGAGACGAACGAGCGCGAGATCATTCCGGCCGCGCTGGACGCCGGCGTCCGGATCGTCAACTACGGCAACACCCGCAAGGTCGCGAACCGGAGGCTCTCACAGGGCGAGGGCGGGCTCTCCGGCCCCGATATCTTCCCGACGACCCTGGAGAACCTGCAGCGCACGCGCCGCGTGTTCGGCAGCGACTTCGAGATCATCGCCACCGGCGGCGTCGACTCGCCCGACAAGGCCCTGAAGCTCCTCGACGAAGGCGCGACCGCGGTCGGCTACTTCACCGGATTCGTCACGCGCGGGCCGATTCTCGCGCGTTTGATTCTCGAGGAGCTCGCGTCTCGGAAGTAAATGCTCACAGCTTATCCACTTGTCCACCACTATCCACAGACGACAAAATCGCCCGGTCTGGCGCGGGCTCACGAGCGCGTCGCCGAAATTCGACGGTCCATTCGTCCACGGAGAGCACACCCTCGAAGATTCCCGGATTCCACGCGGGTCCGAGTCGCGCCGCGCGCGTCTCTCGTGCTCTTTACGCGGACAAACGAGACCTTGACACTGAAATCGCGGCACTCGTAAGGTTGGCGGGCGATGTTTCCTGTTCAGTCCAACGCGGCCCTGCAGTCAGGACGACCGGCGTTCTCAGGAGGTACAAGACACGATGGACGGCAGTAGCAGAAAGCCACTCGCAAAGGTGGAGGGCCGGCGTCGTCTACGGCTCAGCGGCGTGACCGTCGCGTATCGCGGCACGCCCAATCTCGATGACTGGGTGGCGTACATCGTGAATGGGACCCGGTCCAAGAAGCTGATCCTGGCCGACCACTCGTCGGAGCGCAAAGTGAAGTCGCTCCTGTCACGTCTGCAGACCCTGCCGCGAAAGGAAATCGAGAAGCTCGCCAAGAGCTAGATCACACCCCGCTCGGCCAGACTGACGAACCGCCCCCGCCCGATCACCACGTGGTCGTGGATGCGCAGGTCGAGCAGGCGTGCACACTCCACCAGCTGACGGGTCAGGCGGACATCCTCCCGGCTCGGCGTGGGATCGCCGCTCGGGTGATTGTGCAGCAGGATCACCGACGCGGCCGACTCGAGGATGGCGGGCTTGAACACGTCCCGCGGATGGACGAGGCTCGCCGACAAGGTTCCCTGCGAGATCACCCGGTCGTGGAGCAGGCCGTTCTGCGCGTCGAGCAGCGCGATCCGGAACACCTCGCGCTTGAGATCTTCCATGAGGGGCCCGTACGCCGCGTAGACCTCGGCGGGGCCGGACAGGGTGACCCGCGCACCAGGGATCCGCGCCCGGAGGCGCCGGGTCAGCTCGAACGCGGCGACGAGCCGTGCGGCCTTCGCGGGGCCGACACCCGATAGCTTCGTGAGCTCGGCGACCTCTCGGCCCGCGACATCGGCGAGGGAACCGTAGGCGGCCAGCATCTCGCGGGCGACCTCGATCGCGCTCTTACCGCGGACGCCGGACCCGAGCTGAATGGCGAGGAGCTCGGCGTCGGCGAGTGCCTCGGGCCCGTTCCAGTAAAGCCGCTCGCGCGGGCGCTCGCTCTCGGGCTCCCGTTCGAGGGCCATGCGACTGTCGTACGCGAGCCGCGGCACGCCGGTCAATGCCGCGGGTCGGATACGTCGCTCAGGAGCGGATCGTGATCGTGCGTAGCTCGTCGCCGACGCCGGTGATGTGCACGTGGATGGCGTCAGGCGGCAGGAGCGGGGTCAGCTTGTCCGCCCACTCGACGATCGTCACGCCGTCCCCGCCAATCATCTCGAGGAGCCCGAGATCCATGAGCTCGGTCATGCTCTCCGTGCGATAGGCGTCGACGTGATGGATGCGTACGCGGCCGGCGTACTCGTTGACGAGCACGAAGGTCGGGCTCGTCGCGCGCACGCTCGCGCCGAGGCCGCGCACGAGCCCCTGCACGAAGCTGGTCTTGCCGGCGCCGAGCTCGCCGGTGAGCGCGACGACGGCGCCGGGACCGAGCGTCGCGCCCAGCCGCTCGCCCGCGGCCTCGGTCGCCGCCGCACTCGGGCTGACGATCTCAGCCGCGGTCACCACGGAGCCTCGCGAAGGCCTCGGCGATGGCCGCGATCACGTCGCGCGCGACCAGCGATTCCTCGCCGAGGCGCTCGACGGCGACGTCTCCGGCGCTCCCGTGCAGATAGACCGCCGAGAGTAGCGCCGCGCCGGGGTCCAGCCCGCGCGCCAGGAAGGCGCCGAGCATGCCCGTGAGCACGTCGCCGGTACCGCCGGTCGCCATACCCGGATTGCCCGTCGGATTCACGAAGACGCGCCCGTCTGGAGTGCCGATCACGCTCCGCGCGCCCTTCAGGACGAGATACACGCGATAGCGGGTCGCGAATTCGCGAGTGACCTCGATCCGGTCGCGCTGGATCTCGTCGACTCGCGCGCCCAGCATGCGCGCCATCTCCCCGGGATGCGGCGTGAGACAGCGCGGAGCTGGCGCCTCGCGCAGGAGGTCGAGATGCCCCGCGAGCGCCGACAGACCGTCGGCGTCGATAACCAGGGGCTGGGGCAGCTCGCGCGCCAGCGCGCGCGCGACTTCGGTCGTCTCGTGGTCGAGTCCGATTCCGGGGCCGATCGCGACGGCATCGCGCGACCCGGCCAGCTCGCGGATCGCCTCACGCGCCTTGAGCGCGAGCGTCTTCGCGGAGGTCTCCGGCAGCGGCTCGGTCATCGCCTCGAGCACGAGGCCCGCGACGACCGGCTGCTGGCTCGCGGGGGTCGCGACCGTGACGAGGCCGACGCCGCTGCGCAGCGCCGCCATCGACCCCAGCGCGGCCGCGCCGGTCTTGCCGAGCGAGCCGGCCACGAGAAGGAGGTGGCCGTACGTCCCCTTGTGGCCGGCGCGCGCGCGCCGCGGGAAGTTGGCGGCGACGTCCTCCGGCTCGAGCAGAAACGTGGTGACGCCGCGCGCGACCTCGTGATCCGGGACGCCGATCGGAATCACCGCCACCCGGCCCGCGAGCTCGGCGCCCGGGGAGACGACCAGGCCGCGCTTGAGCCCGGCGAACGTTAGAGTCATGGCCGCCCGGATCACCGCGCCCCCATGGGTGCCCGTGTTCGCGGAGAGCCCCGACGGAATGTCGAGCGCGACGACCGGCCGGCCGGCCGCGTTGATGGCCTCGATCGCGCTCGAGACGGCGCCTTCGGGAGCGCCGCGCGATCCCGTCCCGAGGAGCGCATCGACAACGACGTGAGCCCGCCCGAGCAGGTCGGTCGTGGCGCGGTCGGCGGTGAAAGGCCGAGGCCGGATCCCCGCGCGCCGGAGCTCCTCGAGCTTGCGCCCGGCGTCGCCGCCCACGTCGGCCGGCACCGGGACGAGCAAGACCGTCGGCCGCGCGCCGTGCCGCTTGAGCCAGCGGGCCACGACAAAGCCGTCCCCGCCGTTGCCCCCCTTGCCGCAGACGATGACGACTCGCGCGCCACGCCGAGGCGCGCCGAGCGCCTGCAGCGCGCCGACGATCGCCGCGGCCGCGCCGCGGCCGGCGTTCTCCATCAGCGTGGCTCCGGGAATGCCGAGCTCGGTGATTGCACGCTGATCGAGCCGCCGCATCTCCTCGGCGGTGAAAACGCCCAGCACGGCTATCTCGCGGCGGGGAGCGGGACCGCCTGGGCGAGGAAGTCGGCGAGAATGGCCACGTAGGTGTCGCGCCAGTCGAGGCGCGCGGCCCTGGGCAGCTCGATGTGCAGCGCGCGGCGCGGGAGTCTCAAGATCCCGTCGCGCTTGGCGCCCGACGCGGCGTAGCGCAGTGAGTCGGCGGGCTCGACCCGGATCTCCAGGCGCGGCGCCTCGTGGCTCGCGCCCAGGTACGCGTCGCGGATCAGCTCGAGGAGCGTCCGCAGCCGCAGCGCGTCGTCGCGGTCGACGCCCACCGTCGCGATCTCGATCTGGTTGGCCACGTCGCGATGGTTGTTGCCGTGGATCTCGGCATAGAACGTCAGCGGCCCCTGCGCGACGTCGCGGACGCGCTGCTCGTACGCCTGGTAGACAGCGCGCGCCCGCTCGGTCGCCACCTCTTCCGCGGGCGGCCGGCCCGGCGTGCCCTCGAGCGGGCGGTTGACCTGATAGCGCCGTCCAGAGCCCGCGCGCGTGTCGGGCTCGAGGCTGAACCCGGTCGCGACGACGACGCCGAACCCGGTGCGGCGCCCGATCTCGACCACCATCTCGCCGGTCCGCGCGTCCGAGCCGCCGTGCGGCGCTGCGATGACGACGCCGGGCCGGCCCACCTGCCCCGAGATCTTGCCCGGGAGCTCCGTGAGGTCCGGCAGCATGCCGGAGGGCGCGCAGCCAGACAGGACGAACGATCCGACCGCCAAGCTAGTCGCCCACCAGAATCGCCTGCGCGAGCGCATAGTCACCATCGTGGGTCAGCGACAGCAACATCCGGCTCCCGCCCTTGCCCAGGCCGATCTCCCGGGCTCGGCCGGACAAAACGAGCGTGGGCGCTTCCTCGCGCTCGCGGCGCACCTCGAGCTCGCGCCAGTGCACGCCCATCGTGAGGCCGGTGCCCAGCGCCTTGAACCCCGCCTCCTTCGCCGCGAAGCGCGCCGCGAAGTGTGGGGTCGGATCGCGGCGGGCCCGACAGTAGGCAATCTCGGTCTCGGTAAAGACGCGCTCGACGAACCGGTCCTGCCAGCGCTCGATCGTCGTCCGCATCCGGGGAATGCTGACGAGATCGACGCCGAGGCCGGTGATCTTCAACGGTTGCCGATCTGCGAGCGGATGATCCCGGCGAGATCGTCGGCCATCGCCTGGATGCGGGCGCCGTCAGCGCCCTCGATCATCACCCGGGCGAGCGGCTCGGTGCCGGAATACCTGATGAGGACGCGGCCCCGGCCACTCATCTCCGCCTCGTAGGCCGCCCGGCGCTCGGCGACGCCGGTGATCGACTCGATCGGCGGCTTGGAGCGCACGGGCACGTTGATGAGCACCTGGGGGAACTTCGTGAGGCAGCTCGCAAGCGTCGCCAGCGGCTCGCCGGTCTCCACGGCCACGCTCAGGAGTGCCAGCGCCGACAGGACGCCGTCGCCCGCGGGCGCGTGGTCGAGGAACAGGAGATGCCCAGACTGCTCGCCGCCGAGATTGGCGCCGAGCCGCTGCATCTCCTCGGCCACGTACCGGTCGCCGACCTGCGTCTTGACGACGCGGATCCCGCCCGCCTCCAGGGCCTGATCGAGGCCCAGATTGGCCATGACCGTCGTGACGACGATGTTCTGCTTCAGGCGCTGCCGCGCGGCCATGTGCCGCCCGGCGATCGCGAGGGCGTAGTCGCCGTCGCGGATCTCACCGGTGTGGTCGACCGAGATCAGCCGATCGCCATCGCCATCGAACGCAAAGCCGATCGAGGCGCCGGCGGCGCGCACCTTCTTCTGGAGCTTCTCGGGATGAAGCGCGCCGAAGCCGGCGTTGATGTTCACGCCGTCCGGCCGCGCGCCGATGGTCAGCACGCGGGCGCCCAGCCGGCGGAACACGCGCGGCGCCACGCGGTAGGTCGCGCCGTGGGCGCAGTCGAGCGCGACCGTGACCGCGCCCAGGTCGAGCGGGAAGCAGCTGCAGAGGAACTCGACGTACTCGGTCTCGGCCTGGTCGTAGTCGATCAGCTCGCCGATCTTCGCGCCGCGGGCCCGAGGCGCTCGGTCTGGAGCTTCGAGGCGCTGCTCGATCTCGGCCTCCCACGCGTCCGGGAACTTGGTGCCTTCCGAGGAGAAGAGCTTGATCCCGTTGTCCTCGAACGGGTTATGCGAGGCGCTGAGCACGATGCCGCCGTGGGCCTCGAGCCGGCGCGTGAGCAGCGCGATCGCGGGCGTGGGGAGGACTCCCACAGAAAAGCAGTCGGCGCCTGAAGATAGACACCCGGAGATCAGAGCCGTCTCGAGCAGCGACCCGGAGCGTCGCGTGTCGCGCCCGATCACGATCCGGGCGTGGCTGACGCCGTGGTCCACCTGGAGCGTCGCGACCAGCTGGCGGCCCACTCGAAACGCCAGCTCCGGAGTCAAGGGCTCTTCGTTGGCTACACCGCGGATACCGTCGGTACCGAACAGACGCGTCATCGGGAGCTCATTCCTGGAACTGTCTCACGGTGAGGCACTTCGACCATTATAGGGTGCTCGCCGCCCGCCGGATGCGTTCGGCGACGCGGACCGCGTCGAGCGTCTCGGTGACGTCGTGGGTCCGCACGAGCGCCACGCCGTTCCAGACGGCCACAGCCGTCGCGGCGAGCGAACCAGCTAATCGATCTTCGGTCCTGGGGCGGCCTATGATGGCGCCGAGAAAGGATTTTCGCGATACGCCGACGCAGAGTGGGCGGCCCAGCGAGCCCAGCTCGCGGAGGCCCGCCAGCACCGACGCATCCCATTCGTCCCAGCTCACGCGCTCCCCTCGAAAGAAGCCGATCCCGGGGTCCAGGACGATCCGCTCGTCCGGGATCCCCGCCCCGCGGGCACGGCCGAGCGATTCCTGTAACAGAGCGTTCACCGAGGCGGTCGGTGACAGTCCGGATGGAGCCCGGCCGGGGAAGGCCATCAGGATCGCGCCGGCGCCCCTTTCGCGGATGAGCCCGGCGACTTCCGGATGGCGCAGACCCGACACGTCGTTGATGACGCGCGCGCCGGCGTCGAGCGCGGCACGGGCCGGCCCTGGTCGGGCCGTATCGGCGGAGATCGGCACCGGAACCGTCGCGGCCAGCGCCTCGACGGCGCGCGCCAGGCGCTCGCGTTCCTCGTCGTCGCCCACCGTCGAGGCGCCGTAGGGCGCGGTCGAGCGGGCGCCGACGTCGATCAGCGCCGCACCCGCGTCGACCATGGCGCGCGCGGCATCGAGGAGATCGTCGGGCTCGGTGTGGACGGAGCCGGGGTGAAAGGACTCGGGGCTCACGTTGAGGGCGCCCATCACGGCCACTGGAAGGCCGTGGCCGAGGGAAACTCCGGCGAGGATGGCTCGATGAATCATCGAGCCGGCCCGCTGCTACGCGGGCGCGCCGGCTTCCTGGAGGGGACGGGCGCGCAGGATGCGGGCGATCTCCTCACCGTCGAGGGTCTCCCGCTCCAGAAGGGCGCGTGCCAGCGCGTGGAGCTTCTCGAGGTTCTCCTGGAGGATCTGCTTGGCGCGGCTTGCCGCCTCCAGGACGATCCGCTTGATCTCCCCGTCGATGAGGAGCGCGGTTGCCTCGCTGTAGTCCTTCTGGCGCGCCACCTCGCGGCCGAGGAAGATGTGCTCCTCGTTCTTACCGAAGGTCAGCGGCCCGAGCTTGTCGGACATGCCCCACTCGCAGATCATCTTGCGGGCCATCTCGGTGGCCTTCTCGAGGTCGTCACCGGCGCCCGTGGTCTGCTGGTTCAGCACGATCTCCTCGGCGGCGCGCCCGCCGAGCAGGATCGTGATGCGATTGACCAGATAGTCCTTCGAGTAGTTGTACTTGTCGTCGACCGGCAGCTGCTGGGTCAGGCCCAGGGCACGCCCGCGCGGGATGATCGTGACTTTGTGCACGGGATCGGTCCCGGGAAGGACGTCGGCCACCAGGGTGTGCCCGGCCTCGTGGTAGGCGATGGTCCGCTTCTCGGCGTCGCTGATGATCATCGAGCGGCGCTCGACGCCCATCAGCACCTTGTCCTTCGCGCTCTCGAAGTCGGACATCTCGACGAGCTTCTTGTTCTGCCGCGCGGCCAGGAGCGCCGCCTCGTTGACCAGGTTCGCCAGGTCGGCTCCCGAGAAGCCCGGCGTTCCGCGCGCCAGCACCTTGAGCTCGACGTTCGGCGCCAGCGGGATCCGGCGGGCGTGCACGCGCAGGATCTCCTCGCGTCCCTTCACGTCGGGCCGCGGCACGACCACCTGCCGATCGAAGCGCCCGGGCCGCAGCAGCGCGGGGTCGAGGACGTCGGGCCGGTTGGTGGCGGCGATCAGGATGACGCCTTCGTTGGTCTCGAAGCCGTCCATCTCGACCAGGAGCTGGTTCAGGGTCTGCTCGCGCTCGTCGTGGCCGCCGCCCAGGCCGGCGCCCCGGTGGCGGCCGACGGCGTCGATCTCGTCCATGAAGATGATGCAGGGAGCGTGCTTCTTGCCCTGCTCGAAGAGGTCGCGCACGCGAGAGGCGCCGACGCCGACGAACATCTCCACGAAGTCCGAGCCGGAGATCGAGAAGAACGGCACGTTCGCCTCGCCGGCGATGGCCTTGGCGAGGAGCGTCTTGCCGGTGCCGGGAGGCCCGACGAGCAGCACGCCCTTCGGGATCTTGCCGCCGAGCTTCTGGAACTTCTGCGGATCCTTCAGGAAATCGATGATCTCGCGCAGCTCTTCCTTGGCCTCGTCGACGCCCGCGACGTCCTGGAAGGTGACCTTGTTCTGCTTCTCGGAGATCATCCGCGCCCGCGCCTTGCCGAAGGAGAGCGCCTTGGCGCCGCCCCCCTGCATCTGCCGCATGAAGAAGATCCAGACGCCGATGAACAGCAACATCGGGACCCACTGGAGCAGGATGCCGTACCAGGGGTTCGCGTCCGGCGGCTTGACCGCGATGCGAACGCCGCGATCCTTGAGCGTCTTGATGAGCTCCGGGTACTCGACGATGTAGGTGCGCTGGGTCTGCGCCGAGTCCTTGAGCGAGTAGGTGACGAGGTTGCCGCGGATGACGACCGACTCGACGCGGCCCTGGTCGACGGCCTTCAGGAACTCCGAGAAGTTCGGCTGTTCCTGGCCGCTCTGCTGCGCGCCCTGGAAGACCGTGAACAGGAGGATGACGATGAGGCCGATCACCATCCAGAGCGCGAGGTTCTTATAGACCTGGTTCATACCGGCCCGCTCATTATAGCACCGGCCTCAAAGGTGGAGCGGCGCGTCAGATCCCGTCGAGCGCGGCGACGTACGGGAGGTTGCGGTACAGGCCGTCGTAGTCGAGCCCGTAGCCCACGACGAACACGTTCGGGATCGTGAACCCGACGTAATCGACCGTCACGTCGGTCTCCCGCCGGCTCGTCTTGTCCAGGAGCACGCACGTGCGCACACTGCGCGGGCCGCGCGCCTGGAGCTCGCGCTTGAGCGCGGCCAGGGTGTGGCCGGTGTCGACGATGTCGTCGACGACCAGCACGTGGCGGTCCGCGATGTCGACGCTCAGGTCCGCGACGAGCCGCACCGCACGCGAGGACGTCGTGCTCGAGCCGTAGCTCGAGGCGCGCAGGAAATCGACGGTGAGATCGAGGGGCAGCACCCGCATGAGATCGGCGATGAACGGAATCGCGCCCTGCAGGACGCCGACCAGCACGAGGTTGGCCTCGGCGTAGTCGCGCGTGATCGCGCGCCCGAGCTCGACGACCCGCGCGGCGATCTCCTTCTCGGCGACCAGTGCGGGTCCGGGCCGCGGCGCGGCCATCTCACCGGGCGGTGACGAACGCCGAGAGCTTGCGCTCGGCGGCGACGATCTTGTCGGCGGCCGCCCGTGCCGCCTCCCGCGTCGCAAACGAGCCGACGCGCACGCGGTATCGCACGCTGCCGCTCGAATCGATCTCGGCGACGTAGGCGTCGTGGCCCGCGGCGGCCAGCCGCGCCCGCAGCGCCTCGGCGGGCTCGCGAGCCTTGTAGGCGCCGACCTGAATCGTGAACGCGCCCGGGCTCGACGCCGGCGCGGACGTCTCCGGCAGCGCGGCGCGCTCGGGCTTCGGCGCCGCCTCGACCCTGTCGATCTTCTCGCTCCTCTCCGGGGGCCCGGGCTTCGCGGGTTTCGCCAGCGGCGGCGGCGCGGTGAGCGGGGCGGTCAGGTCCTGATAGAAGGTCAATGCCGGAGCCGGTTCCGTCGGGCGCGTCGCCTTGTCCGCGCCGCGCGTCGGCGCGCTTTCCTTGGCGACCGTCGCGCTCGGCGTCGAAGGCTGGCGCGGCCAGAAGCGCCCGGCCGTCACGCCCGCCATGAACGTGGCGCCGAGCACCCCGAGGCAGCCGACGACGAAGAGCAAGGAGGCGAGCCGGCTCGGCGCGCGCCGACCGCGTGCGCCGCGCATCAGCCTCGCTCCCGCTCGACGCGGACGGCGGTCACATGCTCTCCGGCGCGCTCACACCGAGGAGGTCCAGGCCGTTGCGGACCACGGCGGCCACGGTGGCGCAGAGGGCCAGCCGCGCGTGCATCAGGCGCGCGTCCTCCTGGATCACGCGGTGGTTCTTGTACCAGGCGTGGAACTCGGCGGCGAGCTGCTGCAGCCAGTAGGCGACGCGGTGCGGCTCGAGCGCGCGCGTCGCGCCCTTGACGAGCTCGGGGAATTGCAAGAGGCGCTTGATCAGCGCCAGATCCGCCGGCTCGACGAGTGGGCTCGTATCGACGTCGGTCAGGCGCGGGACGGCGATCCCCTGCTCCGACGCCTGGCGGAAGATCGAGCGAATGCGCGCGTGCGCGTACTGGACGTAGTAGACGGGGTTGTCGCTCGACTGGCGGGTGGCGACCGCGAGATCGAACTCGAGCGGGCTGTCGTGCCGGCGTGTGAGGAACGTGAAGCGGGCGGCGTCGCGGCCGACCTCCTCGAGCAGCTCCTCCATCAGCACGAACTCGCCCCGGCGCTTCGACATACGCACGGGCTGGCCGTCGCGCAGCAGGGTCACCAGCTGTACGATCAGCACCTCGAAAGCCTCCGGCGGGTGACCGAGCGCCTGCATCGCGGCCTTCATCCGCGCCACGTAACCGTGGTGGTCGGGCCCGAGCAGATTGATCAGGCGGTCGGCCGCCGCGAACTTCACGTGCTGGTGATACGCGATGTCGACCGCGAAGTAGGTCGGCTCGCCGCTCGAGCGGCGCAGCACGCGATCCTTGTCGTCGCCCGCCTCTTCACTCTCCGACGACCGGAACCAGAGCGCGCCGTCCTGCTCGTAGCTGAGGCCGCGCGCCTTGAACTCCTCCAGTACCTTCTCGGGCAGCCGCTTGTCGCGCACGTCGTCTTGCTCGGACGACCAGACGTCGAACTCGACGCCGTACTCGCGCAGGATGCGGCGCTGCGCCTCGACCATGCGCGCCACCGCGTAGCGGCCGAAGCGCTCGAGGCGTTCGCGCTCGGGCACGTCGCTCAGGAGCGTGCCGCCTTCCGCGCGGTACGTCCTGGCGAGGTCGACGAGATACTCGCCGGGATAGCCGTTCTCCGGCAGGCTCACCGGCTCGCCGAACTCCTGCTTGACGCGCGCCTCGAACGAGCGCGCGAGCGCCTCGAACTGAGTACCGGCGTCGTTGACGTAGAACTCGGTCGTCACGCGCGCGCCCTGCGAGCGCAGGAGGCGCGCCAGTGCGTCGCCGATCGCGGCGGCGCGCGCGTTGACGATGACCAGGGGGCCGGTCGGATTCGCGGAGACGAACTCGAGGCGGATGCGCTGAGCGGCGTGGCTCTCACCGCGGCCGTAGTCGGCGCCGGCGGCGAGGATCTCGCGGAGCGCGCCGGCGCACCACGCCGCCGTCAGGAACACGTTGAGGAAGCCCGGCCCGGCGACCTCGAGCCGCTTGACCTCGGGCATCGGCGGAAAGTTCTTCACGACGAGATCGGCGATCTGCCGGGGCGCACGCTTCGCCGCGCGCGCGAGGACCATGGGCACGTTCGTGGCGTAGTCGCCGTGCTCCGCCTGCCGCGGTACTTCCCACGCGCACTCTTCGGGCTCGGGCAGTCCCGCCTTCGCGAGCGCCGCGCGAACGCCACTCGTCAACCGATCGGTCAGTTGCACCTGCGCATCAGGGTACCCGCGTACCGCCGCGTCGTGACGAAGAAAAATCGCGGCGCCGCGCGGCGCCGCGCACGTCGCGGGCCGCGAGTCGCGCGCAGCTGGGGCCTCGCGTGGACCCGCGGAACACGAAGACCGGAGGCGGTGGAAATCGCGCACGCCGTCGCCCGAAACGAGCACGCAGTCGAGCGCCCGCGCACGGCCTCGCCGCGACACGGTCCACGACGTCGGCGCACATCGCGCCAGCGGACTCCACGGCTATTCCACCGGCGAGCAAACGAAGGTCGAGAGCGAGCACCTCGCGGGTCGTGGTCCATCACGACCCGTCTTTCGGGAGAATCCGCGACGCGCACGGTATCGCCGCCGGCGGCGCCGCGTCGGCACCGAGCCGTCGGGCGCCTGGTGAAGAGTCTCAGCCGGCGCCCTGGAAGGGTCCGTCAACACGGCAAGTTTGTCCCGATCCAAGAACCCGCTCCCCTCGAAGCGCTCCGGCGACCGAGACCGCGACCAGGAGGCCGAGGCTCACGCAGATCGCCGCCGTCAGGAGTCTCAGCGACCGAGCGATGTCGGCGGGGATCGGCAACGCGCCCGCGCCCAGCCGATAGGCTCCGGGCTTCTCGAGCGCCACGCCGAGCGCCCCCGCCATCGCGGCCATCGTCCAGCCCGCGTTGGGGCTCGCAGTCCGGCGACGATCGCGCCGCAAGCACGCGAGCGCTCCTCTCGTGCTCGCCCCTGCGGCGCCGGCGCCCGCGACGAGACCCAGCCCTGCGAGACGAGCCGGAATCAGGTTCAGGAGATCGTCGAGACGCGCCGCGACCTTGCCGAAATACTCGAGTGGCCCGAGGCGATAGCCGAACATCGCGTCTGCCGTGTTGACGGTCCGATACATCGCCGCCGCCGCGAGCCCGCCGGCGAGAAAGAACAGCGCGGGCGCGACCACGCTGTCGGTCAGGTTCTCGGCGACGGATTCGACGGTCGCCGAGGCGACGTGTCCCTCGTCGAGCTCTGCCGTGGGGCGGCTGACCAGGTGATATCCGACGGCGCGTCGCGCGGCCGCGAGATCTCCGCGGCCGAGGTAGAGGGCCACCTCGCGCGCGGCTTCGACGAGGCCCCGGACCGAGAGCAGGCACGTGAGCGCCAGGGCCTCGAGCACGAGCCCGACGTACCCCAAACGCGCGGTGAGCTCCGACACATATGCGGCGGCCCAACCCGCCAGACCGGCGACGCCGAGGGTGAGCGCGGCGCCCGAGACCAGGAGCCGCACGGGCGAGCCCCGGCACAGCCACCGCTGGCCGGCCGCGAGCAGCCGGCCGAGCCACGCGACGGGATGGTAGCGGTTCGGGGGGTCGCCGAGAGCGAAATCGATCGCCAGCGCGATCAGCAGGACGACGGGCTTCGCGACCTCGGGGCTCAGCGTCTGGGAAATGTGAGCCCCGCGAGCTTGGCCACGGCGTCCATGTCGACCGCGCGCGCCACAACGTCGGCAAGCTCTCCGTAGCGATCGCCGGGCGGCGCGCCCCACCGCGGATCGGAGGCGACACCCTTCCGATCCGCCAGCGACGCGAGGAACGCGCGGCGCAGCGCATCGTTCGCGAAGAGACCGTGCAGGTAGGTGCCGACCACGTGGCCGGCCCCGCTCACGGCGCCGTCGGCGTCGTGGACCGGAGCGCCGCCGCGCTCCACGATCGTGAACGGGCTCGGCGCGCTCGAGGTCGTTCGCCCGGCGTGAATCTCGTAGGCCGCCACCTCGCTCCCGGCGGCACCCGAAAAGAGCCTGCACGTGCCGGCCACGCGGGCCCGGACCCGGACCGTCGTCTTCTCCCGCGCGAAGGTCGTCACGACCGGCAACAAGCCGAGTCCGCGCGTGGAGGGCGCGTCGGACTCGACACGATCGGGATCGTGCACAGCCTCGCCGAGCATCTGGTAACCGCCGCAGAGCCCGACGACCGGCCGGCCGTCGGCGGCCGTGCGCTCGATCGCCCGGGCGAGACCGGTCGCGAAGAGCCACTGGAGATCGGCGACCGTGCTCTTGCTGCCCGGCAGCACGACGACGTCGGCGTCGCGGAGCTGGTCCGCGCGCTCGACGAAGCGCACGCCGACGCCGGGCTCGGACGCGAGCGGCTCGAGATCGTCGAAGTTCGAGATCAGCGGCAGCCGCACGACTGCGACGTCGATCACGCCGGGCGCGCCCCAGCGAGTCCGCTCGTCCAGGTCGAGCGAGTCCTCGGAAGGCACGAGCCGCGTGTCGAGGTAGGGCACGACGCCGAGCACCGGCACCCCGGCGCGCGCGCCGAGCTCGGCGAGCCCGGGAGTCAGGATCGTCGCGTCACCGCGGAACCGGTTGACGATGAGGCCGCCGACCCGGGCTCGGTCGGCCGGGTCGAGGAGCCCCAGGGTGCCGAGTAGCGCGGCGAACACGCCGCCGCGCTCGATGTCGCCGACGAGCACCACCGGCACGTTGTTCGCCCGCGCAAACCCCATGTTGGCGATGTCGCCGGCGCGCAAATTCACTTCGGACGCGCTGCCGGCGCCCTCGACCAACACCAAGTCGGCGCCGCCCACCAGGCGCGCGAAACTGTCGAGAACGTAGGGCATCAGGTCTTTCTTGATGTGTTGGAATTCGGCGGCCCGGGCGGTGCCGTGGACGTGGCCTTGCACCACGATCTGCGCTCCGACCTCGCTTTGCGGCTTGAGCAGCACCGGATTCATGTGCACGCTCGGCGCGGTGCGCGCAGCGCGCGCCTGCAGCGCCTGGGCGCGTCCGATCTCGCCGCCGTCCGCCGTCACCGCCGCATT
>Ga0306923_10002766_pt1 | contig 16238 bp, 14 predicted proteins | sample sta12Can44000108_FD_203841 | JGI IMG/M metagenome (GOLD analysis project Ga0306923, IMG submission 203841) | Lab enrichment of tropical soil microbial communities from Luquillo Experimental Forest, Puerto Rico - statanox.12C.anox.44.000.108 (v2)... | ecosystem: Environmental > Terrestrial >... | reverse complement strand
ATAAGATAGGGCGGGATTTGCCAGACGGAGAACTATACTTAGGTTTCGAATGTGGCGAGCGTTGGCGACGAAATTCCGCTCGTTCCTGCGCGCCGAGCGTAGCACTGGAGGTGACTTCCCCGTCGGCACCAGATCTGCAGTTGCTTTCCCGCGAAATGGCAGGCGTAACGTTATATTCAATGTTGGGATTTGGTGGGAGTCACCCCGAGTGCTTCGGCCATCCTGACCAGATCGGCCACCGATCTCGCTCCCATTTTCTTCATAAGATGACTGCGATGCACTTTCACGGTGATCTCGCTGAGGCCGACTTCGGCTGCGATCTGTTTGCTCATCAGCCCGCTCGCCACCAAAGCCATGATTTCGCGCTCGCGAGGGGTGAGGGATGAGAAATGCGCCCTTAGGTCGGTCATCGCATTCTCATGTTCACGCCGTTTTTGATCGCGCTGGATCGCAGCCGTAACGGCATCCAGAAGATCCTGATCGCGAAACGGCTTGGCGAGGAAATCGACAGCGCCGGCCTTCATGGCCCGCACGGACATGGGTATATCTCCATGTCCCGTAATGAACACGATCGGAATGCGAACATCCGCCTTCGCCAACTCGGCCTGGAAGTCGAGACCGCTCAATCCCGGCAGCCGGACGTCGAGTACAAGGCAGCTTGGAACATTCGGACGCTCGCTCTGCAAGAACTCCTGCGGCGACGCAAATACCTCGACTCGCAATTGTACCGATTGAAGGAGCCTCGCAAGCGCCTGACGCATCGAGGCGTCGTCGTCCACGACGAAGACGATCGGCTGGTCCGTGCTCCCAACGGACTTCGCTGACGAACTGCGCTGGGTCACCATGCAGCCCCACACTGCGGACCGGCTGAGCCTAAGATAAATGCCGGGAGACCGACGCAGCCACCAGATCCGCTACAAAAGCCACCGGTATCAACTTGGATCCAAGTCAGAAACCCGTCTAGGCGTCGGCCATATGTCCTGGTGAGAGCAATCTAGCCGAAACCGCACAATGGGCAAACCCCGGCCCCTCTTCAACCTCGAACAGCTGTTTCAGCAACGCTATGTCGCGCTTACAGGCACTTGATGTGTTGGACAATAATAGCGCGGCCTTGTTCTTGTAAGACTGGCCGGATGTCACCGGCTCTCCGCTATGCTTTTGGTTCACGCTCCGACGGACTGCTCGATGTCCCTATGCCGCGTCGGTCGCGATCGGCTAGCCAGTATTGAGATGTGATTCATCTGCCTAGAGCGCTATGATTGCCGGGAGCTTCTGTCGGAATGGAGTGACTACTGTCGCGAGGCGGCCGACCCCAGCGAGCGGTTGATCGGAATGACGCGCAGTCCAATCACCAGATTGCTGCATGAGACAGTGCACTTCCTGCTTGGCCTCATCGCGCTGGCAGCGCTGACGGCGCTGTGCTTTTGGCTGGACTTCGGCCTCGTCTCAACCGCTTTCACATATTTGATCCTGATCGTTGTGTTATCCCTTGCTGTTGCCTTCATTCCCTTGGTTGTACTTTCCTTCATCGCCGTCGGCTGTCTGAACCTTTTTTTCGCTCCTCCGATCTTCAGTTTTCGTGTCGATTATCCAGCAGACATCATCACTATCGCCGCGTTTTTGATCACCTCATTGATCGTCACCAGCCTGGTGCGAAGGACGCGGGCCGCGAAAGATGCGCTGGCCAACGTCGTCGACGGGATCCCGGCCTTGATCTGGAACACATCGCCCGACGGCTCGGCTGATTTCTCGAATCAACGCTTCCGTGACTACACCGGTTTCTCTTCCGAGCAGCTACGCGGCCGGGGCTGGCTGGATGCATTGCATCCGGAAGGTCGGAAAGTCGAAGAGTTGCGCGCGGCTTTCGCGGCCAGGGAGCCTTTTGAAAATGAAGTGCGTATTCGGAGTGCCAACGGGGACTATCGCTGGTTCGTGCTCCGGATGACGCCGCTGCGAAACGAGCAAGGAACAATCGTGAAGTGGTATGGCACCGCCAGCGACGTCGAAGAGCGAAGGCGCGCAATGGAAGCCCTGCGGGATAGCGAGGAACGATGGCAGGCGGTTTTCGAGCACAACCCGACCATGTATTTCATTGTGGACGAAGCTGGGACCATCCTGTCCGTGAATCCGTTTGGCGCGGAGCAGCTGGGCTACTCGGTCAATGAATTGGTCGGTCGCTCCGTGCTGAATGTGTTTCACGAAACCGACCGGGCTGCAATTCAGAGAAATGCTGCGAGTTGTCTTGAACAGCTTGGTCAGTCGATGAGCTGGGAAGCTCGCAAGGTGCGCAAAGATGGAACGGTGCTGTGGGTCCGCGAAACGGGCAAAGCGATGTTGATGAAGGAGCGGCCGGTCATCTTGATCGTCTGCGAGGATATTACCGAACGCAAGCGGTTAGAGAATCGTTTGGCGGAGGCGCAGAGGATCAGTCACACCGGTAGTTTCGCATACGACGTCGCGGGCCGACGTCTCATCTATTCGTCCGAGGAACACCACCGCTTGTTCGGCTTCGATCCCGCGGCGGGGATGCCGGCTCCGAAAGACTGGGCGCTGCGCATCCATCCGGACGACCGGGCAAGGGCTGTCCAGACTATGGAGCAAAGACTCCGCGAACGGACGGATTATGAGGTGGATTTCCGGATTGTTCTTCCGGACGGCTCCCTCAAATATATCCATTCCATAAGCCATGCCGTTTTGAGCCCCTCGCGCGATCTCGTCGAAATCGTTGGCACCTCCACCGACGTGACCGATCGCAGGCGGGCGGAATATCTGACGCAACAGGTCTTCGAGCGCTCACCCGACCTCGTAGGCATCCTAGGCAGGGATTACCGGTTTCGGCGGGCCAATCCGATGTACGAGACGTTTTGGGGAATCGCGGCCGAGAAGGTCATCGGGATGCATATCCGTGACGTCGTCGGCAAGGAAATGTTCGATCGATTGGCCAAACCGAATTTGGATCGATGCTTTTCTGGAGAAGAGGCCAGCTATGCAGAATGGTTCAATGCTCCCGGCGGCCGTAAATACTGGTTTGTGACTTATTCGCCGCTGCGGCTGGAGTCGGAGCGGGTCGAAGCCGTACTCATTATCGCTCGCGATCTAACGGAGCGAATGCTGGCCTCCGAAAAATTGCGTGACGCGCAGATGCAGCTCGCGCACGCCAACCGCGTCGCGACCGTCGGCGAATTGACTGCCTCGATCGCGCATGAGGTCAATCAGCCGATCGGCGCGCTGGTCACCAACGCCCATGCTGCGTTGCGCATGCTGAGCGCCGAACCGCCCGATCTGAACCAAGCCCACGAGGCGCTTGGTGACATCATCAAAGACGGCCGGCGGGTCAGCGACGTCATCGACCGGATCCGGGCCTTGGTGAAGAAGACGCCTGCGCAAACGGATCTGTTGGATATCAACGAAACGATCATGCAGACGATCGCGTTGATACGTGGCGAAATCCTGAGGAATGGTGTGTCGCTGGAGACACAACTCACGAAGGACTTGCCGTCCATCCGCGGAGATCGCGTTCAGCTGCAGCAAGTCATCATGAATTTGGTGATGAATGCGCTCGAATCCATGGGCACCGTGGACGAGGGAACGCGAGAGTTGCAGATTGTCACCGGTAAAGACCGAGACAATCAAATTTTCGTCACTGTCGGCGACTCCGGTCCGAAACTGACATCGGAGTCCCTCGACCGGTTCTTCGAAGCATTCTATTCGACCAAATCCCACGGCATGGGCATAGGGCTATCGATCTGCCGTTCGATCATTGAAGCGCATGGGGGACGCATTTGGGCCGCCGCGAATGTGCCTCGCGGTGCCACGCTTCACATCACGTTGCCCACTTCGCGAAACAGAGCGCTGCAGTAAGCTGCGCATCGCGCCGTCTATCCCGCAGCGGTGAAGCTTCAGTTCAGCTCGAGAATCCGCCTTGCATTGGCGACCGTCGCCATGCACTCCGCCTGCTTGCCGTCCGCATCGAGGGCTTCGGCACGCGCGAGCAGGGTGGCGAGATTCGACCACGCCCCTTCCTCGGCCCCGTTGCACCGACTCGGGCGTCGGCTGGTGACCGAGGTGCGCGCCGATCGACTGCGGCGCGCTCAGCGCTGCGCCGGCTTGCGGTTGGAGCGACGCACTGCGCTCGCTCAGCTGCGCGATCTCGTCGGCGCAGGCGCTGGCATGCGCCGTGCCGCCGAGCTGACCGAACACAACGCAGATGAGGACCGCAACGACCGCCGGGGCGTCGAGCCAACAGGTAATGCGTGGAGCCCTCATTCCTGCTGCCCATGTTGCGCACGCTCGCGCGGCACTCATATGATCGCCGTTTGTTGGCGCTGGTGAAACGCAGTCAGTAGCGATGAGTCCGAAAGCCAGCGTTGCGAGCCGGTTGACGACAGTCATGGCAGATCTCCTTCACGATGGATGGCCGCTATCTCACGTCGAGGGAGGTCATCCGCAACTTATTCATCCGCTTGCAAATCTCTTGATCTCTCTTGCCGAGGCTTGCTCGATCGTGCGGCGCCGTGCGACGGCGGGTGTTTCGCTGGACCGGAGTCCCCGCAAGCTAATCGTCGAGCGCTGCGAGCGCGGGGAGCAGCTTGTCCGGCGTGGCCGGGAAATCGCGGATGCGGGCGCCGGTCGCGTTATGGATGGCGTTGATGACCGCCGCGCCCGCCCCGCAGATGCCGAGCTCGCCGATGCCCTTGCTGCCGAGTGGGTTGCCGTGCGGGTCGGGCTCCTCGAGAAACACCGCGTCTAGCGCGCTGACGTCGGCATTCACCACAACATGGTAGCTCGCCAAGTCCTGGTTGATGAAAGAGCCGTAGCGGAGGTCGACGTGATTTTCCTCCATCAGCGCAGCGCCGATGCCCCAGATCATGCCGCCGATCATCTGCGAGCGCGCGGTCTTGGCATTGAGAATGCGGCCGGCCGCAAACACGCCGAGCATGCGCCGAACACGTACCTCGCCTGTGTCGCGATCCACTCCAACCTCCGCGAAATGCGCGCCGAACCCCGCATGTCCGTAATGGCTGTCGAGATCAACCGGCGTGGCTGATCCCTCCGCCTCCGTGATCCCGGACGCGAGGGCGGCCTTAAGCTTGCGGCAAGCCGCAAGCACCGCCGAGCCGGAGGTCCCGGCCCCAAAGGAGCCGCCCGATCCCGCGGTCGGTGGAAAATTCGTGTCGCCGAGACGAACCGTGACGCGCTCGACCGGCAGCTCCATCGCCTCGGCGGCGATCTGAGTGAGGATCGTGTAGCTGCCGGTACCGATATCGGTCATGGCCAGCTCGACCGTCAAGCGGCCATCGCTCTCCAAGCGCGCACGTGCGCTCGCATCCCTGAGGACGTCGCCGCGGATTGCGGACGCAACGCCGAGGCCGACGAGCCACCACCCGTCGCGGACGCTCGCCGGCTTGGCGGCGCGTCTATTCCAGCCGAAGCGGGAGGCGCCTTCGCGCAAGCATTCGGCAAGATGGCGCGAGGAAAAAGGAATCTTCAGCTCGGGCTCGATCTGGGTGTCGTTGCGCAGGCGCAGCTCGACTGGATCGAGCGCAAGGGCCTCGGCCAACTCGTCCATCGCACATTCGAGCGCCAACAGCCCGATCGCGTCGCCCGGCGCGCGCATCGAATCCGAGCGCGGCAAATCGAGCTTTGCGCGGCGATGCCGTGTGAGCCGGTTGGGCGCGGCATAGAGCCTGCGCGCCGCTGAGCAGACCGGTTCGGTGAAGATGTCGATGCGCGCGCATTGCACGACCGCATCCTGCCCATAGGCCGTGAGCCGTCCGTCGCGGTCGGCGCCCAGGCGCACGCGCTGCTCGGACGCGGTCCGATGGGTGGTGCTGTGAAAAAGCTGCGGGCGCGTCATCGCCACCTTTACCGGCCGCCGCAGCATGCGGGCACTGATCGCGGCAAGGGTCGCGTCGATGTAGTACGGCAATTTGTTGCCGAAGCCGCCGCCGATGTAGCGCGTGATGATGCGCACATTCTCGGGGGGAATGTTGAGCGTTCGAGCGAGACCCTCGCGTGGGCTCGTCGTCAACTGCGCCGCCGTGCAGACGGTCAGCATCTCGCCCTCCCAGAACGCCATGCTCGCGTGGGGCTCCATCGGGGCTGAGTGCTGATAAGGCGTTCTATAGGCGGCATCGATCTTCACGGGTGCGGCGGCGAAAGCGGATTCGAAATCGCCGATGGCGCTGTCGGCGGGCCCGCCATCACCAATGTGGCCCGGATTCTCCGCGCGCGGGGCGGCTGCGTGCAGGTCATATTCGCCGGGCTGCGCGGCGTAGCGAACACGGACCAGGGCGGCGGCGGCGCGGGCTTGCTCGAACGTTTCGGCGACGAGGAAAGCGACGGGGAAACCAAAATAGCGCACTGCGTCGGTATCGAGCGCGGGCTCTGCGCGCGCGAAGCGATCAGGCAGGTCAACCGGACCCCAAGGGGTCTGAGGCGGTGCATTGTCTTGGGTCAAAACGAGCAGCACGCCGGGCGCGCGCTCTGCATCACGTACGTCCACGCCGATGACGCGTCCCTTGCCGATCGCCGCGGACACGATGAAACCATACGCGGCCTCGCCTTGGGCCGCATATTCGAACGCGTACTTTGCCCTGCCGGTCACCTTCAGAGGGCCGTCGACGCGATCGAGAGGGCGACCGATCGGACCGGCGAGATCGCTTTGCGCCATGGGAGATCTCCTTAGCTGAGGCTGGCCGCTTGAGTGAGCGTGGCGCGCAATGTCCGACGGGCAAGCGGGATTTTGAAATCGTTGTGGCCATATCCGCGAGCGTTTCGGAGCGCAGCAGTGGCGGCGGCATCGAAGGTTGCGCGGGTCGCCGGCGCGCCCACGAGTGCAGCCTCGGCCCCTGCCGATCGCCACGGCTTGTAGGAGAGGCCTCCGAATGCGACGCGCGCCGCCCGCACCCGGTCGCCGTCCAAGTCGAGGATCGCCGCGACCGAAACGAGCGCGAACGCGTAGGACGCGCGGTCGCGAACTTTGCGATAGACCTGCCGACCCGCGGGGGGTGGCGGCAGCAGCACCGAGACGATCAGTTCGCCCGGTGCCAGCACCGTCTCGATATGCGGCGTGTTGCCGGGTGGAGGGTAAAGCTCGTCGATCGCGATAGTGCGGGCTGAACCGTCGGGCGCGATCGTCTCCACCACCGCGTCGAGCGCCGTCATCGCCACAGCCATGTCCGAGGAATGCGCGGCGATGCAGTGGTCGCTCACATCGAGCACGGCGTTCATCCGGTTGAGGCCCTCTAGCGCCGCGCAACCCGATCCGGGCACGCGCTTGTTGCAGGGCTTGGTCGTGTCATAGAAGTACGCACAGCGCGTGCGCTGCAGCAGGTTGCCACCGGTCGTGGCCCTGTTGCGAAGCTGAGTCGAGGCGCCGGCCAAAATCGCCTGCGCCAGCAGCGGATAACGGCGGCGGACGCGCATGTCGATGGCAGCCGCGCTGTTGGTGACCAGCGCGCCAATGCGCAAGCCGCCATCCCCCGTCTCCTCAATACGGTCAAGCGGCAGCCGGCTGATGTCGACGAGCTGCGCCGGCGTCTCGATCTGCAGCTTCATGAGGTCGACGAGATTCGTGCCCCCGGCGATGAATTTGGCCATCGGCTGGGCGGCCGATGCGCAGGCGGAGGCGACGTCCCTCGCCCGGTCGTAGCGGAACGGCGTCATTGAGGGCCCCCCTCGGCCACTTCGCGGATGGCGGCGACGATGTTGGGGTAAGCGGAGCACCGGCAGATGTTGCCGCTCATCCGTTCGGCGATTTCGGCATCGGTCAGGGCCGGCGCGGTTGCGACATCCGCCGTCACATAGCTGGGCCAGCCCGCGTCGTGTTCGGCCAAGAGCGCGACGGCGGAGCAGATCTGGCCGGGGGTGCAGTAGCCGCACTGAAAGCCGTCATGGCGCACAAAGGCGGCCTGCATCGGATCGAGAGCGCCGTCGTCAGCCAGGCCCTCGATCGTGGTGATCTCGGCACCATCATGCATCACCGTGAGCGCGAGGCAGCTATTGATGCGTTGCCCGTTGACGATGATCGTGCAGGCGCCGCACTGCCCCTGGTCGCAGCCCTTCTTCGAGCCGGTCAACCCGAAATGCTCGCGCAACGCATCGAGCAAAGTGGTGCGCGAGTCGAGATCGATGGCATAGCGCCGTCCATTAATCGTGAGGCTTACGTGCTCGCTCGGCGGCACCGCAGTTTCCGCCGCCGTCTCAGCCAGCGCCAGTGGAGCAGTGACTGCCAACGCCGCGACCCCGGTTGTCTTGAGGAAAAGTCGCCGCGATGTCAGATGCGCAAAACTGAGCCAATCGTCCACAACACGGCCTCCGCGCCAGTTTCAGACTGATGGCGATGTAGCCATTTCACGTGGACACGGCTTGCGCATTCTTGACGTGGTTGGCTCAGTCTTGCGCGACTTCCGACGATGGGCAGCGACACTGATCGTGCGGCGGGCGGTGCTCATCAAATCCGGCAACAGGTTCGGTCGCAGCCTGTTCAGACCCGCCCGACGTAAAGGGACGCATCGGTGCTGTCCCGAACGCACGGGAAGAGGAACGCGCTCGTCATCTACGAGCCGTCCAGCAGGCCGCCGAGATTAAAGAGGCCGCAGCGTATTGGCATGGCACTCAATCAGAACCCTGTCCCACCAAGACACGTATCTTCGGCGAAGGGGTCACCTTTCCGAGCGCCCATAGCGGGCGCCCAAGTATTCTCAGCCGGCCGGTGTCTGGACGGGCTGAGCCGGCTCGGCCGTCGTCGCCGGCTGCCGGGCGAGCCGGGTGAGGCCGGTGTGAACCAGGGCAGCGACGATGGCGCCAACGATCGGGGCTGCCATGTACAGCCAGGCATCGCTGAGATTGCCGGTTACGATCATCGGACCCAGCGCCCGCGCCGGATTGAAGGCGGCGCCTGTGAGGGCCCCACCCATGATAATGTTGAGTGTCAGAGTCACCCCGATCGCCAGCGGCGCGAGATTGCCAGCGCGGCCCGCAACCGCAGTGCCGAGCACCACCGTCACCAGGAAAAAGGCTAGCACGGCCTCAATCACGAATCCGGCCGCCGGCGAGACCGTGACGGTCGTGGCGCCCAGGGCGAGGTCGTGCGCGAGCGCAGGCGTGCCGAGGCCGGTAGCCGCGCCGCCCAGCACGGCCCGCAACACGAGCGCGCCGATAACGCCGCCAACGAGCTGACTCACGATATAACCGGCCGCCTCGCCGGCGCGCATCGCGCCGACGGCGAGCACGCCAACAGTGACGGCGGGGTTCATATGCCCTCCCGACACGGTGCCGTAGGCGAAGGCGAAGGCCATGATGGTCAAGCCGTGGGCGAAGGCAATCGCGGTGATACCGGGCAGTCCGACACCGTCGCCGACCACCGCGGCGGCGCCAGCGCCGATGAACACGAACGCAAAGGTGCCGATGAATTCCGCGAGGAGCTTGGATGCAAGAGAGTTCGACATTGCTGATCTCCAGAAATGGACTTGCGTCGTTCTGCTCGGCGCGACCAGCGTCGCGCGGAGAACCATGGGTGGGTTTGCGCGTCGCCGACCTGGAGAGCGGCAGCCGGACGGCGAAGCGAGCAGCGTTACTCCGCGGCGATCGTCTGCGGCGTCAAATTGATGCCCAGCGCCTTCGCGACGCCTGCGCCATAGGCGGGATCGGCCTTGGCGCAGTTGGCTATATGACGCTGTTTGACTTCGATGCGCGCGTCACCCATAGCGCGGGCAGTGTTCTCGAACAGTAGCCGCTGCTGTTCGGGGCTCATCTTCCTGAACAGGATGCCGGGCTGCTCGTAGTGATCATCAGCGACGCGATGATCCCAATAGGTCGCCTCACCCTCGATCGGCAGCGGCGGCTCGATCAGCGCTTCGTTCCGGTCCATCCACGAACCCTTGCTGTTGGGCCAATAGGTCGGTGTGGCGCCGAGATTGCCGTCGGTCCGCATCGCGCCATCGCGGTGATAACTGAGGAACGGGCATTTTGGCGCATTCACCGGGATATGGTTGAAATTGACGCCGAGCCGATATCGCTGGGTGTCCCCGTAGGAGAAGAGTCGGCCCTGTAACATCTTGTCTGGCGAGAAGCCGATGCCGGGAACGATGTTGGCCGGCGAGAATGCGGCCTGCTCCACTTCCGCGAAGAAGTTATCGGGATTGCGATTGAGCTCCATTACGCCGACCTCAATGAGGGGGTAATCAGCCTTCGGCCACACCTTGGTCACATCGAAAGGATTGTGCTTGTGGGTCCGGGCCTTCTGCTCGGTCATTATCTGGATCGACAGCCTCCATTTCGGAAAATTGCCGCTCTCGATTGCGTTGAACAGGTCGCGCCCATTGCTCTCGCGATCGTTGGCGATCACCGCGGCGGCTTCTTCGTCCGTGAGGTTTTCGATACCTTGCTGTGTGCGGAAGTGGAATTTGACCCAGGTGCGCTCATTAGCGGCGTTGATCATCGAAAAGGTATGGCTGCCGAACAGGTGCATGTTGCGGAAGGACTTGGGAATACCACGATCGGACATCACGATGGTTACCTGGTGCAGCGCTTCCGGCAGCAGCGACCAGAAATCCCAGTTGTTGTCGGCCGAGCGCAGACCGGTGCGCGGATCGCGCTTGATCGCGTGGTTCAGGTCCGAAAACCGCAGCGGATCGCGAAAGAAGAAGACGGGCGTGTTATTGCCGACGATATCCCAGTTGCCCTCCTCGGTATAGAACTTGAGGGCGGTGCCGCGGATGTCGCGCTCGGCATCGGCGGCGCCGCGCTCGCCAGCGACGGTCGAGAAGCGGGCGAACATCGGCGTCTGCTTGCCGATCTCCGAGAAGATCCTGGCCTTGGTGTAGCGGGTGATGTCCTTGGTGACGGTGAAGGTGCCATAGGCACCCCATCCCTTTGCATGCATGCGGCGTTCGGGAATCACCTCACGGTCGAAATGAGCCAGCTTCTCGATCAGCCAGATGTCCTGGAGCAGCGCCGGACCGCGCGGGCCCGCCGTCTGAATGTTGGTGTTGTCCACCACGGGCGAACCGGTGGCATGAGTCATGGTCGGGATGCGGTCAGTCATGATTGGTCTCCTGTGATCTGCGTTACGCCAGCTGCGAGCATCCGCCGCTCATCGCCAGTTATCGACGAGCATCAGCCGCTCATATCGCCGATCCCGCCGCCGGCGCTCCGGCGGGCCGTTCATGGAGTCAAGCCGTTTTGCGAGCTGCGACGGAACGTCGAGCATCGCGGTCGCAAGGTCAGTACCGTCGACCACACGCTCGCGCATGACGGACATCGGTGTCGGATCTGGCGCTTTCATTTCGCCCATGACACTGCCGGCTTCAAAGCTGAGCGCGGCATCGAATTTCCGCGCGAGGTGCTGCATGCGCCGGTTTTCAGCGAGGCAAAGCATGTGCAGCCGCCCGACCTGCCGGTTGCGCGCCGCGAGCAGCACGCGTTCGAGCAGCGCCGTTCCCACGCCGCGGCTCTGCCACGCCCTTTCGACACTCAAGGCCGCCTCGGCGTCACCCGCGTGCTCGAGCAGGCGCAACTCGGCCGCGCCGCGTAACACGCCATCGACAAAAAATCCGGAGATGACCGCGCCGCTCAGCGCGGAGGACTGGGCGTACCGCCCGATGAATTCGTCGGAAACCGCGCCGCCGAAGCGATTGCGCCGACTTTCGGCGTCGAAGCGCAACAAGTGCTGCCGGTAAAGCTCGGCTTCGCCGACCCACAGCCTGCGGACAGTGCCACCGGATAGCGGAGGCTCGTGCATTGGACATCCTGACTTCAAAACGCTCCGACGGGCGCGCTCCGCGGCCGATGAGCGAAATCTCAAGCACCAAGCAATTGTGAGCGGCTCGGATCCGCCGGCTCCAAACGACACATAAGCTGCATCAACAGCACTCGCTTGGGCGAAATTGCTGGAGGATTGCGAGAACTTCCGGAAAGGCCTTTGCGAGATGCCGTTGACGGGCGGCAAATGATTTGCGCATCTGCGCCACCAAGCCACGATCATTGATCGCAGGACTGCGCTCGCCGCCGGTTCGAACAGGCAAGCCGCGCTTGCGCGCGGGAGCTGGCGCAAGGCATGGATCAGCCACTCGCCGGCCGCAGCCAACATGATCGTGACGATGGGGATGTATATTGTCCAAAAGATCGGGAAGAACACTGCTTCTCACCATGAGTGTTGATACGGTCGATCAAAAACGCTGTGTTGATCGAGCCAACTCGGCCGCAGCTCATTCGCGGGCGCCTCATCCGAGCTCGGCTCCATCGGCGTGCCATCGACCACGATTTCTCGTATGATGCGCTGATCGCCGATTTGCTCGACCGGCGCGGCTCGATCCAATGACCACGCGGCGAATGCAGGTGACGCCAGCAGCACGGCTGCGGCGATCGATGTGGTCCGTATCCGGTTGAGCACCTGCGTCTCCTCTCAATGCGGGCTTTCGTTAGGCGGCCGACGCAAGCGCCGGCCGCATTGTCGAAAACACGCCGTCACATGGGCTTTGAACCGAAAGTTCTTGCTCAATCGGCCTTATGGACCGGCGCCATAGCAGGGGGAGCTCGGTGCCCAGCCGTAGCCGCCACAGGTCGGACTGTCGGCGGTGGCCGCAGTCTGAGCGAAGGTCGGGCTGGCAAGCAGCGTGACCAACGCGAGAGCAGCGATAAGCGCTTTCATGATGCTTCTCCATGGTACGGACGTTTGTCCTAGTTCCTGCAACGGCGGAAGGCCGACGGCCGGTGCTTTGCAGTGACTACGGAGATAGGCTGTCACGATCAGCAGATGAACTATATTTTGGGATTGACTGCATAAGCCAACGATCGACGCCTTGATACTTTGGTTTAGGGCTGCCGTGAAAAGGGGGTGCACTTCATATGCGGCGAGGCAAGCGCGATCTGGGCCGCAATTCGTTACCCGGTTCGATAATCCGCGTGAAAGTGCTATCTATTGTTGACAGGTCCTGTTGCCGGAGAGAATCTCGTGATCGAGCGTTCAGCTCCCAGCCCGCCACCGCCGAGGCGCCGATCGTGTTCGTCGTCGACGACGATGAATCGCTGCGCGAGGCGCTCAGAAGCCTGTTTCGATCGGTCAGTCTCAGGGTCGAGACTTTCGGCTCGGCCGCGGACTTGTTGCGAAGCAAGCATCCCGATGTGGCAAGCTGCCTCGTGCTCGACGTCAGATTACCGGGAGTGAGCGGGCTCGATTTCCAAGCCGAGCTCGCCAAGGCGAACATCCTCATTCCCGTCATATTCATGACCGGCCACGGCGACATCCCCATGTCGGTCCAGGCCATGAAAGCAGCGCGGGTCGATTTTCTGACCAAGCCCTTCCGCGATCAGGACATGCTGGACGCGGTCGCCGCGGCGATCGAGCGCGATCGCAGCTGGCGAAAGGACGAGCAGCGCCTATCGGAGGTGCGGGCACGCTTCGACGGCTTGACCGAGCACGAACGCGAGGTGATGGGGCTCGTCACTGCCGGCCTGATGAACAAGCAGGTCGCCGGCGAACTGGGCTGAGCGAGATCACCGTCAAGATCCACCGCGGGCATGTCATGCGGAAAATGGCCGCGCGCTCGCTCGCCGACCTAGTGAGGATGGCGAAAGTGCTGGGACTTCGACGGAGCAAGCCGCAGAGCGGATAGGGCCGAAGCGACCGAGCTGGCCGAGCTGCCCTCAATTTTCATGAGCAATCGCCGCTCAGTGCAGCAGTACCCCCAACCGCGCAGATCCGCGCAAGGGCGCCTCAATCACAGCAATATTTTAAGAGCACGCACTGCGCGGCCCGCTTAGGTGCAGGAGCAGCGCGGACGCAAAACGTCGGACCGACAAACCTGCGACGCGAATGTGCGCAGCATCGATCCTGCGCGGCTGAGGGCTCGCTCGCGAGCAGCCTGCGGGGAAGAAGGAGCAAGGCCATGGCTCGTGAAACCGAAACCGGCGAAATCGAGACGGAGCGTGCGGCCATCGTCGGCACATCGCTTGAAGTGTCGCGTGTCGCCCTGGGCACCTGGGCCATCGGCGGTTGGATGTGGGGTGGAACCGATGAGGCGGAATCCATTGCCACGATCCGAGCGGCGGTCGAGCACGGCATCAATCTCATCGATACCGCTCCGGCCTATGGATTCGGCCGTTCTGAAGAAATCGTCGGCAAGGCCCTCGCCGAGGGTCATCTGCGCTCGCGCGTGCGCATCGCGACCAAGACCGGAATTGAGTGGTCGGGCGGAAGAGTGTTCCGCAATGCCAGCCGCGCGCGAATCCTGCAGGAAGTCGAGGATTCATTGCGTCGGCTTCGAACCGATCATATCGACGTCTACCAAGTTCACTGGCCCGACCCGCTGGTGACGATCGAGGAAACCGCAGAAGCCATGCACACCCTGTTCGAGCAGGGCAAGATCCGCGCCATCGGCGTCAGCAATTTCTCGGTTGGGCAAATGGAACGGTTCCGACGGGTTGCGCCGCTGCACGTGCTGCAGCCACCGTACAATTTGTTCGAGCGCGACATCGAGACCGACATCCTCCCCTATTGCCGGAAGAACAAGATCTCGACCTTTGGCTACGGCGCACTCTGTCGCGGCCTTTTGTCCGGACGGATGCGGCTGGACAGCAAATTCGAGGGCGACGATCTTCGCCGTACGGATCCGAAATTTCAGCAGCCACGCTTCGGGGAGTATCTCGCTGCCGTGACGCGGCTCGATCAACTCGCCCAGCAACGCTTCCACAAGCGAGTGATCCATCTGGCGATTCGCTGGATGCTCGATCAAGGCGTCACCACGGCGCTGTGGGGCGCACGCCACCCCGGCCAACTGGATCCGGTTGATGAGGTGAGCGGCTGGCACATCGATGCGGCCGCCAAGGCGGAGATCGATCGCATCCTGAGCGCAACGATCAGCGAACCAGTCGGCCCCGAATTCATGGCGCCGCCCGCCCGCAGCATCGCGGCGTGAATGGGAGGGCCACGGTGGCGAGCGGTGCGTCAAATTAAGATCTGGCGGCAATCCCCGTCCCGCGCACGAAACCACGCATGGGTCTTCAGCCGGAAATTCGCCCCGGCTGCGCCCCCATGTCGAGGACCAGCAATTGCAGAACGCTCCGATCATCTCGATCATCGACGATGATGAGTCGATGCGCTGTGCGATCAAAAGCCTTGTGACGTCGTTCGGCTTGGATGCCTACACGTTTGCATCGGCAGAGGCGTTCCTGCAATCGCCGCATCTGGAGCATACATCCTGCGTGATCAGCGATTTGCAAATGCCTGGCCTGAACGGTGTCGAACTGCAGAAATTGCTGGTGGCGCAGGGTCGTCGCATCCCCATCATCTTTATGACCGCTTTTCCCGAGGAGCGGATACGGGCGCGCGCCATAGAGGCCGGCGCCTTGGGCTTCCTGAGCAAGCCGTTCGAAAGTGAAACGCTGATAAAGCTCATCGGCAAGGCGATAGAGGCTGGGCGGAAAACTTGAAGTTCCGCGCGATCGCTCAAAACGGTACCTCCCGCGACTCGCGAGCCGGCACGGCCGCGCCAGCTACGACGGGAGCGTCGGGCGAGCAGCAGATCCTACTGTCGACGCTGCCGCCTAGCCGGGGCCAGAAGCGGCTTGCTCTCGCCATCCTACTGGTCCTGCTCGCCGCATTCTGTGCCACGGTGCCCTTCGCCACGATGCCGGTCGGGTACATCAGGGAGTTCATTCCCGCATATGCCACTGCCATGTTCGTGATCAGCTCGATCACGTCGGCTTTGCTGTTCGTTCAATTTTCGGTCGTTCATTCGCGCGCTCTGCTTGCTGTTTCCGGCGGTTTAGGATGCGAACCGGATCCGGTTTGCCTCCGCGACTGGTCGGCGCACGACAGCATGGCGCCGAAACCTAGGTATAGGGGGCTCAAACAAATGAGATAGGTGAGTCAACCTGCGTACGATGGAGCCGTTCGCCTTCGACGACCTAGTTTGAGGCTTAGCCGGGGTACTACGGGCAGCCGGGTTGCGACCCGAGATGCCAGGATACAAACGGTGCAAGCCATGCTGACTTACTCGCTCCGCACAAACTCTGCACGACATCCTCGCTTTGACAACGGCGTGCGTTTCGATCGCGATGTTGCATTTGTTCCCCAGACGGCATTGCGGCATAGGGACGTGCACTCGCACTCAAGCGAGGATGGCGAGCAGCCGCGCCATTTCCGGCTCGGCCCGCTCGCCGATCTTCGTACCGGCGATATCACTGATCAGGCCGTCCGGGTTTTTCCATCCGACGCGGTCACCCGTCGGAGG
>Ga0306923_10002763_pt1 | contig 16250 bp, 12 predicted proteins | sample sta12Can44000108_FD_203841 | JGI IMG/M metagenome (GOLD analysis project Ga0306923, IMG submission 203841) | Lab enrichment of tropical soil microbial communities from Luquillo Experimental Forest, Puerto Rico - statanox.12C.anox.44.000.108 (v2)... | ecosystem: Environmental > Terrestrial >... | reverse complement strand
GGGCGAGCCTGTCGTCGTCTGAAAGGCCCATCAAGGCGAAGCCTTCGGCAATCGCTCGCAAGCCCACACCCTCGGGCGCCACGTGTTCCTGGCCCTTGATATCCGCAGCTCGAACGATCAACGCCAGCTTTGCGAGTCCCGGCGCATTCAGGTGATAGTCTTCGATGATGGCCTCGAAGGTGCAACGCGCTTCCCGATGATTCAGCTTCACCTCGGGCAGACGCGGTGCATCAAAGGGAGCGGCGTTTTCCCTCCGCGCGGCGCCGACAAGTTCAGCTTCCTCGACAAACAGAAACTCGGCATCGGGGTCAACAAAGCGCCGGATCAGCCAGGGACAGGCTACGCGGTCTGCCTTGATGTTGCGGCGCGTAATCCACTTCATGCCACACCTCGAACAGGCCAACGAGTCAGCGACAGTGGCAGCGGTTTACCCGGAGCTGACGCCTCTCACTTCTTGCCGAGTTCGCCCAAGGCGGCCCTGAAACCGGCAGCAAGCGTATCGGCAGGCCGCTGACCCCAGTAGTGAAAGAAACATGATCGAGGGTCGAGTACCGATCATGTGATGGTGAATCGCGACCACCTCCAGACCGTGACTCCTCAGAGCTTTCAGCACGGATGTCACCTCCGGCTCCAACATGGCGACGTCTCCCGCCACGGCCGCTCGTCCCGTCCCGACAAAGGCTGCCGAGGTATTAAGAGGGTCCTGTTCACGAATTTAGCAAATGCCGGAGACTAACTCTCGATTTGGTACAGAAAAAGGGGTCCGATCAAGAGTGGGTTCTCTCTCACTCCCGCTGGTACAAAAACCCCGGTCAGGTCATGTTCGTTAAAGAGTATCCTTCACCACGAGGAGTCGGCCATGGTCCGGGTCGGTAACCCAAACTTGACCGCGGTTGTCCGCCGCCGCGGCGTGCGAGCCCTTGGCCGTTTCAACCGTGCCAAGCAAGCGTGGCTCCCCGCCCGGGGAGACTCCGATGATGGCTAGCGTTCCCTCCTTCGGGTCGGGCACGTAGACATGCCGGAGGATCGGGTTGTATCCGATCAGGTCCGTGCCCTTTCCAACCTCGAGAGTGCCAAGGATCCGTCCGTTATGGGCCACGTCAACCACCGCGACGCCTCCACCGCCGGAGCCGACGAAAAGCCACGCTTCGGTTTCGTCCAGCGCGAGACCGCTCGACGAACCTTCGGTGCCGTTCTTCCACTCCGCCACGATTCGGCGCGAGGCGATATCGATCGCTACGGTGACCTTCTGGTCCTCACGGTTCGTGTAGACCCGCGACCGGACGGGGTCCACCGCAAGCGACTCCGGCCCTCCCCCTCCGGCCACCTTCACGTCGGCGGCGTGGGAGAGCTGGACGTTGCCGCCAGCCGAAAACGCCAGGATTTCGACCTGGCCTTTTTGGGGGTCCTCCTCGGTCACCCAGACCTCGTGGGTGGCGGGAACGTATCTCACAATGTCCGGCTCCATTTCGAGGGTCGCGGAAGCGACGACCTTGTGCAGCTTGGGGTCGATCACGTTCACGGCAGAGTGGGTGCGGTCAGCCGCGAACACGTAGCCAGCGCCGGCGTCCGCGGAAGTGGTCCTGCCCTGCCATACGGCGCATGATTCGTGAGACCTGGTCGCGGGATCGATCAGGTACACGCGGCCCGTTTGCGCCGCAGGGACTATGACTTGGTGCAAGGCCGGTGCGTACACGATGTCGTCGAAACCGATGCCTTCCTCCCCTCCTGGGAGAGAAACCGCCACGGCCTTGACCGGGTTTTCCGTTTGTCCAGGGGCCTTGGGCTTGCCATCGTCGCTTCGAGCGCTCCCTGTCATTCCCAGTAACAATACCAGCGAAACCAGAACAACCAAGCTTTTCTTCATCTTAATGGCTCCTTTCCAAAAAATAGTTTCCTAGGAAACGGGGCTCCTCTTTGGAGGGCCGCTTCCGCATCAAAAAGGATGGACAACCAGAAACAATCCTACCCCGAAAAGCATTGAAATCTTTATGCATCGTACGCCCTTGTGGGTCGATTTAATTAACATCAGAAACTTTTCATTCACGCCGTTGTCGCAGGAATCCGCGGGCCTTTACTTGCAATATTTACAGGCACCATGATCCTGAGGAGTGGGCGCCCATCAACATTCTCAAGTGGGAAATAGACCATGTGGGTCTTGGGATCCACGCACACCGTATGAGCGTGCGGCATGAAAAATGTGCCCATCGGACTAAGCGCCTTGCCGTTTTCGCGATAAACCCATACCGTGCCGGATTCGGCAGAAACGTATAGCTGTTTCAGACCTGGATCGAATGCCAGCACGTCTGGATTTTCTCCCGCTGGATAAGTGCCCACAACTTTCTTGCTGGCCAAATCAAGCAGGGCAAGGAGGTGATTGCCTTGTCCCGCTACGAAGGCCAAGCGGTTCTCTGGATCGAGTGCGACACCGTGGGGTCTCTTCACTTCGGACAGAGCATAGTGCTCTATGATCTGGAGAGAGATGGGATCTATCGAGACCAACTCATTAGCTTCGTGAACGGCTACTAGAATGTGGCCAGAGGCTGGATCGTAGACCGTGTTACCCGCTCCACCCATGAGTTTGATACTCGTGATGAGAGTGTTCGTCTGAGCGTCAATCACAGCGTCCGTATCGCCATGCTCATCGGAGACGAACACTCGTTGAGGGCCAGGAGCAAAGGCAATGCCGTCGGGATAATTGATCGGTCCAACCTTGGCCACCGTATGGAGAGTCTTCGTATCGACCGCCGCCACTTGGTGTTCTCCAGTGACCGGGGCGTATAGACGTCCTAATTCCGGCACTAACCACACCCCATGCACGCGAGCAAAGCCGTCGAGGTTCGCGATTACTTTTCGCGCCATGGTGTCGAATACTATGAGCTGATCGGCGTTCATATGAGAGATGTAAAGCCGACCTTGATCTGCATCGAGGCTTTGATAATCGAACCGCACAGCGGGCCCAGGCATGGGAACATCAGCCACAGTTCTAAGCGGGTCCTCTAGCCGACCGGGTGGCTGCGGTGACGAGGCGCGGGAAAATGGAACCAACACGGCTAAGCTCAGAAAGCCGACTACCCTCAACATGCTAGGCATGAACTCCCCTCTTGGCAGACGGTAAGGCGAATTTTCACCTTGTCCGGAACAGAGCCTAACGCATGTACATGAAAATTACCTGAATGAGCTTTCGACAGGCCCATGTGCATCTGGCAGCGGGGTGGCAGATTTACTGCTTTGCGTTTCAGAGCTAGGCTTTTCCTTTTCTTGCTGCACACTCCATGCGCAAGCGCCCGCCAGAAAGGCGCAACCGATCGGTAAGACCGCTCCGATAGCAGTTATTATTTTTCGCCGCTCCGTTTCGGTTGCGCCACGATCATTCACCGCCGACCCGACGCTGAGTGTCCGGTTTGCCATGCCCTACCTGCTCCTGGCAATAGGCATACAGGGCATCGTAGACAATCCACTCTGCCGAGTTGATTTCGTGGTCGTCCTTAAAACCCAAGCGCCCGAAACCCTCCGCAATGGCGCGCAAGCCTAAACCTTCAGGCGCCACAAGCTCCTGCACCTTAATGTCAGCCGCACGGACGATCAAGGCCAGCCGTGACAGGCCGGGCTCACTCAGATGGTAATCTTCGATAATCGCTTCGAAAGTACAACGGTCTCCCCGATGATTGAGTTTGATCTCACGCAGGCGAGGTGCATCAAAAGGAATTGCATTCTCCTTTATTGCAGTGACTAGGAGCTCGTCTTCTGCGACGAACAGGAATTCCGCGACGGGGTCAATGAACCGCCGAATCAGCCAGGGGCAGGCGACGCGGTCGACCTTCACGTGGTGGCGCGTAATCCACTTCATGGCACACCTCTGACGAAGCGACCTTCGTAGGCGCCGCCCGTGGGATGGGCCGAGTCCAGGAAGGCCTGCCGAGCGCTACTTGCCATGCTGCCCGAGTTCATCGAGGGCAGCCTTGAAAGCCGTTGCAAGTTTGTCGGCCGGCCCTTGCCCCCAGTAATGGAGAAAAATAATCGTCGGTTGAGAGCCGATCATATGGTGGTGGATCGCGACTACCTCAAGACCGTGGCTTCGAAGCGCCTTCAGGACAGGCGTTACCTCGGGCGCCAGCATGGCGACATCGCCTGCAATCGCCGCGTGCTCGTCTGTACCGACAAAAGCCGCCCAGGTGTTCAGACCCATTCGCGCGTTGATGGTTGCACCCATCTCCTTCAAGCGCAGGTCGTCGCGCCCCAGTGTGATCTTGTAGACGGGGCCGGTCTGCTCGCCCTCGTGACCCACGATCTGAGCAATCTTCGCCGTGTCTATCTTTCCAGGTTGTATCGTTGCAGCTTCCGACACAGCGCTGCGGTGGCGCGGTACGTGCCCGATCAGGTCGATAGCCGGCTTCGCCATGCGGGCAAGATCCGCCGGTCTTCCGTGACCCATGACGTGCATGTAAAACAGGCGCGGGTTCTCATAGAAGAAGTGATTGTGCAAAGCCGTGACCTCGAGTCCGTTGTCCAATAGAGCCGACATCACGGGGTTCACCTCATCCTCGGTGAGCACGAGATCTCCCATCATTACATCCATGCCGCCGTCGCCTTTCGTCATGGCCAGCCAGCCGCCAAATCCGAAAGGTGTCGGTGTGGCCACGCCGTCCACGACTACGTTCAAATCCTTCCGCGGGATGTTGGCTTTGAGCACGTTCGCCTTGAAATCTCCTTGTTTGTCCAGGATTTTCAGTGCTTCTTGATATTCATTGGGCATTTCTTGGGCCTGTACTCGGACGGTCAGATTGACCGTGCAGAGTGCGGCGAAGAGGCATGAGATCACTGGAGGAAATCTTCGTATTAATTTCATAGTCAGCTCCTGATTCAAATACTGGACAATCGGAGTCATAAACCGAAACCGGTTTAAGGACCCCGCTGGGCTGTGACTGGTGTTCCGGGACGCAGTTCATCCGTCCCACGCCGCGCGACTTCGTCCCCTTCGTTCAAATTACCGAAGACCTCAATGAGGTTGCCGCTCGTGGCTCCTGGTTTTACGTCCACCCACTCGGCCTTGCCCTCGTGAATACGAATCACAAAAACGCGCTCGGTAGTCCTGGCCACGGCTGAAGTGGGCACGAAGAGCGTAGGGCGCGGACGGCCCACAGGCCAGAGCACCTCGGAGAACATGCCTGCTGCGAGCTTGCCGCCAGGATTTCTCACTTCCAACTCAACAGGCATGGTGCGGGTCTTGACCTCGACGGATTGCGCGATGCGGGCGACAGGCGCGCTGAAGGTTTGACCCGGGTAGGTCGGTACAGTAAATTCGACGTTGGTCCCTTCCAGGATACCCGCAACGTAGGCCTCGGGCACGGGAATCACTAGCCTTAGCCGCGAAGGCGTTTCGATTCGGACCATGGGAGCCGCCACCCCGGGACCTCCCGAAGGCCCCACCAGTGCACCCGGATGAACATTGCGCTCGGTCACTACTCCGTCAAAAGGAGCTTTGACTTGAAGATAGCCCTCGATCTCGGCGATGGATCGCAACGCTTCCTGGGCTGCGTTCGCGCCGTCCTGAGCGGCCCGAACACGCGCCCGGTCGGCCTCCGCTGCTTGACGCGCAACCTCAAGATCATTCCCAGCGACGACCCCTGGCGTAGATGCGGCAGCCTTCAGCCTCTGGTATGTGCTCTCATTGGCGGCAAGCTTTGCCTCGGCTTCCACTTGCTGGGCTTCTGCCGTTTGTAGCTTCGCCTGCGCTTCCGACCGCTGCGCGGCTAATTCCGGCGCTACGAGTCGCACGATCAGTTGCCCGCTCCGCACACGAGAACCGCGATCGACCCCGATCCAGTCCACAAAAGCCGTAATCTTGGGATAGAGGGCTACGACCTCGTAGGGTTGAAGTTCTCCAGGCAGGCGGACCTTCATGTTGAGCCGCTGCGATTCGACCCTGACGACCTTCACGGACGGCGCGGACGCAGCACCCTGAGCCTTCGACGCAGGTATTGAAGATTCTCCGCTGGGCCCGCACGAGCTGCACACGACCGAAAGGATCAACAAAATCAAAAGCGGTTTCAGTCGGCTCATTGGATCCCCTTCTTCGAGCCGTCAGAACTTTCTGGCTTTTCCCGCGAGTAACGGCTTTCGGGGTCGTCCGCGTCGAGCGAGGCCGAGCGGGTGCTGGCGTGCTCTTGAACCACAGAGAAAGCGCACGGAAGGATTGTAAGTGTAGCGAAGGTGGCAGCCACCAGTCCGCCAATCACCGCCCGGCCCAAAGGCGCCGTCGCTTCGGCGCCGCTGCCGAGGGCGAGAGCCATAGGTATCATGCCTGAGACCATCGCCAGACTCGTCATTAGGATAGGTCTCATTCGGGTCTGGGCACCGTGGATCGCGGCCTCAGTCGAATGCGCGCCTTCTCCACGGCGGTGGGCTTCGGCAAACGTGATAAGCAATATGGCGTTCGCAACCGCGACGCCGATCGCCATGATGGCGCCCATAAAGGATTGAATGTTTAGAGTCGTCCGCGTAACTAGCAGTGCGATGATCACGCCGCAGATTACTGCAGGAATCGTCGAGAGCACGATAAGTCCGAGCCGGAGCGACTGGAAGTTCGCGGAGAGCAGCAAAAAGATCGCTAGAACGGCCAGGCCCAGTCCCAGCCCCAGGTTTGTTAGAGTGAGACGCATAGGAGCAACCTGCCCACGAACGTTCACGGTGACCCCGCGCGGCGGGTCACCCGCGCGCCTTATGGCGGCATCTACCTTGGCAGCGGCCCGACCCAGGTCCTGTGCACCAAGATTTGCCGTCAGGGTCACCATTCGCAGTCCGTTTAGCCGGTCGTACTCGCCCACTTCGGTTCCATAGGAGACGTGCGCGACATCCCCGATTAGGGGTCGTGACGATCCGTCGAGCATGGCAGGTATGTTTTCAACATCCTGGATCGAAGCCATCTCCGACTGCGGGATCTCGATCTGTACCTGGTAAGCGATTCCAGAACCCGGATCGCGCCAGTAGTTTGGGGTGATAAAGCGGCTGGAAGACGTCCCGGTCAGGAACGACCGCCCCACTTGTTCGACAGTAACGCCCAGCTGGCCCGCGCGCTCGCGGTCTACGTCGACAACAAGGCTTGGGTAGTCTAAAGGCTGTCCGTACTGGAGGTCACGCAGAGAGGTGATCTGCCTCATTTGGGCCTCCACCTTCTCGGCGTAGGTGCGGTTCGTTGCCAAATTTGGACCGCTGATGCTCACTTCGATGGGCGTCGGAGCCCCAAAATTCATGATCTGGCTCACCACGTCTCCTGCCTCGAACGAAAACGTGCTTTCCGGGAACTTCCCCGGAAGTATCTGTCGCAGCCGCTGTTCCAGGTCGCTCACCGTGACGTTAGAGCCTTCTTTTAGGGCGACCAGAACAACCGCTTCATGGGGACCACTGGTCCACAAGAAGATCGTATTGACGGGATAGCTCGGAGGCTGGGTGCCAACATAGCCCAATGTTGATGCGACGTTTTCAGGTCCCGCTGCCTGCTTGATGTCGTCTAATAGGCGGAGCGCCATCCTTTCCGTTTCCTCGATTCGTGTGCCCACGGGCGCACGGAAACGGAGCTGGAATTGGCCAGCCGCAACTCGCGGGAAAATTTCTCGCCCCAATCGCGAACCCAGCAAAAAGATAAGCGCCGCGGCGACTACGGCGTAGAGGCCGAGCACAAGCCAGCGCCTTCGCAAAATCTTCCGCAGCCTATCCGCATAACGCTCTCGTACGCGATCGAATCTCGAACCGCGCTCCCCTTCTTCAGCGTGAGGCCGATCACGAAGAAGCCAGATAGCCAGGATCGGAACAAGAGAACTCGATAGGAAATAGGAAGCCATCATGGCAAATCCCACCGCCAGGGAGAGGGGTACGAAGAGGGATTTCGTAACGCCCGTCATCAAAAATGAGGGCACGAATACGGCCAGCATGCAGAGCATCGAGAGGAACCGCGGCACAACCGTTCTCCTGGTGGCATCGAGCACCGCCCGCGCTTTCGATTCGGCCTGAGGGAGGGTCGCGTTGATGTTCTCAATCTCGACTGTCGCTTCATCCACCAGAATGCCCACAGCGAGCGCCAGCCCGCCCAGTGTCATGATATTGATGCTCTGTGCCGCGCCCCACAGCGCAACGACGCTTGTGAGCAGGGAAAAAGGGATGGTGATGACCACGATCGTGGAACTCCGCCAATCACGCAGAAACAGCAATACCATGAGGCCCGTCAGCAACGCCCCCAAGAGCGCCTCACGAATGAGCGAATTGAGGGCGCTCCTAACGTAGGTGGATTGGTCGAACTGGAACGCGATTTTTATGTCCTGAGGGATTACCGACTGGAAGCGCGGAATATTAGATTTCACCTCCTTTACGACAGCCAGAGTCGACGCGTCAGCGCGCTTGGTCACGGGGATGTAGACCGTTCTGCGTCCGTTAAAGAGCGCGTATCCGGTTAGGATATCCGTACTATTTTCGACATATCCGATGTCCCGCAAAAAAACTGTAGGGCCGGCGCCAGTACGGATGGGCAGGTGGTCGAGGTCGTGAATATCGGCGACCACGGAGTTGATGGGTGAGATTCGGTTAAGGCTACCGGTGCGCACATTCCCGGCGGGAATAATGATGTTTCCCGAAGCTACAGCTTTGACCACCTCCTCGGCGGAGACCTGATAAGCACGCAGGCGGTCCGGGTCTGCGTGAATCACGACGGTCCGCTGGTTGCCTCCAAAAGGCGGGGGCGCCGAGACGCCAGGCAGGGTGGCGAATAAGGGCCGCACGCGATTGAGTGCGAGGTCCTGGATCTCCCTAGCGCTGCTCGTTTCACTCGAGAAAACAAGGTAGCCGACGGGAACGCTGCCCGCGTCGTACCGCATCACAAACGGTGGAACGGTGCCATATGGCATGAAGGCACGCGCCCGATCCACGTAAGAGATGGTTTGGGCCAACGCCTGGCTCATATCGGTGCCGGGGTGAAACGTGAGTTTTAGCAGCCCGACGTTCTGTATGGACTTGGACTCTACGCTTTCAATCCCGGTGATGTAGAGAAAGTGATATTCGTAGTAATAGACGAGATACCCTTCCATCTGTGCCGGGCTCATCCCGCCATAAGGCTGCGCCACATAAATGACTGGGAGATCAAGCTTGGGGAAGATGTCGATGGGCATTCGCGAGATCGCGAGGATCGAGCATAGTACGACGCCGATGACGGCCACGATGATCGTAATAGGTCGCCGTAAGGCGGCATGAATGAGCCACATATCTAATGACCTCCCGAGATTCAGTGCAACAGTTGCAGGAAGGGTTCGAGATTCCCCTCCGCCGCGGCTATCGAAGCCAGGTTGTGCCATACGGCGAGGCGGGCCAGCGAATCGTCAATGTCGGCCTGCACAAGCAGACCCTGAGCCTCGGCCACCTCGACGATTGTCGCCAAGCCTGCCTGATAGCGGGCGCGAGCCTGAGTTTCTGTGTCCCGCGCAGCTTGGAGTTCGACAGGAGTATCGGCAGCCACGCGCCGTGCGCCTTCCAGCGCGGCTTTTGCTTGTGCCAACTGGCCTGTCAGGTCTTGAATGGTCTGGTCGTATCGGGCGGCTTCCGCGCGCTCGCTTGCGGCCTCGATTCTCTTGCGAGCCCGGAGAGTAAAGATGTCGAACAGCGGGAAGCTGACAGTCAGGCCAACGGCCCAGTTGGATCTTTCCAAACCCAGTCCATTCGACCCTGTGGCGAAGCTGCCGTCTGGGTTGGCGCCACTGCCGCGTCCGAACACGGTCGACTGCAAATCAAACCGAGGGTAGTACGAACGGTCGAGAACATGCTCTCGGGCACGTACCTCGTCAATTCTTGCTCGCTGCACCACCGCAGCCGGGTGGGCCGGGATTGTCGGTGCCGGCGGTATGCTCTCGGGCGGCGGACCTAGAAGCGGCCCAGGCTCGACGTCTACCTCGGTTCCGGCAAGTCCCAGAAACTCAGCCAGGACGGCCCGGCTGACCTCCTCCTGTTGCTCGGCCCGCGCCAGCACGGTCCGTGCCCGGGCCAGCTCAGCATCCGCTCTCGATGCGTCGGCTCCGGGCCGGAGCTCGTTGCTCACGAGCACGTGAACAGATTTTGCGAGAACCTCCCGGCGCTCCACGTCCGCCTGCGCGGCTTGCACCGTCTGCTTGGCTGCAAGAAGTGTCAGAAAAGCGTCCGTAGCCGCAACTGCAACGTCGAGGCGGGTCACGGAGAGCTCGGCGGCTGATTTGACTTCGCTCGCCCGAGCGGCATTCACAGCCGCGCGTCGATATCCGAAATCGACCGGCTCCCAGGAAAAGAGGACGCCGGCGGCGCTACCCCAAACGCTCTGGTTCGACGTGGAGCTCAACACGGGACCCGTGATGGGCGAAATCACCGATTGTGGAAGGAGAAGTCCGAAAATATTATTAGCCGTTGCGCGATTCGACTGCCAGAGCGTATTGGCATGTGGCAGGTAGCTAGTGAACGCCAGGCTCACTCCGCCACGGGCGGCTGCAACTCGTTCGAGCGCAGCGCGGACGGCGGGGTAGTTCGCCAAAGCTTGGTCAATGGCCTGCTTCAATGTGAACGTATTCGCCGGAGGCGGTTGCGATTGCCCAGACACCGTCTGGCAAAAGAGCTTCGGTATGAGTAAGCAAGGAATCACGATGAGAAGGGCAATTCGCTTTGTTGATAGCACAGAGCTACAACCTCCCCGGTTCTCTTTAGCAGTGAGGGCTCACGAACCGAACGCTTACCGTATTCAAATCCCAACCATGAGATAGAGCGCATCGAAGAGTTCGAAGCCTTTTCGCAAGATCTCCTCATCAGGCCAGTTCATCTTTCCCCACCCTTTGGTGATGAGCTCAATCGCCCTGCCTTCAGGGCGGCCAAACTTGTCATCTTCCAGATCCGCGTCATGGATGATCTGGGCGATTTGCTGGAGCTGCTTATCCCTCAGGTTGAAGCGCTTCAGCAGGGTTTCAAACGTGCAGTCATCGCCGACGTGGGTGAAATCGCCTCCAAACATGTCAAAGCGGATTGTGCCCGGATGCGCATCCGGCTCGGCTGAGAAGACGAACTTGGCCTCGGGGTCTATGAAATGCCGGATCAGCCATGCCGATCCGACGCGATCTATCTCCGGACGGGGACGAGTCTGCCACACCCGACTGCGATACTGCCCGGCCTTCTGATGATTACCACGGCGATAGGGGCCATCCCCGCGGGCCCGGGCTTCCAGCTCCTTCATCAATTGCTCGGCTTGTTTCCTCATCCCGCAGCCAAAAAAGTCAATCGTGCTAAGGTCCGTCAGGCGGCGGTTCAGTCTGCTGAAAGCCAGTAGCTGTTCTGCCTTGCTCCGACTCACGGCGGCTCGCAGCGCGAGCCGGAGGTCCCGAACGAGGGCCTCGTACTGTAAGGCCCGAGCGCCGTTGAACATGGCCATGACCTGCTTGTCCGTGTGCCCATGAATGCGTGGGACTTCTATGACAGAAGACTCGCCTTGATACTTCTGGATCTCTGCGGCGAGCCATTGAAACCTTTCTAGGTTGGTCGAGTTGAGCGGCAAGATATAAGCGCAGTTCTTCCAGTTCAGCGCACCGTATTTCTGCAGCTTCCTCCAGACACTGACACGCTTGCTGGCTCTCCGTGCTGAGAGTTGGAACATGAAGAACACCCATGAAGTGTTCGTCTCCTCTGTCCTGCTGTCTGTACGGTCCATAACTCGATGTTATGAGTATATCTCCATCCTGGGATGCGAGCAAGTCCCCAGAAGAGGCTCGATGACCAACTCTTTCGATGAGACCTCCAACCGCCGACCCCGCCGCTGCCGGTTACTTTTGCTCCTCTAGGCTGTGTCAGGCCAACGGTTCCGACAAACAGCAGCCGCACCACTGGTGTATTGAGCCGAAACACTGATGTGTCGGGCTTACGGCGTGCCTCTCAGGTAGATCCATTCCCCGTCGCGGACTCGGGCAACGAAAAACCCGGGCCCGACCCAGGCAGCTTAACGACACAACCTGAAGAAAACCTGAAAGTTGGATGTCCCGGGATTGTTCTTGCTGAAGGTGATGGCGAATGAACGAATGGAGAGGTCAAATTCCCCGAAACCCGGATCGGGCTGGCGGTAATTTATGCTGACGTCCGCCGGAAACGGACTAAACGGTGCCAGGCAGATCTTTGCTTTACGCTTCAGGTCTAACGCCGAACTGGTTGGGGAGCGCACGCCGGTTGTTTATAGCTCCTCAATCAAGATTGGACACCCGGCATAGGTGCGGTGCCTCGTAGCCGCATAATCCCCCCGGCTCGAACGGCTTCGCCTCGGAGGTAATGTTGTTCCTTTGGTTCGCTTGGCGTTTGCTGGCTGGTTCGGCGTCCGCCGGTAGGCCAACATTGTTGCTGTGCCAGGACGGAGGCCACTGGGGCAGGGGGGCGTATGGCGGGGACGGTCAGCATCGATCATCGTCTAAGCTAGTCTTCGATTGTGGGTAGTGTCCTCAGCACTTCCGTGGCCCGGGGCCGATTAAGCAAGGGCTCATCCTTACGAATTCTTCCGTCGCGGAAGATGAGCACGCGTTTCGCAAACTGCGAGATGTCATGTTCGTGAGTTACAAGTACGATCGTTAATCCTTTGTCGTTGAGGTTCTGAAAGATCTCCATAATCTCGATGGAGGTGTGACTGTCGAGATTGCCCGTGGGTTCGTCGGCCAGCAAGATCGACGGGCGGTTCACCAGGGCGCGCGCGATGGCGACCCGCTGCTGCTGTCCTCCGGACATCTGCGAGGGAAAATGCCCCGCCCGGTCGGAGAGGCCCACCATTTCCAGCGCCTCAGCAGCACGATTCCGACGCTCGGCCTTATCGATCTCTGAGTATAGGGTAGGCAGCTCCGTATTCTCGAGCGCGGTGGTGCGTGCCAGCAGGTTAAAACTTTGGAAAACAAACCCGACCTTTTGGTTCCGAATTCGTGCCAGCGCCTTCTTATCCTGCTTGGAAACGTCGACTCCTTCGAGGAAGTACCGTCCGGAACTGGGGCGGTCCAGGCAGCCAAGCATGTTCATGAACGTGGACTTGCCGCTGCCACTCGCACCCATGATAGCCACAAACTCACCATGCCGAATATCCACGCTGACACCACGCAGCGCATGGACGCGTGTTTCGCCGAGTTCGTAATACTTGTGAACGTCTTCGACGCGCATCAACGCCTGTTTCGCAGCGGTTTCCGGCGTAAGTTCGGATTGGTTCACAGCCGGCATCGTTTTGTGGGGAAACAGTGGCAGCTTCGTGACCCGTGTTGTACCTACCGCCGTAGCCCCCCGGGAACTTGCGTCTTTGGCACCACGGAACGAATGATGAGATCATCTCCTTCCTTCAGTTCCCCTTTGAAGGGCCCGGTGACTTCTGTGTACGAGTGGTCCGTAATACCGAGGGAAACCTTGATTGGCTCCATGGTGGTATCTGGATGCAGCTTCCAAACGACCGCTGTGTCACTTTTTTGTGCACGAGCCAGAGTCTGCTTGGCTGGCCTAGCCTGACCCCCGCCGTCCGGCGCAGCAGACGGGTCGCTGACACTCGTTCTCTCGCTTACTTCGATCCCGTATTGCTTGTAAAGCGCCAGAATCGCTTCCGGTGCTAGCGGTGGCTTGTATCGCAGGGCGGTGTTGGGTAGCTTCAAGACATTCTGCACAGTGGCGACGGGGATCGTTACGTAGGCCGTCATCCCTGGGAACAGCTTCAGCTCAGGATTCGCGAACTCAATAATCGTGTCGTAGGTGACCACGTTTTGCACTGTGGTCGCATTCATGCGAATCTGGCTGACAACTCCGTGAAAGGTTTCCTTGGGGAAGGCGTCCACCTTGAATGTCACGGGCGTACCCAGTTTGATGTTGCCTACGTCTGATTCGTCTGTCTTGGCGTAAACCAGCATCTTGGTCAAGTCCTGCGCGATGGTGAAAATAGTCGGTGCCTGCAATGACGCGGCGACCGTTTGTCCGACATCCACATTGCGCGCCACCACCGTGCCGTCGATCGGGGATCGGATCACCGTGTAGTCGAGATTGGTTTGGGCCACCGATACGGCCGCGGACTTTTGGCTGACTTGCGCCTCCGCCTGCGTAACATTCGCCAGGGCTCCTCCCACGGTCGCGTTGGCCGAGTCCCAGTTGGCTTTCGCCAGATCCAGTTGCTGCTGGCTCATGACCCCTTGCTGCGCGAGGGCAGCCGTGCGGTCAAAGTCAGCTTTAGCCTGGACGGCGGCGGATTTGGCTTTTTCAAGGTTGGCCTTCGCCGCTGCCAGGTTGGCCTTGGCGTTCTCCAAATCGGCAGCCGCTTGCAGCAGCGCTCCCTTGAACAATGCCGGCTCGATTAGAGCGACTACGTCACCTTTATGAACGCGGGAGTTGAAATCTACGTTGAGCTTAGAGATGGTGCCGGATACCTGCGACCCAACCTGCACAGTGATCACGGCGTTGATCGTGCCCGTAGCTTCGACCACGTCGTGAATCTCACCGCGCTCGACCTTGGCGGTAAAGTGCTGGGCCTGCGTATTGCGCTTCAAGCCAAAAGCAGCAAATAGTCCTGCCAGCACCATGAGACCGGCGAGAATGAGCCACTTGCCCTTCATCTGCATGTACCGTCCTGACGATTAAGACGCGTATCTTTTACTCGTAGCGCAGAGCTTCGATAGGATCGAGCAGAGAGGCCTTTCGCGCTGGGTAGTAGCCAAAAAACACCCCCACGGCAACCGAGAACATCGCGGCAACCGCTACGGCCTCGAGTGACATTTCCATGGGCCACTGCAGCGTCTGGCCTACCAAGTAGGAGCCCAAGATTCCGAACAGCACTCCGGCAGCGCCTCCCACCAGGCCGAGCATGACCGATTCTCCCAAAAACTGTAGCTGGATCGCCTCTTCGGTCGCTCCAACCGCTACTCGAACTCCGATCTCGCGAGTACGCTCGGTTACAGAAACGAGCATGACGTTCATGATCCCAATGCCCCCCACGATCAGCGAGATGGAAGCAATGGCGATCAGTAGAACGGTGAGAGTCTTGCTCGCATCGAGTTGGGCCTGAATGATGTCCTCGGGGTTGCGAATGTTAAAGTCATCTTCCTCTTCGGGGCGCAGATGATGCCGATCTCGGAGTATGGCTGCCGCTTCCTGTCCGGCCACCTTCACCGCATCCTGCGACACCGCCGAGCACAGGATGTCGTCCAGCCACGTAATCCCTTTGATCTTCTTCTGCGCAGTGGTATAGGGCAGGATAATGGTATCGTCCTGATCCTGGCCCGAGAGGGATTGCCCCTTCGGCTGAAGAGTAGCCACCACCTTGCAGGGAAGATCCGTGACTCGAATCACTTTCCCAATTGGGTCCTCGACACCAAAAAGCTGATCACGCACAGTACGCCCAAGCACGCAGACGTCTGCGGCTCGATCCACGTCATCCTGGGAAAATATGGCACCTTGGTCCACGAACCAGCGCTTTATGTCGAAGTATTCGGGCGAAACGCCCCGGTAGGATGTGTGCCAATTCTGGTTGCCGTAGATGACTTGTACGGGATCATCCAGGTTGGGTGAAACGCTCTTGATCAGCGAAATCTGATTCTTGATAGCCACTGCGTCGGCAACCGTCAACGTCTTTGTCTCATGGGTGCCTGTCCGGACGCCATTCACCGCGCGGCCTCCAGCTTCAATCCAGACAAAGTTGTCTCCTAGATTGTTTAGTTGCTGCTGGACCCGAGCTTGTCCAGCCTTGCCGATGGCAACAACACAGATCACCGCCGCGATCCCGATCATGATCCCTAACACCGTCAGGACGCTTCGCATTTTATTTCTAAGTAGCACCACTAGGGCGGATCGAAACAGAGCCGCGTGATTCATTACTCCTCCTACATGAGGATTAACCGTTTCCCAGTCTAGCGCTCTCCTCTTTCCAGAGCTGGAACCTGGTTGTCAGTCGTCCACAAAAGTGTGGACCTCTAACCCGAATCCTGGTCGAAATTCCAGGTCCGCCTCGCGGACCGGGCCGACGTAAAGGTTGCGATCAGGGTCGCAAGCAAAGCCAGCACGCTAGTAAGCCCAACTTTCGGGGCTGCGGGTACGCGAAATCATGGTTCCTCCTTCTGATAGGTTGAAGACCTGCCTGTCCGTTCCCGCGACGGGGAAAAGGAATATGTGAACTTCACCGTGAGACGTTGACCAAAGAGGGGCTGGGGGTTGCCAGGATTCAAGCTGAGAAAGGTTGGACCTATGTTGTAGACCACGTACAGGTCGCT
>Ga0306923_10002760_pt1 | contig 16256 bp, 14 predicted proteins | sample sta12Can44000108_FD_203841 | JGI IMG/M metagenome (GOLD analysis project Ga0306923, IMG submission 203841) | Lab enrichment of tropical soil microbial communities from Luquillo Experimental Forest, Puerto Rico - statanox.12C.anox.44.000.108 (v2)... | ecosystem: Environmental > Terrestrial >... | reverse complement strand
TGCGCGGTCCACGCGTCAGATCGCCGTACTTGGCGGTCTCGCTGATGAACTGGTGCATCTTGGCGAGTCCGCCCTCGTGCAGCAGGTCGACAATCAGCTTGAGCTCGTGCAGGCACTCGTAGTAGGCGACCTCGGGTTGATAGCCGGCCTCGACGAGTGTCTCGAAGCCTTTCACCACGAGCTCGGTGGCTCCGCCACAGAGCACCGCCTGCTCACCGAACAGATCCGTCTCGGTCTCCTCCGCGAACGTCGTCTCGATCACCCCGCCACGCGTCCCGCCGATGCCGTGCGCGTAGGCGAGGGCGCGGGCGTGCGCTTTTCCCGTCGCGTCCTGCGCCACCGCGAGCAGGCAGGGGACGCCGCGTCCCTCCTGGTACTGGCGGCGCACCAGATCGCCCGGTCCCTTGGGCGCGATCAGCACCACATCCAGGTCCTTGGCGGGCTTGATCTGGCGGAAGTGAATGTTGAATCCATGGGCGAACAGCAGCGCCGCTCCGGGCTTGAGCCCCTTGCGGATGCTCTTGTAGAACTCCTTTTGTGCCGGATCGGGAATGAGCAGCGCCACGAGGTCCGCCCCCTGCACGGCCTGCGTGGGCTCCGCGACCTCAAGTCCATCCCGGCGCGCCTGCTTCCAGCCCGTGCCACCGCGGCGAACGCCGACGACGACATCGAAGCCGGAGTCCTGCAGATTGAGGGCGTGTGCGCGCCCCTGGCTGCCGAAGCCCAGCACCGCAATGCGCGCGCCCTTGAGTGCCTTGCGGTCGACATCTTTCTGCGAATACAGCTTCATTACGCTCACTCCTCGAGGCCGCCCGGCCGTCACAAGTCATAAAAAAACCCCGCAGCGGCTGGTGCCGGTGCGGGGTCCTGTGTCTCTCTCGCTCGTGCCTGTGTGGGTATCAGGCGTTCGCGAGTGCCCCGCACCGCGCTCCCGTAAGGAGCCGCAGCAGGGGCAGTACCGGCAGCAGCACCCGCGCCGCGCGCGAAGGCAGCGGCTCGATGCGGGTAATTGTTGCGTCGGTGGTCATATCGCGCGAACCAAACCTGATAGCCGATGGGAGCATACCGGCGACGAGATTGTCAACGAACGATTAAGCTGCGCGCCGTGCCCGAAAGCTACCCCGCCCCCGCCAGACCGAGCGCGCTCGCAGAGGGAATCTTCCGCCGCGAGATCGTACCCTGGGCGTTGCTTGGGCTGGCACTGGGTCTGGTCGAGGGGGCGACGGCGGCGGTGCTCGTCAAGCAGCACTTTGCGGGCGTCGCACCGGCCCTCGCCGTGAACCTCGCCGTAGCGCTGGTCTCGGGCGCACCGGCGTTTTCCAACGTGCTGAGCTTCGTGTGGGCAAACCTCGCGCACGGGCGCGCACGGGTACAGCTGATCGTCGCCCTGCAGGCGGGTTTTGCGCTGCTGGTGGGCTGCGTGTCGTTTGCTTCGCGTGCCGCCGGGGGCCTGGTGTTGACGGTACTGTCGGTGGTGGCCGCGCGGGTGCTGTGGGCCGGCATCCTGACGGTACGCGCGGCGGTGTGGAGTGCGAACTATCCGCGCAACGTCCTCGCGCGCATCACTGGCCGGCTCGTGATCGTGAATTCGATCGCCGTAGCCTGCTCGGCGGCGCTGGTCGGCTGGGCACTCGAGGCACGCGTGGTAGATGCGCGCTGGCTGTACGGCGGCGGAGCACTCGCTGGACTCCTGGGAGCGTGGCTGTACCGCGCCATGCGCGTGCGGCGGGAATTCCGCCTGCTCGCCGCGGAAGCCGCGAGCGGCGCGCGCAGCGAGCCCTTCAGCCTGCGAATGCTGACGGAGATCCTCAGGGAAGATCCGGCGTATCGCGAGTACATGCTGTGGATGGGCATCTTCGGGGGCGGCACCCTCATGCTGACCGCGCAGCTGGTGCTGCTGTTCTCAGAACGGCTGCACCTGACGAGTGGTACGCAGATCGGTCTGCTCGCGGTAGTGCCGCTCATCACCCAACCGATTTTCCTCCCGTGGTGGGCGCGGCTCTTCGATGGCTCGCACGTCGTGCGCTATCGCTCGCGGCAGGGCTGGGCGATCGTGCTGGCAAGCGCCGCGATGTGCGCCGGGGTGTTCAGCGCCTGGCAGCCGCTGCTGTGGGTTGGCGCGGTGTTGCTCGGCGCGGCTCAGGCCGGTGCTAATCTTGGCTGGAACCTCGGCCACAACGACTTCGCCTCCGTCGGGCGTGCGCAGCACTACATGGGAGTACACGTGACGCTCACGGGGCTGCGGGGCGGAGTGGCTCCGCCGCTCGGCGTGCTGGCCTACATGGGCCTCGAAGCGAGCCACCCGGGTGCCGGGGAATTTGCGTTGGCGTTACCGCTGGCGATGACACTCGCCGGAGCACTCGGCTTCAATCGCATGCGGCGGCGTGCCGATGCACAGCAGGCGGCGCCGCGGGCCGCCGGGCCTGATTTAAGGAGAGCACGGTGAAACGTAACATCGATCCGCGGCACTACTCGCGCGTGGTGGTGGAAGGTGACAAGCAGGCGCCGGCGCGCGCCATGCTGCGCGCGGTCGGTTTCCACGACGAGGATTTCGGCAAGCCGCAGATCGGCGTCGCCTCAACCTGGGGCAACGTCACTCCCTGCAACGCGCACATCGGGGAGCTTGCCCGTGAAGCGTGCAGCGGTGTCGATGCGGCGGGTGGCAAGAGCGTACTGTTCAACACCATCACCGTGTCCGATGGCATCTCGATGGGGACGCCCGGCATGCGCTACTCGCTGGTCTCGCGCGAGCTCATCGCTGACTCGATCGAGACGGTGGCGGGTGCCGCGGGATTTGATGGGTTTGTTGCGCTCGGTGGCTGCGACAAGAACATGCCCGGCTGTGCCATGGCGATGGCACGGCTCAACCGGCCCTCGGTCTTCGTCTACGGCGGCACCATCCGACCGGGCGCCCAGCGCCGCGACATCATCTCGGTCTTCGAGGCCGTTGGGGCGCACGCGGCCGGCAAACTGACAGGCGAAGGGCTGCTCGACATCGAGCGCACTGCCATTCCAGGGCCGGGCAGCTGCGGGGGAATGTACACCGCTAACACCATGGCCTCCGCGATCGAAGCCTTGGGCTTGTCCTTACCCGGGAGCTCAGCCCAGGACGCGGTCGGTGAGGATAAGCGGGTCGACTGCCGTCGGGCGGGCGAGGCGGTCGTCCGTCTCGTGCGCGAGGGCTTGAGGCCGCGCGATATCCTCACCCGTCGCGCGTTCGAGAATGCGATCACGGTGGTCATTGCGCTCGGGGGCTCGACCAACGCGGTACTTCACCTCCTCGCTATTGCGCACGATGCGAAGGTCCGTCTCACGCTCGATGATTTCACCCGCATCGGGCACCGGGCGCCGGTGCTCGCCGACCTCAAACCGAGCGGTCGTTATCTCATGTCGGAGCTCGTAGCGATCGGTGGCATCCAGCCGCTGATGAAAATGCTGTTGCAGGGCGGCCTTCTGCACCCGGACTGCCTCACGGTGACCGGCAAGACCATGCAGCAGAATCTGGAAAATGTCCCGATGTATATGAGCGGACAGGACATTGTTCATCCGCTTGCGGCACCGCTCAAGAAAGACAGCCACCTCGTGATCCTCTACGGCAACCTCGCGCCCGAGGGCGCCGTGGCGAAGATCACCGGCAAGGAAGGTGAGCGTTTCGAGGGCCGGGCGCGGGTGTTTGAGGGGGAGGAGCGCGCGACCAGCGCGATCCTCGGCGGGGCAGTGCGGGCTGGGGATGTTGTGGTGATACGCGGAGAGGGGCCGCGCGGCGGGCCCGGCATGCGCGAAATGTTGAGCCCCACTAGCGCGATTACCGGGCGTGGCCTTGGCGATAAGGTCGCCTTGATTACGGATGGCCGCTTCTCCGGTGGGAGTCATGGATTCGTTGTGGGCCATATCGCGCCGGAGGCTGCGCTCGGTGGCCCCATCGGGCTCGTGCGCAGCGGCGATCGCATCACGATCGACGCAGTGAAGCGGCAAATCCGCGTGGAGCTTCCCGTCGCGGAGCTGCGGCGGCGCCGTGCAGCCTGGAAACCTTCACGGCCGTATGCCCAGACCGGTGTGCTCGCGAAGTATGCAACTCTCGTCGGCAGCGCCTCCTCTGGAGCGGTCACCAAGCCCATACAGCCACGTCGACGCGCTTTTTGACACTGCGCCGGAGTTGTCAGTGCGGAGGGCAGCGGTTACAGTTGCGGCGCATCCGTCGCTGCACGCAAACGGCGACCATCGTCCCGGGGGATTTCGAAGACCGCCGCGCCGAAGTGTCGGGGCGCTGATGATGTATCGGGTAAGGAGACCGGCAGGAATGTCTGCCGCGGGCGTTGGTTCCAAGACCCTCGGGAGGGGGCAACGAAAAAAGAGACGCCGGTCAGCGGCTGCTCGCCGGTGAGGTGTGGACAAAAAAGCTCACGACTAGGTACTCATGGCTGTCTACGTACACGATACTGACTTCTTCACGCGGCGTACCGCAGTACTCGCCTTAATCATCGCGCTGCATGTGTTCATCCTGTGGGCGTTCGCCACCGGGCTCGCGCGCAAGGCGATCGAGGTGTTGGCGCCACCGATCCAGACCGACATCCTGCAGGAGGAGAAGACCAAGGTCGAACCGCCGCCGCCGCCGCCGCCAGAGCTGCGCAAGGAGGTGGTGGAGGTGCCGCCGCCCGACATCAACATCGCGATGCCGGAAGTCGGACCGCAGACCACCGCGATCACCGCGCGCGTGGTGGAGAAGGCGCCAGCGCCGGTCGCGAAGGCTGCGGTCGCCGCAACCGCGGTGGGCCTCGGCAAGGGCTTCCCCAATGTCGATGACTATTATCCTGACGCCTCGCGCCGCCTGGGTGAGGAAGGCCTGACACTCGTCGGCATCTGCGTCGGACCCGATGGCAAACTGACCGAGCCGGCAAAGGTCGATAAGAGCTCTGGCCACGAGCGGCTCGACCAGGCGGCGGTCAAGGTTGCGCAGGTAGGGTCGGGGCGTTTCAAGCCGGCCACCGAGGAAGGCAAGCCGATTACCAAGTGCACGCAGCTGCCGATCCGCTTCAAGCTGCATAATTGAAATGAACGCCGCACCGCCGAGTGCGGCTTTTTGTTGTCCCGAGGAAAACTATGGAAAACCAAGCCACCACCGTCGTCTCTAATCCTTACGGCCTGGCCGCTCTCTGGTCGAGCGGGGACATCATCGCGCGCTCCGTGCTGGTGCTGCTGCTCATCATGTCGCTGGCCTCCTGGTACGTGATGCTTACCAAGCTCTGGGACCAGCGGAAGCTCAAGCAGTCTGCCCGTGTGGTCGAGAAGCAGTTCTGGACCGCAGCCTCCCTCAAGGATGGTGTCGAGCGCCTGAAGAAGGGCGATGACTTCCGCGGCATCGCGGAAGACGGCCTGCGTGCCGCTTCGCACCACGACGGCCGGCTCACCGACCGCATCGACCTCAACGAATGGATCACCATGTCGTTGCAGCGCGCGGTGGATACGGTCAACAGCAAGCTGAACAACGGCCTCGGCCTGCTCGCGACCGTCGGCTCGACGGCGCCGTTTGTGGGCCTCTTCGGGACGGTGTGGGGCATTCTGAACGCGCTGGTCGGGATCGGCATCGCCGGTCAGGCGAGCATCGACAAGGTGGCAGGCCCGGTCGGTGAGGCGCTCATCATGACCGCCATCGGACTGTTCGTGGCGGTACCCGCGGTCATGGGCTACAACTGGCTGCTGGGCCGCAACAAGACGCTGCAGGATGCGCTGCGCAATTTCGCGAGCGATCTGCATGCTTACCTGGTAGGTGGCGCCCGCGTAGACACCGGCGCCGCGGCGGGCGGGGTGCGTCCGGCGGCCGCCAAGGCAGCGCCGGTCGGCAAGTAATCGAAGCCGTCGAGCCACGATCGCCAGCGAGGGCGGCGCGAGGCGCAAGCGGGGTGCCGGTCGGGCACCCCGATTTGTTGGTAGAGGTGGCAGGTGAGGAGTAGTCCAACATGGCAATGAATGTCGGTGGAGATGAGGGCGGGGCAATCGCGAGCATCAACACGACGCCGCTCGTGGATGTCATGCTGGTGCTGCTGATCATCTTCCTGATCACCATCCCGGTGATCACCAAGACGGTGCCGGTGCAGCTGCCGAAGGCGGTCAACATCCCAACCCAGACCAAGCCCGAGAACATCACCATTGCGGTCGACAAGGAGGGCAACATCTACTGGAACGATCGCAGGGTCGCCAACCGCAACGAGCTGCTCGGGTTGGTCGAGGCGGCGGCGATCAAGAAGCCGCAGCCGGAGGTCCACATTCGCGGCGACAAGGAGGCCCGCTACGAAGACATCGGGCGGGTGATGTACGCCATCCAGCGCGGCAGCATTCTCAAGGTCGGCTTCCTCACCGAGCCCGACCACGGCGTGCGCGGTTACCGCTGATCTGATTCAGGAGCCCAGCCAATGTCAATTCCCGTCGGTGGCGCCTCAGGCGCAACCTTCTGCGACATCAACACCACACCGTTGATCGATGTGATGCTGGTGTTGCTCGTCACGCTCATCATCACGCTGCCCGTCATGACCCACGCGGTGAAGCTCGACATGCCGAACCCGAACGCACCTCCTCCGCCCCAGGATCAGCCGCCCGAGGTCATCGACCTCGAGATCGACTACGACGGCACGGTGGTGTGGAACGGCACCCCGGTCGCCGACCTGAACCAGCTGGAAGGCTACTTCCACTCCGAAGCCGAAAAAGAGCCGCAGCCGGAGATCCACCTGCGGCCGGACCGCCGCGCCCACTACGGCATCGTCGCCAAGGTACTGGCGGCGGCGCAGCACAACCACATGAAGAAGATCGGCTTCGTCAATGTGGCCCAATTCAGTGAGTAACTCTTTCCAGGCAATACGAAACGACACTATGAAGGCCACTGCTAGATTCCTTCCAGCGCTCATGCTAGGCGCCGCGGTCGCGGCCATCGCCGTGCTCGCCTCAGCCCCATCCGCTCTTGCCCAGGAGAAGGGCGAGAAAGGACCGAAGAACAGTCCGGCGCTCGCCAAGCCGCTGAAGGAGGCCAATGACGCCCTGAAGGCGAAGAATTACTCCGACGCCATCACCAAGCTGAGGGCCGCAGAAGGTGTCGCGGGCAAGACTCCCGGAGACCAGTACATCATCGACGAGATGCTGTCCTTCGCGTACATCAAGACGCAAAACTATCCGGAAGCCGCCAAGGTCATGGAGGCGAAGCTCGACAGTGGGCTCACACCGCAGTCCGAGCAGCCGATGCTCGTCAAGCAGCTCGCCACCATCAACTACCAGATCAAGAACTACGACAAGGCGGTCGACTTCGGCAACCGCGCGATCAAGGGCGGATTCGCCGATGACCAGATTCGCACGATCGTCGGCCAGTCGTACTACCTGAAGGGCGACTGGAAGAACACGCTCAAGTTCGAGGAAGACATCGTCAATACCCAGATCAAGAACGGACAGACTCCGACCAACGAGTCGCTGGCCCTGGTCTACAGCGCCTGCACCAAGCTCCAGGACGAGGCCTGTCAGACGCGTGCCGTCGAGAAGATGGTGACGTACTACCCCAAGCCCGACACCTGGGCGCAGCTGCTCTACGGCATGCGCAAGGAGACCTCGAACAACGAGGCGAATCTCCTGCAGACCTACCGTCTGATGCTCGACACGGATGTGCTCAAGGACCCGACCGATTACACCGAGATGGCGGAGCTCGCGCTCGACGGCGGCTCGCCCGGTGAGGCGCAGCGCGTGCTCGAGAAGGCCCAGTCCAAGAGCGTATTCACCGACCAGCGCAGCAAGGACCGCGCCCAGCGCCTGCTCGAGAGCGCCAAGAAGCGCGCTACCTCCGACCAGGCCGGCTTGCCGAAGCTCGAGAAGGAGGCCGATGCCTCCGCGACGGGCGTGAAGAACGTGGCGGTTGGCACTGCCTACCTCGGCTACGGCGAGTTCGACAAGGCCGCCGACCAGCTGTCGAAGGGACTGAGCAAGGGCAGCTTGAAGAGCGAAGCCGATGCACGGCTGACGCTCGGCATCGCGCAGCTCAAAGGCGGCCACAAGGACGACGCGATGAAGACCTTCAAGGCGGTGAAGGGTGATCCGACGCTCGAGCGTCTGGCCAACCTGTGGGGCCTGCACGCGAAGCAGGCCTGATCCTGGGCTAAGGGAGGAGGCGACGTATGGCGATCAAGGCGGGCGAGCGCATGCCGGCAGGGAAGTTAAAGCGCATGACCAAGGAAGGGCCGAAGGACATCACCACCGATGAGCTCTTCAAGGGCAAGACGGTCGTGCTGTTTTCCGTGCCGGGCGCGTTCACCCCGACCTGCGACGCCAAGCATCTTCCTGGCTTCGTGCAGCTCGCGGACCAGCTCCACGCACGCGGCGTCGATACCATCGCCTGCATGGCGGTCAACGACGTGTTCGTGATGAATGCCTGGGGCAAGGCGCAGGGCGTCGGCGACAAGGTGCTGATGCTCGCCGACGGCAACGGCGAATATGCCAGGGCGCTCGGCCTGGAGCTCGATGCGAGCGGCTTCGGTATGGGAACTCGCGGTCAGCGCTTCGCGATCGTGGCGCGCGATGGGGTCGCGGCGCGCGTCGAGGTGGAGCAGCCCGGTCAGTTCAAGGTGTCGGCCGCCGAGGCGATCCTGGCGCAGCTCTAGCCGCGATTCGTATGCGGGTAGGGCGCGGTTGAGGGCTCCGTCTCGCAATAGTTCACCATCCGGTTAACTATCGCGTCAGAGTGCATCGCACGCGCGGGTCCCCGAGGGAGCCTCGGCCCGGGGCGCGCCGCCCCGACTCAACCGATCAGCCGCTCGATCTCCGGGATGATCTGGAACAGGTCGCCGACGAGCCCGAAGTCGGCCACCTCGAAGATCGGCGCCTCGCCATCCTTGTTGATCGCGACGATAGTGCGCGCATCCTTGATGCCGGTGAGATGCTGGATCGCCCCGGAGATACCCACCGCGACGTAGAGTTCCGGCGCGATGATCTTGCCGGTCTGGCCTACCTGCATCTCATTCGGCGCATAGCCGGCGTCCACCGCCGCACGTGAGGCACCCACCGCCGCTCCCATGCGGTCGGCGAGGCTGTAGAGGATCTTGAACCCCTCGGCGCTGCCGAGCGCCCGGCCGCCGGAGATCACGCGCGCAGCGGTCTGGAGGTCCGGACGATCGTTCTTGGCGGCGGACACCGAGACGAAGCGCGTGTGCGTTGGCAACGTTACGCTGACCGCGGCCTTCTCGATCGGTGCCGCTCCGCCTGCTGCCGCTGCCTCGAAGGATGCGGTGCGCACGGTGCCCACCACCTTGCCCTCGCCACTCGCCTCCACGGTGAGGATGGCATTACCCGCGTAGACCGGGCGGCGAAAGCGCGTTGCGCTCTCGATCGCCATGATGTCGCTCACCTGCGGTGCTTCCAACAGCCCCGCGACACGCGCCATCAGGTCCTTGCCGAAGGTCGTCGAGGGTCCCAGCAGGTGCGTGAACGGCCCCGCGAGTGCCGCAATCTGCGGCGCCAGCACCGCGGCCAGCGGATGCAGGTTGGCGCCGTTCTCCACGGTGAGCACACGCGCCACTCCGGCGAGCTGCGCCGCCTCGGCAGCCACCGCGGCAGCGTCCGCGGCCAGCACGGCGATGGTGATCTCGGCGCCCGCAAGGGCGCGCGCGCAGCTGACACACCTGGCCGCGCTGGCATTGAGCTTCTTGCCATCGTGCTCGGCAACGATGAGGATCCTGGCGCTCACAGCAGTCCCTTCTTTCGCAGTGCATCCACCAGCTCGGCGGCATCTTTGACGCGGATACCTTTCTGCCGCTGTGGTGGCGGCTCGAAGCGCACCAGCTTCAGCTGCTGGCGCGGCTCGACTCCAAGCGCCGCGAAGGTCAGCGTGTCGAGTGGCTTTTTCTTCGCCTTCATGATGTCCGGGAGTTTCACGTAGCGTGGCTCGTTCAGGCGCAGGTCGGTGGTGATGACCGCCGGCAGGTCCACCTCAATTGTCTCCAGTCCGGCATCGACCTCGCGCGTGACGCGCGCCGTCTCGCCCGCAAGCTCGAGCTTCGAGGCGTAGGTCGCCTGCGGCCGGTTCCACAGTGCCGCGAGCACCTGTCCGGTCTGACCGTTGTCGTCATCGATCGCCTGCTTGCCGAGGATGACCAGCATCGGCTGCTCGCGCTCGATGAGCTTCAGCAGCGCACGCGCCACGGTGAGCGGCTCGATCACCCCATCGGCCTGCACGTGCAGCGCGCGGTCGGCCCCCATGGCGAGCGCGGTGCGCAGCTGCTGCTGGCAGTCGGCCGGGCCGATGGTGGCCACGATCACTTCCTCGGCGGCGCCACGTTCCTTGATGCGCAGCGCCTCCTCGAGCGCGATCTCATCGAAGGGGTTGATGGCCATCTTCACCCCGTCAGTGACGACGCCGCTCCCATCGGGCTTCACGCGGATGCGCACGTTGGCGTCCACGACGCGCTTGATTCCGACCAGGATGCGCTTCATTTCCTCGTTGGCTCTTGAGTCGCCCGGCGGTGGGCAGGGGGCAGCAAGTATAGCGGCAGGATCCTCGAGTTGTTGACGGGACGTGCCGTGGCGTTGACGGATTGCGTACCGAATCCCCGGCCACCCGACGAAATTACGCTCGGCACGATGGGCGAGTGCACCTCGCCCAATAAGCAGCTAGAGTCCACCGCATGCTGAAGCTCGCGTTGCGTCGCATCGCTGCGCTGATTCCCACACTGCTCATCATCGTCACGGTCTCATTCGCCATCATCCGCCTCGCCCCCGGCGGTCCTTTCGACGAGGAGCAGGGGGTGAGTCCCGCAGTGCGCGCCAACCTCGAGCGCCTCTACGGCCTCGATGCGCCGCTGCCCGTGCAGTACCTGCGTTACCTGCGTGCGCTCGCGCACGGGGACTTCGGGCCCTCGCTCCGTCAGCGCGATTTCACGGTGGGCGGGCTCATTCGCCAGGGTCTGCCGCTGAGTGCCACGCTGGGGGTATGTGCCATCGCGTTGGCGCTCCTCACCGGCATCCCGGCCGGCATGGCGGCGGCGATCTGGCGCTCTCCGCGCACCGACTTCGCCAGCGCCGCGCTCGGCGCGTTCGGGGTAGCGCTGCCGAGCTTCGTGATCGGACCGGTGCTCGCGCTCATCTTCGGAGTGCACCTGCACTGGCTGCCGGTCGCGGGATGGCAGGCAGGCTCGGCGCGCTACCTGCTGCTGCCCGTGCTGACACTCGCCCTGCCGCTGGCGGTCGCGCTTGCCCGCCTGACCCGCGCGAGCCTGCTCGAGGTGCTGCGCGCCCCGTTCGTGCGCAGTGCGCGTGCGCGCGGGCTCGGCGCAACGCGCGTGCTGTGGCATCACGCGCTGCGCCCGGCACTGCTGCCGGTCGTGAACTACCTGGGACCTGCCGCCGCCTTCGTCATCACCGGCTCGCTGGTCGTCGAGGCGGTGTTCGGTCTGCCGGGAGCCGGGCGTTACCTGGTGCAGGGTGCCATTGATCGCGACTATCCGCTGGTCATGGGCATGGTCATCGTCTACGGGGCCCTGACGCTGCTGCTCAACCTTCTCGCCGACCTCACCTGCGGCTGGCTCGATCCGGGGACCCGGCATGAATGAGAGCGCCGCGGTGAGCGGCGGGCTCTGGAGCGACGCGCGCCGGCGCCTGCGTGGAAACCGCGCGGCCTACCTTGCGCTCGCACTGCTTGCGGCCGTGGCGCTCGCCGCGTTCATCGTCCCGGCGCTCAGTCCCTGGGACTATGACAGCCTCGACTGGCAACATCTCGCGGTCCCGCCCGGGCTCGCGGGCGCACACTGGCTCGGCACCGATCGCCTCGGCCGCGACCTGCTGGTGCGCACACTGCACGGCGTACGGCTCTCGCTGCTGCTCGGGGTGCTGGCGAGCGCCATCAGCCTGGTCATCGGCCTCCTGTGGGGTGCAACGGCGGGACTCGCCGGCGGGCGCGTCGATGCGGCGATGATGCGCTTCGTCGATGTGTTGTATTCGCTGCCCTACCTCTTCGTGGTGATCATTCTCACCACCTTGTTCCCGCGCGGCAGCCTCGGTGTGCTGGCGCTCGCGCTCGCGGCAGTCGGCTGGCTCACGACCGCGCGTATCGTGCGCGCGCAGACACTCGCGCTCAGGCAGCGTGAGTTCCTCGAGGCGGCGCGCGCCACCGGGGTGCCGCCGCCCGGAATCCTGTGGCGGCACGTGGTGCCGAACGTCGCGGGACCGGTAGCGGTCTATGCAACGCTGATCGTGCCGCAGATTATCCTCTTCGAGAGTTTTCTCTCCTTCCTCGGTCTCGGAGTGCAGGAGCCTCAGGCGAGCCTCGGCAATCTCATCTACGCGGGTGCGCAGGAGATGGAGTCCGCGCCCTGGATGCTGCTGGTGCCGGCGAGCGTGCTGGTGCTGCTGCTGCTGTGTCTGAATCTGCTCGGCGATGGCCTGCGCGATGCCTTCGATCCCCGTGAGCGGTGAGGACGTGCACCGCGAGCCCGCGGCCGTGCTGAGCCTGCGCGGACTCGGTGTAACCTTCGTTACCGCGCAGGGGCCGTTGCACGCCGTGCAGGACGTGACGCTTGCGGTCGCACGTGGCGAGTGCCTCGGGGTGGTAGGCGAATCGGGCGCCGGCAAGAGTCAGCTGTTTCTTGCCGTCATGGGATTGCTCGCCGCCAATGGACAGGCAAGCGGCAGCGCGCGGCTCGGTGACACCGAGCTCATCGGGCTTTCTGCCGCTGCGCTCGATCGAGTACGCGGTGCGCAGGTCGGGATGGTCTTTCAGGACCCGATGACCTCGCTCACCCCGCACCTGACCATCGGCGAGCAGCTGATCGAGGTCCTGAGACGGCACCGCGGACTCGCCCGTGGAGCCGCGCGTATCCGGGCGCAGGAACTGCTCGAGCGCGTGCATATGAGCGACCCCGAGCGGCGTCTACAGCAGTACCCGCACGCGCTCTCTGGTGGGATGCGCCAGCGGGCAATGATCGCCATCGCGCTCGCCGCGGAGCCGCAGTTACTGATCGCCGATGAGCCGACCACCTCGCTCGATGTCACCATCCAGGCACAGATTCTCGCGCTGTTCGCTGAGCTCAAGCGCACACACGCTCTCGGACTGGTGCTCATCACCCACGACATCGCGGCGCTCGCCGGCGTCGCCGACCGGATCGCGGTCATGCGCGCGGGCCGGGTGATCGAGACTGGCGCGGTAGGCGAAGTACTGAAGAGGCCACGGGATCCGTACAGCCGTGCACTGGTACAGAATGCCGCCGCGCCGCGTGACGCGGAGCTTGCGCAGCCGGCCGTTGCGCAAGCGGGCTCCGGTGCGGCGGCGCTCTCGGTAGAGGGTCTCAGCGTGCAATATTCCGTGACCCGTGGCTGGCTCGGCGCGCGGGTACCGCTTACCGCGCTCAGCGCAGTGAGCCTCGAGCTGCGTGCGGGCGAGGCACTCGGCATCGTCGGTGAGTCCGGCAGCGGCAAATCGACACTCGCGCGCGCGGTGCTGCGGCTGCTGCCGGCCTCGAGCGGCCGGGTGGTGTGGATCGGCCGTGAGCTCGCAGCGCTTCCCCCGCGGGAACTGCGCGCACTGCGGCGCGATCTGCAGATCATCTTCCAGGATCCCCTCGGCAGCCTCGACCCGCGCATGACCGTGGCGGAGATCGTCGCAGAGCCGCTGCGCGTGCATCAGCGCTCGCTCACCGCCGCTGCCCGCAGGGCAGCGGTCTGCGCGACGCTCGAGCGCGTCGAACTGCCGCTGGCGCTGGCCGGCCGCTATCCCCACGAGCTCTCCGGCGGCCAGTGCCAGCGCGTCGGCATCGCGCGGGCCATGGTGCTTGCGCCCCGGCTGCTCGTGTGCGATGAGCCGCTGAGCGCCCTCGATGCGCCCACGCAACGGCAGATCGCGGCGCTGCTCGCAGAGCTGCGCCGCGCAGGCGGCCTGTCCCTGCTCTTCATCAGTCACAATCTCTCGCTCGTTCAGCAGCTGTGCGCGCGCGTGCTGGTGATGTATCTCGGGCGCCGCATGGAGCTCGCACCGACCGCGCAGTTGTTCGCCGCCCCGCGCCATCCCTACAGCCGCGAGCTCCTCGCAGCGATCCCGGTTGCCGACCCGGAGGTGCAGGCTGCCCGCCTGGCACGCGTACGCACCGGAGAACCGCCTTCGCCGCTCACACCGCCGAGCGGCTGCGTGTTCCGCACGCGCTGCGCACAGGCACTGCGCGAGTGCGCCGAGCGCGTCCCGGACTGGGAGCAGCAGGGTGAGCAGGGCATCGCCTGCCATCGCTGGCGTGAGATTGCGTGACGCGCACACGGAAGCCCGTAGCGGTTGGGTTATTCTTCCCGCCATGAAGAACGATCCCAGCATCCGCCCGAGCGAGGGCCTGAAGCACGAAAGCGGTCCCAGCATCCGCCCGAGCGAAGGCCTGAAGCACGTTCGTTATGAGATCCGTGGACGGCTGGCGCGGCGCGCGCACGAGCTCGAGCGCAAGGGCTACGAGGTCGTCTCACTCAACATCGGCAACCCGAGCGCTTTCGGTCTGCGCACCCCAGAGACCATGCGGCTGGCGATGATCGAGAACCTCGCCGAGGCCGAGGGTTATTGCCACCAGAAGGGCATATTCTCGGCGCGCCAGGCGGTGGCGATGCAGCAGCAGGAGCGCGGCGTCACCGGGGTTACGGCCGAGGACGTGTTCATCGGTAATGGGGTGAGCGAGCTCATCGACCTCACCCTGCGGGCGCTGCTCAACGAGGACGATGAAGTGCTCGTGCCGAGCCCCGATTACCCGCTGTGGACCGCCGCGGTAACCCTCAACCGCGGCCGCGCAGTGCACTATCCGTGCCGGCCGGAGAACGGCTTCGTGCCCGACCCCGAAGAGCTCGCAACCATGGTGACGCCGCATACGCGCGCAATCGTCATCATCAATCCCAACAACCCGACGGGTGCGGTGTATCCGCGCCCGGTACTCGAGTCCATCGTGCGCCTCGCCGAGCAGCGCCGCCTCGTGGTGTTCGCCGATGAGATCTACGACCAGATGACCTACGAGGGAGCGCAGTTCGTGCCCATGGCGACGCTGGTGCACGACACGCTGTGCGCAACTCTCTCCGGTTTGTCCAAGGTGTACCGTGCCTGCGGCTACCGCGTCGGGTGGGCGGTTTTCTCCGGCCGCACCCACATCGCTGCCGAGTACCTCCAGGCGCTCGAGCTGCTCGCCTCACTGCGTCTGTGCAGCAATGTGACCGCCCAGTGGGCGGTACAGACCGCGCTCGGGGGGCACCAGAGCATCCGCGAGCTCATCTGCCCCGGCGGACGGCTGTACGAGTCGCGCTCCGCCATCCTTGCCGCCGTACAGCGCAGCCGGTTCCTCACGCTCGTCCCGCCCCAGGGCTCGATGTATGCCTTCGTGGGAGTGAATCCGATGGTCCTGCCGGACTTCGACGATCAGCGGTTCGCGCTCGATCTGCTCGAGCAGCAACACGTACTGATCGCCCCGGGGGTGAGCTTCAACGTTCCGTATTGCAATCACTTCCGCATCACCAACCTTCCCGATGCGGCAACCCTGCGCGAGGTGTTCACGCGCATCGAGGAGCTGCTGACGAGTTATGCCGCGCTCGCGCGTCGACAGAGTGCACGTGGGGCGACAGCGCGCACGGTTCTGCGGTCGGCATCTCGGTTTAAGTGATTTCGATAAAAATTTAGCAAGTCACGGTTTTGTTTAGGCTTCCAGGAGACGTAAACTCCCATCTACAGCGGGGCGGCACCCTGCTCGTTCCGACCAGTCAGCGCGTGCGCGCGGTGCAGTGGGCGCACGCTGCCGCCGAGGCCGCCATGGCGCACCGCGTGTGGGCGAGTGCCGATGTACTCACCCCGTCCCGTTGGGCGCGCCGCGAATGCGAACGGCTGGGCGAAGACTCCCCGCAGCAGTGGCCACGCTTGCTGGGTCCGGCGGAGGAGTGGCTGTTGTGGCGTGAGGCCACACAGGAAGCGGCCAGCGGTTATCCCTTCCTCGATATCAGCCTGCTGGCCGAATCCCTGCAGCGCTCGAGCGAGCGCGCGGCCGAGTACGGCATCCCGCTCGATGCCGCGGTGGCAGATGGCGAGGCGGCGCTGCTGCGCGAAACGCAACGTCGTTTTGCGGCCCGCTGCCACGCATTGAATGCCGCGAGCGTCTCTGCCCTCATGCCGCGTCTGCACGAAAGCGGCGCCCCGCACGAGTTGCTGCTGCGGGGGTTCGACGTTTGTCCGCCCTGGCTCGCGCGCCTCACCCCCGCGCCGGCGGCCGCGCACTCTCGGATGCCGGAGTCTC
>Ga0306923_10002758_pt1 | contig 16259 bp, 18 predicted proteins | sample sta12Can44000108_FD_203841 | JGI IMG/M metagenome (GOLD analysis project Ga0306923, IMG submission 203841) | Lab enrichment of tropical soil microbial communities from Luquillo Experimental Forest, Puerto Rico - statanox.12C.anox.44.000.108 (v2)... | ecosystem: Environmental > Terrestrial >... | reverse complement strand
CACAGCAAAATTGCCCCCTTGATGACCGGAACGGATCATAATGAGAAGCCGCCTCTTTCGGCCATTATCTCAGCTCTGACCAGCTGCGGACATAACGCCGCAAATGCTTATGGCCGCCTAGTGCCAAGAGGAGACCTGAGCAGGTGCAGCAAATACATTGTCACTAGGGCGGGTCAGAAGGCGTTTGTGCTTGACCAGCTCCGCCAATTTTCGTGCGTGAAACTCCCTCGGATCACCAAGTTCCGCGGAGCCACTTGCCGATCAACAGGACGATCACGCCTCCGAAGATGCTCGGCCCTGCAGCCCAAAGGAATCTAGGGTATGAGGTACTCAGCCAGTAGAGCCATGAACGCTTTTGCCTGTGGAGCGCGATGTCACCTTCGATTTCGATTCGCTCAGTTTGTGGCGACACTCTATTTTTTAGAAGTATCTCCGCTCCATACTTAGAAATATTCTCCCAGTCTTTTTGCTCCAGTAGAAATGGTCCCTTTGACGTATAGGCGTACATTGGAAACGGCGGTGGCCTGTTTCCAAAATGCTCGTACACCTTCTCCATTAATCTGATGCCTAGCGCGCGGGTGTGATCGATGACCCCTATTTCATTTGCCGTATCCCGCAGCTGTTTAGCCAAGTCATCTATTTTTCTTTCAACCCGTTCTGCTTCCTGAACCGTATCGTAAAAGAAGACATCGCATAATAGTGCATCCGGAAGGTCGCCCCGAACAATTCGCTTCAAGACAGCATCAGTCGACAGGAAGGTGGTAACGTCGAAGTCCGCAGCATGATTCTTGGCAAACTTCTCTAGGTTTCGAGGCAGATCATCTACAAACCAAACCTTGGATTTCCCAGCCATGTTCTCTATTTCCTGTCGAGCATGACATTAGCTCCGCAGTGCAATCTAAACTGCGGTCCATCTCGCCGAAGCAGTCGTTCACGGGCTCAACCGTCAAGTCGCTGATCCAGTGGCGTTGAGGGCGAACGTTTTGCCGCCCCCCCTCACTTCTTCCTCCTACCCTGCTTCACCTCCGCTTCTTTCGCTTTCGCTGCCGGGCTTCCCACTTGCCACTTGGGGACTCATGCAACGCAGCATAAACTCGGTAGAACTCGGGCGACGCGCTTCAAGTCGATTCGAAATGCATCCGCTGCTCCCAATGCCACCGTGGCAGGATAGCGGATTGGCGAGGGTCGGGTCAGGCCTCGCTGCAGTGCAGGATTTCGAACTGGCTAATGACCGATGGGGTCCCCGGAAATCGTGCCTGACCGGCCCCATGTCAGCTTCCGCCAGTTGACAGGGTGAGTGCACCTCCTCTTCACCGAGGCTTTCAGCGGCGCTGTTCTCTAAGGTATGCCTGCGACGCTGCTTCGTCTTTATGCGGGGTCACCTTGTCGGGATCGATGCGCATCATCAGATAGGTGATGTGATCGTCGATCTTCGTGAACCAATGCCCTGTGCCAGCCGGAATAATGACCACGTCTCCTGCCTTGAGTTGATAGCTCACACCATTGCGAATCGAGGAACCATTGTTTCCCGGCCCATTGAAAAAACGCACGGTCTCGTCCGTTGCGGGGCGGCGCTTCATGTCCAGGATATCGGGACCCAGCACCAGCGTCCCCGAGCCGTCGATGGCGTGATAGACCTCGCTGACCAGATCGTGTTCGGCGACTGAGTTCGGCGCAGGCGCGTCCAGCTTTCCGCGATGCACGACGCCGATAGCGACGTTAGCCTTTCCGATATCGACGTCGCGCACTTGTTGATCGATCCGCCTGTCGGCAATCGCTTTCTTAACGTACGCTTGTATTTCGTCGACAGAAATGTAAGTCCCCGGGCACATATTGCACGTTGGTTGTGGATTATCACCCTGCGCATTGAGCGAGGTGACATAGGCGGTCAGGCAACCAACGGCCACGAGTCCCAGCATCACTTTTTTCATAGTGTCCTCCCGAGCCATGTCAGGGGGCGCTCATCGATCATTTTTCAAAGTCGACTAGCGCCCCAGATTCGAGGCGGGTTGTTGTCGCGCGTCCCGTGCTTCCGCCGAAAGGATAGCACAATTCGGTAATCCCGGAGCTTGCTGCCCTGCGGGATTTCGAGCCCGCCTTATGTCAGCTCGGGGTCAAAAGGAGCATTCACCTTTTGGGCCTTTATGTCAGCTCTGGCCAGCTGCGGACATAAACGCATAACAAATTAATGGCTGGCCTTCCCCTAAGGGTTTAGATACTCAAAAATCAGATCGGAATTATCCGTCCACGAATAATTGATTGGATCGCATCCAATGTATTCTGCAGGTGCTGGCCCTCGAAGATGTACTGACCAGCCACCGCGATTATTCGAATATAAATTTCCCTCAACACGATACGGAATTGGTGGACAACCCGACTTGAATACGTACGCTATGCCAAACCAACGTCCGTCAGTTTCGTAACCTTGAAACAACAAGGTTCCTTCTCTCACCCCAGTATCCGCCATGGCAGGGCGAGGGAAGTGATAGTAGATCGCCCGCGAATCATTCTCGCCTTCGACCAGAGTCATAAGAGAACCGTCGTGACTCCATTGCCCACGATCATATGGACCAGGGTATGCTCGTCCGAAGCTTCTACTAATCTCGGGAGATTGCAAAGCGCGATTTACTAACTCGATCCCTATTCGCTCGCCCACAGCGCGGGGCAGATCAGCAAGAAACGGACCTTGAAGAAAGAGGCGCCCGCTGCCTTTCCCATAAATCTGGTCGTGGAGCAAACGCATCGCCGTGAGCGGCTTATCGCAGACGTTAGAACGGAGGACGATCCAGTCGGTAACCTCGTTGAGCCGATTTTTCCGATGTAACGTGATGACGTCGGGATTCTTCAAAGCAGCTTGGGCGACACAATCGGTAGCGGCTTTGATGCTCGATTTCTCTAACTCGCTGCGCTCTATTGCGAACGCTGTGGAAGCGAAGAAAACCGTTGCCATTCCGAGACAGGCGGGCAGGTATTTCGACATTTCGACCCCCATCACGTGAGGTGCGAGTCCCGACCCAATATCAATGTTTAGAGAGGGCTTGTTTTCGACATTTGTCAATGTCCGAGTTTGCGGCTCGCCTGGCCGGGTCCAGGCGTTCAACCTGCCTGAAGAACGACGGCACATCGCGGCTCGGCGGGAGACTACTGCGCTGCAAATTTCCCTGAGCTAATGACCGTGGGTCGAACGGCGTCGGTCGCGCACGGCACCCGAGCATGATTCCCGCTGCGCCTCACTAACCGGACTTAATTCGTGCTCTCTAGGTTTTCCGGGTTGTGCCAGGACCGGACTCATGCAGTGCAGCAAAATTTTCCCTCACTCTGGTGCGAGTCACCGCCGGATTGCTCCGTAAGCGGAGGCCAACCGACACCGGCTCAGACATGCCGCTTGTGCGTCATCGGCGACCAATTTGAGCGAACGTCGGTCGTGGTTTGCCAGCCAGTCCCGGAGAACGTAACGCGCGGCCCTCAATGCTTGGCTTCGGCCAGCGTCAACGCTGGCGTCGGCGGCGCAATGGCCTTCGGCGCCGGATAGAACACGGCGGCATCACTAGCGCAGCGCTGTGCAAACGCGCGCAACCTGGTCTAGTAGTGCCACTATCGGCACTACCTTTTTTTGGGGCAGTGTTCGCAGGCGCTATTGTTGGTTTTGGCCCTGAATGTTCTGGAGATGCTGGTTTATGAGAGTGTTGCTATTAATGTCGCGAAGTTCCAGACCCCCCGTTACAGCTGCTCCAGCCGAGACGATAGTGCAGTTGTACGCTTGATTGGAATCGATAGACCCACCTATACCACAAGTGTGCCCGGGTAGAACCCCCGTATCCGGGCAAGTGTTGAACGGGGCGGAAACCGGATTCCCGGCCTCGTCTCGGATTGTGATAGTTGGCTTGGCGACCGGAGCATTGCCCGCGTTCAGGAAGTAACAAACCGCGAATTTTTGCGCGCTCCCGGCAAAGAGTGGAGTCGAAGCCAAGGTTACAGCATCTGCCCGTACGCTTATGGGTGCCAGCGCCAAAGCCACGACAAATGCTGCTGCAATTCCAGATACTCGCGTCATGATATTCTCCTGTTGCGTTCAATAAAAGCGCACGGCCGCTCTTCGCCGTTCGCGCGGGAGCGACGAACGCCGACGTACGTGATTGACTTCCGGCTTATGCGATATTCACGCATGAGCGAGTGCGGTGGTTTAGACCGGCAAAAAAGGGTAGTCGGTTTGATAAAGTGTCGTGCCTGCCGATGGCTCGTCCGCTGCCATCGCCCCCGGCGGAAATCTCGGCATCCTTCCCGCGTCAGAGGCAGCTGGAAAAAAATACACCACTGCATGATGACGTGACAACGAAAATCGGCGGGCCATGTTGCCCCTGGTGGAGTCGAGTACGAAGATACCGCGCATCAGCAACGGTTCTCGATGCTTGGCTCAAGTCCGTAGCGGAACGAAAGCCATGCTGTGCATCACAGCAAAATTGGCTGCCGATGTCGGAGATGGGTCAAAACGGCGGTGTCGCAGGGTCCGACTCGGGCGCGCCATTTCCGCTATCCCTCAGTCACCGGACTTAACTCGCGCTCTAAGGGATTTCCGGGTGGTGCCACTTCCGGAGCCATGCAGTGCAGCAAAGACGTTGCGACATGTAACTTGGCGCGAGCATTTTCTTGGGGTGAAGGCGCCAAGCTCCGGTAGCCAGCGACCGCGTCTGCGGCGCATTTGCGCATCAACTTAGCCGGAACTCGCACTTTAACGCGATTTTAGCTGGTCGCGCACGACCGCGATGTGATTGCGCAAGAGGTACATCATGCTCTCGTAGGCAATCGGCCTTTTGAGCTGGTTAGCCCGTTTCTCGAGACGATCGAGCCGCTCGATCAGGTCGGCTATCGGCGGCCCCCCTGCGCCGGCTTCCATCTCAACCTCCAGGAATCGTAGTTCACCGTATAATTGCGCAATCTTTGCCCGCATCAGCCAATTATACAGAGCCGGTAGAAACCGCATGATCGGGTACAGCAAGGCGAGAATCGGGATGAGCAGGACGAGCAGACGGCCAATCAGCGATGCCATCCAGAAGGGAAAATGGCTCTGTAACAGCGGTAGCCCCGACTTGTAGAATTGGACCGCCTCGTCGCTTAGCGGCAAATCGGTGCCTTCGGCCGCGGGGAAACGGCCGGCGTGCTGAAATATTCCAACTCCGGAATGGATCTTCACCGCCGCGCTTAGAAGGAGATCCTGGATGGCGGGGTGCAACTCCTTGCGCACCACCAGGCTGGTTTTGGGGGCGAACAAAGTCACGTCCGTGGGCGGGAGGTCTTTGGCTAGATCGGCGAGACCCCGGGGCACAGTCACTTTGCTCAGGAACGGATAAAGAGCGACATACGCATCTGCCCGGGCGAAGTTGCCAAGCCTGACACGTTCGTCGGTAATGAGTTGACGCACGATTGGGGAATCCCATTGTGCGACGAAAGCAGCCATATCGATCCGACCGGCCAGCAGCTCGTCGGCGGCGGCCTGTGGCTCGAGCGAAAGCAGTTCGCCCACCTGCTGGTCGAGTTCATTGCGCTTCAAGAGCTCGAACAGGAGCGCGTGGGTGCCGCTGCCTACCGGTCCGATCGAAACCTTTCGGCCGCGCAGGGCACTGGGCGACAGCTCTGCATTAAGGCCACCGCCGCGCGTCCCGATCTCACCTCGTCAGCAACGCCGGAGTGCCCAAATCTCCATAGCCTTGTTGCCGCACCGCCCTCCTGCGGCATCGCTTTCCCACTTACTTCCCGACGCGATTTCGTGCCTTGGCGGTTTTCAGCCGCCGGTCGCCGGAGCGTGTGGCGAGATCATCGTTGCCGGCGGCTGAAAACCTGCACAAAACTCGAATCCACCCTTTCGGCGATTATGTCAGCTCTGGCCAGCTGCGGACATAGCGCTGTGCCACAACCGGACTCATGCACTGCAGCATACGGAGACCCTATTCGATCACTTCATTGGCGAGTGCAAGCATCTTGTCGGGAAACGTAATCCCGCGCAGCATCGCGATCGTGAAATTGATGCCAGCATGGCAGCATGCTTAGGGCGCGTAGGTAATTACCATCCAACAGCCTGACCATCTTTGCGATGGTCGGATCCCGCTCTGTAGAAGCCGTGAGTCCGCTGGGCGCTTGTGTTGGCCATCGCAGGTCCTGCTGGCATGACAAGGATTGATTGGAAACCGCCTACGGGAGCGCCATCGACTGAGACTACGTTGTGGCCCATCCGGGCGAGGTCCTGGCCGACCAGGGTATAAAGGTTCGACTCGAGTTCTAGCCGGTTCGACACCTGAAAATGGCGGAAACGAGCCATGTCCGCCGCGGCCTGCATGTTGGCGCCAAGATCGAATATGTTTACCAGCACTTGCGCATGGCCTTGCGCCTGCATGTCACCGCCCATCAGCGTGACCGTCATCAAGGGATTGCCGCCCTTCATGACAAACCCGGCAGAGAGCGTGTTGAACGGCCGCTTATGCGGTGTGATCACGTTCGGGCTGTTCGGGTCGAGCGAGAACAGCGCTCCGCGATTGTGCAACATGAATCCATAACCTGGCACCGTGATGCCCGAGCCGAACAACGCGAAATTGCTGTTGACCCAGGAAACCATGTTCCCTTCGTCGTCGGCCGCCGACAACACGATCGTGTCGCCGCTTGAGAAAGCGGAGGACGTTGGCCCACTCGCCGAGGCACGTTCGGGATTGACTTTGCCGCATAGAGATGCGGCGTGCGCCTTCGACAAGAGCATGTCGATGGGCACCTTCACGAAGCGAGGATCGGCGTTGTAGCGAAACAGGTCCGCGTAAGCGAGCTTCTTGGCCTCAACCAGGAAATGCCAGTATTTCGGATGTCGTGGTCCGAGGCTCGCTAGAGTTGTCCCTTTCATCCATTTCGGTACGCAGGCTTCGAGAATGTTGAGCATGAGATTGGCGCCCCAAGCTTGCGACGGCGGAGGCAATTCATTGAGCGAGTAACCGCGATAATCACTTGCCGCGGCCTCCACCCATTCGCCCGTGTAATTGGCAAGGTCTTCCAACGTCATGCTGCCGCCGAGCGCAGCGGACTTCGCCACGATAGCCTGGGCGATCTCGCCTTTGTAAAACGCGAGCCGCCCGTGCTGCTGTAATAGGCGAAAGGTCTTCGCGAGATCGGGATTGCGGAATATCTCGCCGGCGACTGGTTGTTTCCCGTTTATGTACCAAGTCGCCACCGAATCTGGATCGCGTGAACTGCAGCAGGCCCGGAGCGGCAGTGCATTGGGCAGGCGCCAGTCATTGGCGATCCGCTCTGAGACCGGAAAGCCATTTTCTGCATAGTCGATGGCCGGTTGCAGAACTTCTTTGAAAGTGAGCCTGCCAAAACGTTTAAGGACTTCCTCCCATCCCCAGGCGGAGCCCGGTACGGTCACTGCGAGAATGCCGTAGACCGGCATTCCCGATCCGGGTCCCCAATTGGTTGGATCGGCACGGTAGCCAAGCGAAGCGAAGTGCTCGACTGTCGCCCCTGAGGGCGCCATACCGCTTGCGTTCAAGACGTAGAGTTTCTTTTCCTTCGCGACATAAATTACGGCAAAGAGATCGCCGGCAACGCCGGTCATCATTGGTTCGACCAAGTTGAGCACTGCAGCCGCAGCCACTGCCGCGTCGATGGCATTGCCGCCCCGCAACATCATCTGTAATCCCGCCTGGGCAGCGAGTGGCTGGCTAGTGGCCACCATGCCGTGTGGCGCCATTACCTCGGAGCGACTTTGCGCACGCCAGCCATCCGCACGATCGCCGCGTGCGGCATCGCACGCAGCAGGCTTTTCGTTGCCAATGCAAACCGACAACTGTGGGATCGTCTGCGCAAAACCATGACAGGGCAGGAGGACCACAGCCAGTAATGCGAAGCGACGAATGCCATTCGTACGGATTTTCATGAGCGTCTCTCGGTTTCTGCGCCAGCCTTGACGTGGCCAAAGCGATCAGACTGCATCAAGATCACAGTTGCCGTATTCAATTGCGACGTTCTTACCCTCTACATACCCGATCTCGGCAAGGCCCTGATGAAATGCTGCGACTAGATTTGCCACGAGCAAACCGATGTAAAGGTAACCGATCACGGGCGTTGCCGTTTGGGCCGCACTGGCAATGATGCCGTCGCGCCGCCGAGCGTGAGTATGAATTCTCGGCTTTGGATATATAGATTGCCATGCCTCTCCCATAGGAGGTCATGCCTATGCAGGGGGGGACGTTACCACGCTTCGATTGCGTGACGTGCGGGAAGTCCGCTTACCCTCAAGACTCTCCGTAAATGCGGACCTCCCCGTTCGGCGGCCCAGTGCCAGGAGCCGACATATGCAGTGCAGCAAATTTGGAGCCTTCTCGGCGGAGCTGGATTATATAATTTGGCGATGACCCGGGAGCTTTCGAACATCTGTCCGATAGTGTAGCGTGAGCTTGCAGGCTGACCTCAGGGTTGGAGTCTCCGGTCGCACGCGCGACGTCGGGCGAGGCCCGCGCCGAAGTTGAAGCTTTCGGACCGGACATGCCGGTCCAGGGAGGAAATCATGCGCAGCAGGAGGAATCCTCGCGGCGAGGATGCGCCGCAAGTTGCCGCCAACGGACTGCTCGATAGACGCGCGCTGCTCGGGCGCGGCGCGCTGATTGCTGGCGCCATGACTGCGGGCGCTGCGGGCTCGCTCACCGGCGCCGCCGCAGAGCCGCTGAGCAACGGTCCGTGGAGTCTCGCGCCGGGCGTGCCGGTGCCGCCTTACGGGCAGCCGTCCAAATACGAAGCCAAAGTGGTGCGCACGCTGAGCAACCCCAAGCTCGAGTCGCGCACCAGCGGGGCGCGCACGCCGCACCATCTGCTCAACGGTACGATCACGCCGAACGGCCTGCATTTTGTCGTCGCCCGCGGCGGCGAGACCAATGTGGATCCCGAAACGCACCGCTTCGTGATCCACGGGCTGGTCAAGCAGCCGATGGTGTGGACCGTGGACGCGCTGCATCGCTATCCGATGGTGTCGCGCATCACCTTCCTGGAATGCGGCGGCAACAGCGCGCCGCTCTATTCCAAGGAGCCGATCCAGGCCAGCGTCCAGGCGCTCCACGGCCTGTCATCGTGCGCCGAATGGACCGGCGTGCTGCTGTCGACGCTGCTCGACGAGGTCGGCGTCGATCCCAAGGCGAAGTGGATGATCGCCGAGAGCGCGGACCTGCCGACAATGAATCGCAGCATTCCCGTCGCCAAGGCATGGGACGACGCCATGATCGCGCTTTATCAGAACGGCGAGGCACTCAATCCGTCGAACGGCTATCCGATGCGGCTGTTGCTGCCCGGCTACGAGGGCAACATGAACGTCAAGTGGCTGCGCCGTATTAAGCTCGTGGAATCGCCGGTGATGGCCATCAACGAGAGCAAGCAGTACACGATCCTCTTGGCAAGCGGCAAAGCCTGGCAGTTCTACTATCCGCAGGAGGTCAAATCGTTCATTACCCGGCCGTCGCCGGGCGTGAACCTGCAGGGGCCGGGGTTCTACGAGATCACCGGCATCGCCTATTCGGGCAATGGCCGCATCAGCAAGGTCGAGATCTCGGCCGACGGCGGCAAGAGCTGGGCGCGCGCGGCGCTCAACGAGCCGGTGCTGAGCAAGGCGTTCACCCGCTTCCGCCTGCCCTGGAACTGGGACGGCCGGCCGGTGGTGCTGCAAAGCCGCGCCACCGACGAGGCCGGCAACGTGCAACCGACCCGCGAGGCGCTGATCGCCGATCGCGGCCCGCCGCGCAGCACGCCCAATGTGCTGGCTTTCCCTATGGAACACTTCAACGCCATCACCAGCTGGGGCGTCGATGCCAAGGGCGAGGTGAGCCATGTGTATGCGTAAGATGTCCACCTACAACAAGACGCTCGGCGCGGCCGCGCTCATGTTTGCGTTCGGCGTCGCCGGCGCCAATGCCGCCGACGGTCCGCATTTCGGCCAACCCATCAGCCCGGCCGATCTGGCGCCGTGGGACATCAGCATCGGGCCGGACGGCGTCGGCCTGCCGGCCGGCAGCGGCACGCCCGCGCAGGGTGCGCAGGTCTATGCCGACCACGGCTGCGCCGCCTGCCACGGCGACAAGGGCAGCGGCGGATCGGGCGGCCCGCTGGTCGGCGGCGGTCCGCTGAACGCGCCCGACAAGGAAGCGCAAAAGCTGATCGGCAACTACTGGCCCTACGCCACCACGGTGTTCGACTTCATCCGCCGCGCGATGCCGTGGCAGCAGCCGAAGACGCTCAGCGACAACGACGTCTACGCGGTCACCGCCTACATTCTCGCGCTCAACAAGATCGTCGGCGAGGAAGACGTAATCAACGCCGAGACGCTGCCCAAGGTGAAGATGCCGAACCGCGATGGCTTCATCATCCGCTATCCGGAAAAGCACTGAATCAAAGTTCTCCCCGCGGTGCGGAGAGAAAGCTTTCCAGCTCTGTTCCAAAGGGTAGCAAGGTTGAGGTTTCGGCCAACTGTCTCGCATCGAAGGCGGCATGACCGCTGGGTAAGGGTCGTGGCGGCGTAACAACGGCATAGCGCGGCTCCGATCATGCTGCCTAGATTTTCGTCGGTGCGCTAGTGCTGGGCAAACCTAGGTTTTGCGTTGACCCCGTCAGTGGTCTCTATGCCTCGACGGGCGCGAACGCATTTTTTTGAAAACCGCCTGCAGCGCCGCTGGCGCGACATTCCATAAGCTATCGTTAGGCAAATGCTGATCGACAAATGACGTGATGGGTCATAATGAGAAGCCGCCTTTTTCGGCCTTATGTCAGCTCTAGCCAGCTGCGGACATTCGGTCGGATGAGGCTATGTCGGAGAAGTGCCAACAGCGGCTGTGAGCAATCGCAGCATCAGGTAGCTTTGAGCCAGCGCTTTACCGCCAGTGTGTGATGGATCAGGTAGAGCGTATACGGTAACGCCGCCGCGAGTGTGCCCGCGTCGGCAGCGCGAACCAGCGCAGGGCATGATCGACGTCCGCGCTACATCGGGCTAAACGCGTCCATGCGAGGGCACATATGAAAAGCGAGCAAAAAGTTTTTCCGGGACCACTCAACGCATTCGCGACAGCAGTTTACATGGCTGTTGGCATGCCGGAAGCAGACGCGAAACTTGCAGCAGATACGCTCGTGCAGGCTGATCTGTGGGGCCATCAATCTCACGGAGTTCTGCGCCTGTCGTGGTATGCCGCACGCCTCAAAGCCGGCGTTTGCAATCCCATCGCCCACCCGGAAATCGTCGTCGATGCTGGAGCTATCGCTGTCATCGATGGCAAGCACGCAATGGGACAAGTTCTGACCGCTGTGGCTGCGAAAGAAGCAATCCGTCGAGCCAAGATCCACGGGATTGGCGCGGTTGGGTTGCGCAATTCCAGCCATTTTGGGACCGCAATGTATTTCACGCTCATGGGTCCGCCAGAAGGGTGCGTCGCATTTCTCTCTACCAATGCAAGTCCCGCGATGGCCCCATGGGGGGGCCGTAAAAAAACCGTCGGTACCAATCCTTGGTCGTGGGCTGCGCCGGCAGGCAAGCACGCCCCGATGGTGCTCGACATTGCGAATACCAGCGTGGCTCGCGGAAAGATTTATTTGGCCCGTCAAAAGGGCCAATTGATTCCGGAAGAGTGGGCGATCAATGCTGCCGGCGCACCGACGAGAGACCCGCAAGAGGCGATTGACGGAATCATTTTGCCGATGGCCCAGCACAAGGGCTACGCGATTGCCGTCATGATGGACATGCTGTCGGGCGTCCTCACGGGGAGTGCGTTCGGGAGGGGCGTTTATGGTCCTTACCAGACTGCGCATCGCAGTGGTCCGGCCAGCTCATGATTGCGATCAATATCGAATCGATTCAGCCGCTGGCCGAATTCAATGGTCGGATGGAGCAGCTGGTCGCCGAGCTTAAGTCAGTCCCTTTGGCACAAGGTTTTCAAGAGGTGCTGTATCCAGGAGAGATGGAAGCTCGCAACGATACAAAAAATCGTGCAAATGGGTTGGCTCTGCCTGAGGATACGTTAGCTGATCTTCAGGGCCTTGCCGAAGCGCATGACCTTAAATCTGTCCTGCCGTTTTGACGGCAGAACGCGCTCTATTTTCCTCTTCCTGCTACGCGTCCACCGCACCCGGCCCAGCGCCACCGTGTTATTTCCGCTGTGCCTCAGTAACCGGAAATAATCCGCGCTCTCAGGGAATTCCGGATGGTGCCAAGAGGAGACATTCAAGGCACGAAACCAGTTATCACTGGTATGCACGTGCCGGCCCGATTTGCGGAGCGCGCACCGGCTTGGCTATCCCAAAAAAGATCGTGACGCCCTGACCGCCACAGCGCGTCGAGAGCACTTCGTCGGGAACGCCGAAGCAGCTTTCAATGTCCTGCCAGTGATTCATGACCCAAACGTCGCCCGCCGGTCCAATGGCAAGATCGGTTTGCATCTGTAACCCTCCCCCCCATAGCCGCCCGGTGGCGAAATCTGGTCACCGGTCTTCATGCCGGGAGGGCAGTTCTCTCTGTTCTGGTGCCGCAAAGCTGCACGATTGGACTGTTCGCGGCTGCAAAGTTTGAAATCCAAACATTATCGTTACCATCGACGGTCGCAGCCCAAGGACCGGGGAGGCCGCCACCTTTGAACGGCGAGCCGGGGTATTCGGTCCCGTCCGGCCGTAGCAGCGTGACGCTGCCGCCGCCCGCACGCTGTTTGAACATTGCTTGTGTCAAAACCTCGTCGCCATTGCCACCAGTTTTCAACGTCAGGATCATGTCTGCTACGATCAACTCGCCTCGGATCGAGCTACCTAGTCGGTTTGTCACCCACACGTTGCCTTGACTGTCAATGCCTAGTCCGCTGCCGCTCCACCCAGTACTGAACTTCTCAGCCTTACTTGGATCGGATGCAGGGAACCTCGTTACGTGCCCGCCAAAGGCATTGGTCACCCAAATCCTATCCTGTTGATCAATGCCAAGATGAAACGGACCCAAGAACGACTTGCTACGTCACGGCCTTCGCAGACGATGCGGCCTTTGTTCAGGTCGCCCTTGGGAAACCGAAGTAGCTGGTCCTTGCTAATCCCGAGCGCCCATACATCCCCATTAGGGGCGACGATGATGCCCTGCATCAATCCGAGTTGACCATTAAAGGTGATCCCCTCAGGAGGGCTCAAGGGCTTGCCGTTCTTGTCGAACACGGCGATAGACTTCCCACCGTAGCTGGCCAGCCAAGCGTTATTGTTGCCATCGAGCGCCGCGCCGAAGGTGCCGCCCTGCATTCCGCCGCCAGCAAAGCCCGTAGTGATGGGCGAAAGCGGGCGACGAGTTGATCGAATAGGTGCGCCAGCCGCAAAGCTGGTGCGAGTAGACCTACCCGGCCGGCGCTGGGTCGCCTGTTGAGTTGAGTCCCAGAAGCCGTTGACTAAATGCTCGCGCGATAGTCGGAGTTCGAAGTCGTGCTCACAAGCTGGCCAGTGCTTTGTTGTAATAGGACAGGTCGAAATACTTGTCAGGCCCTGGCGGGTTGCCGCCCCATTGACCTTCGATCTCGGCACGCAGCTTGAGGACGTTCTTGAATCCTTCCATGTCGAACTTGGCGTCCTTGCTAAATCCCTCTACTGGGTCGGTCACCACTTCATAGGACCGCGCTGCCAGCGCGGGCGACAGATTGGCTTTGTCCACGAGCAATTGAACGGCCTCGGCCTTGTTGGCTCGATCCAGCAGCCAACGGCGGCCCTCCACGATGGCTGCGATGTAACGGACGAGCGCATCGCTGTTCGCCTTGGCCCAGTCGCGCATCACGACGACGGCACCTGCCTGGTATGCGCCAACATCTGCCGTCGCGGAGCCAAGCTCCTTCAGCCCGGCTGCCATGGCCTGAAAATTGAACGGTACATTCATTACCGCCGCGGCCGCGTGCGCCTTGTCCGTCTTCATCGCGCTGAGGCGTTCCGTCGTGCCTCCAACAGCATTGACGGAATAGTCGCCCTTGTTCAGGCCGGCGACCTTGAGTGCCTTGTACAGTAGAAATGCAAATGCCGTGTTTGGCGCATCCACCGCCACAGTCTTGCCTCGCAGGTCAGCCAGCGAATTGATCTCCGGCTGCACGATGATACGATTGAAGCCGTTGTCACCACCCGTGACGATGATCGCGTCAGACTTGGCCATCTCAACCATCGCAACCGAATTGTCCGCCGCCGTTTGGATGATTTGGTGGTCTCCGCGCGCAAGTCCCTCGCGTTGCACTGTGGAATTGGGGGTATAAAGGAGTTCCACAGTCAAACCATGCTTCGTGAACAACCCTTTGTAATCGGCGGCATAGTGCGGAAAGTTAGAGAGGCCTGGAAACGACATCACTTTGAGTCGAGTGTGGTCTTGAGCGGCGACCCTGGTTGCAGCGCCCGCCGCGAGCACCGCACCCATCGTCAGCAGTGTCCGTCGCGTCGAGAATTCCTCCATATCCGCCTCCCGTTTTCGCCGCTCGCTAATGAGACACTACCAAACCGCTGCGGCCGATGCATCACCGCCCTATTCTCGTCCGAGATTTTGACCGCGGATCACGGCAGTTCCTCGCCGAGCAAGCCCGCTGGCCGAAACGTGCCGACGCATCGCATGCGTTCGCGTGAAGTCGGTTGGAGAACCGGATGCGGGAAATCCTCACGTCCGGTTCGATGAGCGGGGAGGGGAAACGGGACGATGCCGAATGGCCCCAAGTCACCGCGCCTCTCCTCGACTCTACTTCCCATTTTTTCGGACCACAGGGCCACTGTCGAAACAGGCAGAGCGGCTAGTCGATCACGGTAAGTGCCTAAAACTGTATTGAGCAGCAGAACTGTACACAGTTTTGTATTTGCAGAAGGGGTAGGGAAGACGACCAGTGGCCAGCACGTAGAAGTCTTGTCCGAGAGCCGGATGCGGGAGATCCGCCTGTCCGGTTCGATGAGCGGAATGTGGAAACGGAGCCACGGCTGAACCACTAAGGCGCCACCAAACGAAGGGGCGGCAACAGATATGTTCAGCCTATAGCCACCGCGCCACATTCCGACTCTACCACAATGAGAAGCCGCGGCTTGAGCCGCTATGTCAGCTCCCGCCAGCTGCGGACATACCGTGTGGAAGGCTTAGGTCCGGGCAGTGCCAATAGGCGACATCGTCACTTTCGCGATCTCGAGAAAGGGATTACCCTAGACGCACCCGTCCCTGTCGAATCATGTCGCGGAGGGACTGGAATGAAGCTTCTCCGAAGACATTTTCTGCGCCTCGCCGCGGGCGTTGCAACGCTGCCGGCCATCGTTGCAAGCGCAGAAACCTATCCAACGCGCCCGATCCGGCTCGTGGTTCCATTTCCGCCGGGCGGCGTGTTCGACGCCGTCGCCAGGCCATGGGTGGAGCAGGTCAAGCCGCTGCTGGGCACGATGATCGTCGAAAACATCGGCGGCGCTGGCAGCTCATTGGGTGCCGCCGCGGTCGCCCGCGCCCGCCCGGACGGCTACACTATTCTGCTCGGCGGCACCCTCCCCCCACGTCAACGAGACGCTGCTCAAGAGCCGGCCGCTCTATGATCCGGTGAAGGATCTGTATCCGATTGCGGGCTTGGCGGTCAGTGCTTTGGCGCTCGCAGTCCATCCATCGGTGCCGGCGCAGAACCTCAAAGAGTTCGTCGCTTACGCCAAGATCCATGCCGGCAAACTGTCCTACGCGCATGCCGGCATCGGAGCGACGTCCCATCTGATCGGCGAGATGTTCAAATTGCAGGCGGGGCTGCCGGAGCTCGTGCAGGTGCCCTACCGCGGTGCCGGGCCGGCGATCGCGGACCTGATCAGCGGACAGGTTGCTATGGCCGTGGTGGCTGTAACCGGGCAATCACTCGGATTTCACCGGTACGGACAGCTGCGGATTCTCGCGGTAACGAGCCCGAAGCATCTCGTTGCCGCGTCCGAGCTTCCGACGGTGGCGGATGCGGGCTTTCCGGGATTGACCAATCAGAATACGATCGGGCCGCTCGCTCCTGCTGGCACGCCGAAGCCGATCATCGAGCAGATTGCACAGGCGGTGCGCAAGGCGCTTGCGGAACCTGCCTATGAACAGGAATTGATCGAATCGGGTCTCGAAGCCAGTGTCGATACGACACCCGAGAAATTCCGGCGTCGCCTCGAAGCCGATATTGTTTTCTGGACACCGGTAGTTGAAGCGCTCGCATTGAAGATTGACTAGGGCCTGTCTTCAGTTAAGCAGAATGATAGCCGAGACCAACTGAACGGCG
>Ga0306923_10002752_pt1 | contig 16269 bp, 13 predicted proteins | sample sta12Can44000108_FD_203841 | JGI IMG/M metagenome (GOLD analysis project Ga0306923, IMG submission 203841) | Lab enrichment of tropical soil microbial communities from Luquillo Experimental Forest, Puerto Rico - statanox.12C.anox.44.000.108 (v2)... | ecosystem: Environmental > Terrestrial >... | reverse complement strand
GTTATCGATTCAAAAAATATTAGTGCAACAGGCGGTGTAAGAGATCCGCATATTTTAAGGGCCAAAGATGGAAAAACATTTTACATGGTGGCAACTGATATGACTTCTTACAAAGGCTGGAACTCAAACAGGGCAATGGTTTTAATGAAATCAACAGATTTGGTTCATTGGCAATCGAGTATTGTCAATATTCAAAAAAAGTTTCCCGGCAATGATAGTTTATTAAGAGTATGGGCACCGCAAACCATTTATGATTCTCAAACGGGGAAGTACATGATTTATTGGTCGATGAAACATGGCAATCATCCTGATATTATTTACTATGCTTATGCCAACGATGCCTTTACCGATTTAATTACCGAGCCTAAACAATTGTTTTTTCCGTCCAATGGTAAATCATGCATAGATGCTGATATTGTTTTAAAAGACAGCATGTATCATCTTTTTTATAAAACAGAAGGTAATGGCAATGGAATTAAACAAGCTACTGCAACATCCTTAACATCCGGAAAATGGAATGAGAAAGAAAGTTACATGCAACAAACCAAAGATCCTGTTGAAGGCTCCGGTATTTTTAAATTAGCTAATTCTGATGACTATATTTTAATGTATGATGTATATACAAAAGGTAAATATCAATTTACAAAAAGTAAAACACTCGATTCGTTTACTGTGATTGATAATGCCATGTCCATGAATTTTCATCCGCGTCACGGAACCATTATCAACATTACACGAAGTGAGTTAAGAAATTTATTTAAACAATGGGGAAAGCCGAATGGTTTTCCTGATGTTGCATATAACCCAACCATAGAAGGTTATTATGCCGATCCTGAAATTTTATATTCTGAAAAAAATAAAAAGTATTATATCTATCCAACCAGTGATGGATTTACAAATTGGGCAGGCACTTATTTCAAAACATTTTCTTCGAGTGATTTAAATAACTGGAAAGATGAAGGTGTGATTTTAGATTTGAATAAAGATGTATCGTGGGCTAAACGCAATGCTTGGGCACCTTGCATCATCGAAAAAAAAATAAAGAAAAACTATAAGTATTTCTATTATTATGTTGCTGCACAAAAAATTGGAGTGGCTGTTGCAGATGACCCCGCGGGTCCGTTTAAAGATGCGGGCCAAGCTTTAATTGATACAAAGCCCGATGGTGTAAAAGGTGGACAAGAAATAGATCCTGACGTTTTTTCTGACCCTGCAACAGGAAAAAACTATTTGTATTGGGGCAATGGTCACATGGCCGTTGCAGAATTGAATGATGATATGATTTCCATTAATAAAAATTCCATCAAAATAATTACACCCGATAAAACTTTTAGAGAAGGCACGTATGTTTTTTACAGAAAAGGAATTTATTATTTTATGTGGAGCGAAGGTGATACCCGTGATGAAGATTATCGGGTAAGATATGGTACATCAACATCTCCGATTGGCCCTATAACCATTCCGGCAGATAATCTTATCCTTTCAAAAGATACAGCCAGAGGCATTTACGGAACAGGACATAATTCCGTTGTGCAGATTCCGGGTAAAGATGAATGGTACATCGTGTATCATCGTTTTTCATATCCCAACGGAATTAAAATGGGCAGGGCTGCGGGTTACAACAGGGAAGTGTGTATTGACAAAATGGAGTTCAATGAAGATGGAACCATTAAAAAAGTAAATCCTACGCATGAAGGGATTCCGCCTGTTGGGATGAGCTTAAAATAAGAGTGTACATAGCCGGCAAGCACTGAGATTTACGTTTTAATATTCATTACACCGGAAAATAAATAGATGGTGATTGCCGGGAATTTTAATGATACAGCTAATCCGGTTTCGCTAAAAGTGGGTAATAAATATTTGAATGTATCACTTACATCACACTCATTAAACACATTTATACAAAATGAATATTAAAAAGGTCTTTTTTGTTTTCTTGTGGCTTTTGTCTTCTGCATACATCCATATCTCGGCGCAAAGATCTTCCGTCCGCACCGATATTCCGCTCGATTCTATTCGTTTAAGCGATCCGTTTATTTTTGCTGATGAAGATTCGAAAACCTATTTTATGACAGGTACAGGCGGTTTGGAATGGCACAGCAAAGACCTGCGCCGCTGGACGGGCCCGTTTCGGGTGGTGGAAATCGATCCAAATTCGTGGATGGGAAAAACCCCAATGATCTGGGCTGCCGAAATTCATAAATACAATGGGAAATACTACTATTTTGCCACGTTTACCAATCGCGACGTGAAAATAGACACCGTAAAAGGGAATGTGATTGAACGCCGTGCCTGCCACATTTTAGCCAGCGACAAACCAGATGGAAAGTATCTGCCAATGAAGGACTCAACTTACCTGCCCGCTGACGAACCAACGCTTGACGCAACATTTTGGGATGAAGACGGACAGCCATATATGCTTTACTGCCACGAATGGCTGCAAAACTGGAACGGAACAGTGGAGGCAATCCCATTGAAACCCGACTTAAGCGGCGCAGCCGGCAAACGCAAAATTTTGTTTTTTGCTTCTGAGTCGCCGTGGAGCAAAGAAAAAACAACTAATGGAAACATCATTCCCAACAAAGTAACAGATGGTCCTTATGTTTTTCGCACACAAACGGGTAAGTTGGGAATCATTTGGACAAGTTGGGTGTACAATATTTATACGCAGGGCGTTGCCTATTCCGATAACGGCAAACTTAGTGGCAACTGGATTCAGGAAAAGGAACCGATTACTCCGCCCAATTTTGGACACGGAATGTTGTTTCGCACTTTCGAAGGCAAGTTACTGATGGCTATTCATAGCCATAAAGTAGATGAACGCGGACGTTATGTTCGCATTCCTCATCTCTTTGAAGTGGATGATTCGGGCGATAAGATTGTTGTAGGAAAAGAATACAAATAAATTGAATGGATTAAAAAAATAAATAGAAAACAATGAATTATAAAAAAAACTCGAGGATTATTTTAATTGGTTTATTGATATTCATCCATTCAATTCCGGGTATTGCACAAAAAGGAGTTGCACAATCAAAGCCAATCAGTCCTGATTTATTCGGTATTTTCTTTGAAGATATTAATTATGCTGCCGATGGCGGTTTATATGCAGAGTTGATTCAAAACCGTTCTTTCGAATATTCGCCTACCGATAAAAAAACCTGGAATGCCTTTACGGCATGGGAATATATTACACCCGGTTATGCTTATGGTTCCGTTAATGTAGAAACTACTCATCCGATACATTTTAATAATCCACACTATGTTGTATTGAACATTGAAGAAACGCATCAAGATGGAGTAGGGTTGAAAAATTCAGGTTTTGATGGTATTCCTGTAAAACAAAATGAAGCGTATCATTTCTCTGTTTATCTGAAAGAATTAATAAATCATGCTATTCCGGTGGTAGTAAAATTACAGGGGCGTAAAGGAGAAGTATATGCAGAACAAACTATTACAACATCATCTGCAGGTTGGAAAAAATATACGCTTGAATTAACACCCAATCAAACAGATGACAGTGTGAGTTTGGTAATCATTGCAAAATCAAAAGGTACTTTAGCCATAGATGAAGTATCTCTTTTCCCTGCAAATACTTTTAAACAACATGGCAACGGCTTACGAAACGATTTGGCAACAACTATTGCTGCATTAAAACCAAAGTTTATTCGCTTCCCCGGAGGTTGTTTGGTACATGGTGATGGATTAGGAAATATGTATCGATGGAAGAATACAATTGGTCCTGTTGAAGAAAGAGTGCAGCAAAAAAATATATGGGGCTATCATCAATCTGTAGGGTTGGGTTTCTTCGAATATTTTCAGTTCTGTGAAGATATTGGTGCTAAACCTTTACCTGTATTGCCTGCAGCGGTAAGTTGCCAGAACTCAGGTGGCACATGGAGAATAGGAGGTACGGGGCAACATGCTTTAACTATAAATGAAATGCCAGCTTATATTCAGGATGTTTTGGATTTAATTGAATATGCTAACGGGCCTGTAACATCTACATGGGGTGCAAAACGTGCAGCAGCAGGGCATCCACGGCCATTCAATCTTGAATATATAGGTATTGGAAATGAAGATAAGCAAACCGATACGTTTAGAGAACGTTTTAAAATGATTAATGATGCTGTTAAAAAACTGCATCCTGAAATTACTGTTGTAGGTACAGTTGGCCCTGCACCGGATGGAGAAGATTTTGATTTCGGTTGGAAGTTTGCCAACGAACAAAAAATAAATGTGGTAGATGAACATTGTTATATGAAGCCTGAATGGTTTATTAAAAATCAACATCGTTATGATGTTTATAACAGAAAGCTGTCTAAAGTATATATTGGCGAATATGCTTCTCATGGAAATACATTATACAATGCATTGGTAGAAGCCGCTTACATGACTTCGTTAGAACGAAATGGAGATGTAGTGCAATTGGCTTCGTATGCTCCGTTATTGGCAAAAAAAGGAAACACACAATGGAATCCTGATTTGATTTATTTCGATAGAACAAAAGTATACCCCACAGTTAACTATTATGTGCAGCAAATGTTTGGGAATAATGATGGAGATCTGTATTATAAAAATTTGATAACAGGCATTAACGATTCAACCGTATCGGCATCTTGTGTACAGGATTCAAAAACAGGAGATATAATAATAAAGTTAGTAAATCTCGAAAAAACTTTTCAATCTGCACATATCAATTTAAATTCTTTTAAAAACTTAAATAAGCAGGCCGCACTTACTGTACTTTCGGGTAATGAAAACGATAAAAACAATTTTGATAATCCTGATAAAGTAATGCCGGTAAATTCAGAACTGGATGTTAAAAAAGATATTGATTTTAAGATGTCTTCAATGTCTTTAAATGTAATTAGAATCAAAAGCAAAAAATAAATACAAGAATTTTAATCATTAATAATTAGGAACATGAGTTTTACCTCGTAGAAACATTACATTAAATAAACAAAATAAAAATTAAAAAAAACATTATTAAATACAATACTCTATGAAATTAAAAATATTTTCTGTTTTATTTTTTGCTGTAATTGCAATGAGTGGCTTTTCGCAAAGTGCATTAATCACCAATATTGCAGCAAGAACAACATTTAGTTTGGATGGTAAGTGGCAATACATTGTGGATCCGTACGAAACAGGGTTTTACGATTATCGTTTTAAAGAGCGACGAGAAAATGATGTTGAAGCCTACTGGAATATGGATATTCCTTCTGATAAGTCTGATAGGAAAGAACATGGATTTAGAGATAAATATTCTTTAAATGTACCCGGCGACTGGAATTCTCAGGATGCAAAATTTTTATATTACGAAGGAACCATTTGGTATAGAAAATTATTCAACTATAAGAAGTCTGCAACAAGCAACCGTTTGTATTTGTATTTCGGAGCGGTAAATTATAAAGCAGATGTGTATTTGAACGGACATAAGTTAGGCGAACATAAAGGTGGATTTACTGCATTTAATTTTGAAGTGCCGGATAGTATTTTAAAAGAAACAAATAATAATCTCGTTGTAAAAGTTGATAATAAAAGATATGCAGATGAAGTGCCTACATTAAATACAGATTGGTGGAACTATGGCGGTATTACCCGTTCTGTTCAATTGGTTGAAATGCCTCAGAATTTCATTCAAGATTATTCCTTGCAGTTAGCATCATCCGGCAAAACCATTAACGGATGGGTTCAATTAAATTCATTTACTGCAAATGAAAATATTACAATCGAAATTCCTGAATTAAAAATCAAGCAAATTATCAAAGCAGAAAAAACTGTAACAAATTTTTCAATCAATATTTCAAACATACAAAAATGGAGCCCCGAAACCCCCAAATTATATAACGTTATTATTGCTACTGCAACCAATCAAATCAAAGAAAAAATTGGTTTTAGAAATATTGAAATTAAAGGAACACAAGTATTGTTAAATGGCAAGCCCATATTTATGCGTGGCATTAGTGTTCATGCAGAAGTGCCGCAACAAATTCGCAGGGCATACAGTAAATCCGATGCGGAAATGTTATTGGGCTGGGCAAAAGAATTGAATTGTAATATGGTGCGGCTGGCACATTATCCGCATGATGAAAATATGGTTCGTACCGCAGATTCTTTAGGTCTTTTGGTATGGAGCGAAATTCCGGTGTATTGGACAATTGATTTTAAAAACGATGCGGTGTTGGCAAAAGCAAAATCGCAGTTATCTGAAATGATTACGAGAGACCACAACAGAGCAAGTATTATAGTTTGGTCTGTTGGAAATGAAACACCGATACACGAAGCCAGAACCAATTTTATGCATAATTTATTAAGTGAGGCAAAATTGTTGGATTCGTCTCGTATTATTTCTGCCGCTTTGGAAGTTAATTATGCATCGAAAAATGCAGTAAAAACAATTGACGACCCTTTGGGAAAATATGTAGATATGGTTTCGTTTAATGAGTATTTAGGCTGGTATAGCGGTTTGCCATCCGATATTAAAAAAACAACTTTTAATACCATTTATAACAAGCCGTTATTTATCAGCGAAACAGGCGCAGAAGCTTTAAGTGGTTTTAAAGCAGATAGCCTTACACGTTTCAGCGAAGAATATCAAACATGGTTTTATAAAGAGCAGGTTGCCATGCTGCATCACATGCCCGATAATTTTGTAGGAATATCTCCATGGATATTAGCCGATTTCAAGTCGCCTAAAAGAAACAACCCGGATTACCAGGACGGGTGGAATAACAAAGGATTAATTGACCAGCACGGAAAAAAGAAACCTGCATTTTTTGTATTGAAATCTTATTATGCGGAGATGAAGCAAAAATTAGAATAATAACTCCGGCTAAACAATTGTCTAATTTCTCAAGAATTTATTCTGGTGTTACGCCTTTATTAATCAATGCAAATTAATAAAGGCGTAATATTTTTTTATTGCAGTGAAAGGCTTCTGTTACTTCCCTTTTATTTCAATATTTGATTTTTGTCATGTTTTTTTCTGAGCAATATCATCTTTCACTCTAACATTAATCATATCTCGCAACAACGTTGCAACGCTAACTTGCACTCGTAATTCAATCCTATTCTTTATTATAAGAAAATTGAAAAAAAATTAAAAAAAGAAGTTATGAAAATGTTACAACTACAAAAAATTGCGAAAGCCTTTTTCCTTTTTCTTTTGGTTCAATCTGCAACAAATATAGTTTTTGCACAACAAGTAAAATATCATACAAAAGATGATTTAAACTTGGTGATAAGTGGAACCTCTACTTTGCACGATTGGAGTATGAAAGGTGCAAAAGGAGAAATAAACGCCTTATTCACTTTTAATGCAGCCAATCAGATTACTGCATTAAATACTATGTCTTTTACCTGCCCAGCAGAAGGTATTAAAAGCGAGCATAGTGCAATGGATAAAAATGCTTACAAAGCATTAAAGTCAGATAAAAATCCGGCAATAACCTATACGCTTGCATCTGCAACAGTTAGTCCTGTAAATGCTACAGAGTTTACAGTAAAATGTATAGGAAAATTAACTATCGCTGGTGTAACACGGGATGCGGATTTAATAGTTACCTGCAAATTAAATGCAGATAAAAGCATAAGCGTAAGCGGCTCAAAAAAAATAAGCATGAAAGAATTTAACATGGAGCCACCAACATTTATGATGGGTACTATTAAAACCGGTAACGATGTTGTATTAAAACTTAATCTAACAATTAGAAAATAAACTTCACACATTCACTAAAATCAGATATATGAAAACTAAAATTTACGGCTTAGTATTATCAACATTAGGGGTACTACCTTTATCTTTAACTGCACAGCAACAATGGTTGCAGGGCAAAGTAGCAAACTTAAGAGCATACGATAAAACAGGTATTAATGTTTTTGAAGATGCAAAAGATACAACAACAAAATATAATGGTTTAACCGTTAAATGGGGTGCCGGATTTACACAGCAGTTTCAGAATTTGAAACACGAAAACCCGGATGCATTAAACAATACAGTCGGATCTTTTTCAAACGGTGTTTCTGTTGCCGGTAATAAATTAAAAGTTATTACTGCCGGTTTTCAAACAGCTCAGGCAAACTTGTTTATGGATGTTCAGTTGGCAGATGGTATCAGGTTAAATGTTACCAGCTATCTCTCTGCAAAACACCATAACGAAACATGGGTAAAAGGCGGCTACATTCAATTTGATAAATTACCTTTTAAAGGGCAATTCTGGAGCGATTTAATGAAAATAACTACAGTTAAAATCGGTCATTTTGAAGTAAACTATGGTGATGAACATTTTAGAAGAAGCGATGGCGGACAAGCTTTATACAATCCGTTTATGGAAGGAAATGTAATGGACGAATTTGCAACAGAAATCGGCGGTGAAGTTTATCTTAAGAAAAATGGTTGGTTTGGTATGTTCGGATTAACAAACGGAATGATTAAAGGAAATATCGATTCTTTGTATTATGCAAGCAATCCTGATGGAAACTTACACAAATCTCCTTCTCTTTTATTGAAAGGCGGATTTGATAAAAAAGTTGCAGAAAACGTTCGTTTGCGTTTTACAGCATCTTACTATGGCAACCAAAGTTGCGGAAGTAACACATTGTTTGGTGGCGATCGCACAGGTTCTAACTACCAATATGTAATGGAATTAAACTCTGCTAATCCAAGCAGCACAACAGGTGCAGGTACCCCATTAGCATTCTCCGGCCGTTTTAATCCGGGATTTTCTAAAAAAATTAATGCTGTTATGTTAAATGGTTTCTTAAAAACAGGCGGACTTGAATTGTTAGGTACTTACGAAACAGCTTCAGGAAGAACTGCAACAGAAACTTCTGACAGAAAAGCAAATCAATATGCAATAGAAGGTGTTTACAGATTCGGAAAAACTGAAAACATTTTCATCGGTGCCCGTTATAATTCTGTTACCGCCGGATTAAAAGGCGTAACTAACGATGTTACTGTTAACCGTTTTGCAATTGCAGGTGGCTGGTTCTTAACTAATAATGTTTTATTAAAAGCTGAATACGTAAATCAATTGTATAAAAACTTTGTAAATACAGACTATCGTGCCGGTGGTAAGTTTTACGGTTATGTAATTGAAGCAGTGGTAGGATTTTAATTGTTTCAAAAAACTTGGATAGTTTTTGTACGTTTAAACGGCCAGATTGATTAGCTTCATTCTGGCTGTTTTTTTTCTTCTATGCTTAAAATAAAAATCAACACCATCTATTTTTTAGCAATGTTGCTTATTGCAACATTTGTTTATTCATTTACGTATAAACCATCTCCTCAGTTATTGAAATTTATTATTCAGAAAGGCGGCGGTTTAAGGGTTGACGGCAGCACCAATATTAATACATTTGCCTGCGAAATTTCGGATTATGCAAATGGAGATACACTAACCATTGCCAAAAATATTAAAACGAGTGCGGTGCAGATGAACGGAACATTAACGGTTAATATTTCGGACTTTAATTGCCATAATGCTATTATGACTTCTGATTTGCGGAAGACATTGAAGATGAAAGAATATCCAACAATGATCATTCGTTTTATATCTATTAACAAATTTCCCGAACTGAATAACACATCTGAACAGGAAACCGGAATTGCAGAAATTGAATTAGCCGGTGTTACCAAGAGATTTGACGTGAATTATACTTTTTCGATTGATGAAAATAAAAACGTTCATCTGCAAGGCACTAAATCTGTTAAGTTTACCGATTTTAATTTAATTCCCCCGAGAAAATTGGGAGGTATGATACAGGCTAAAGATAATTTGGATGTACTGTTTTATTTAAATCTTAAATTGGTAAAATAGCTGCTGTTAAGGATTTAATTTTGCCAATAGTATACCTGCAACTATTGCCTGAATTAAGCCGTATAAAAACCAGCTTGCCACCATTATAAAAGTAATATCTAAAGAGCTGAAGGTAATCCACATTACAGGCAATAAAGCCACAAGGGCATATACGCAACCAAACTCTAAACCGCGTAAAATAGAACTTCCCTTAAAAACACTTTTAAACCGCGACCACATTACAGCCAATGCAAAACTTATAATAAATGCATGGGTGTAGAATAACAGGTCTCTGCTTCCGTCAGAATTAAAAAGCGGGTTATTATACTCTACAAAAAGACGAGGAAAAAACTTTACGGCTAAAAATAATCCACCGTAGCTAACTACAAATAATACAACACCAATTATTAATCCTGTTTGCAAAATTTTTTTCATACAGATAATTTTAAGGGAAACAAGAGATTAATTATTAAACGATGCATTTAGTGGTCTCGTCAGGAATCGAACCTGAATCTGGAGCTTCGGAAACTCTTATACTATCCATTGTACTACGAGACCTGTGCTGCAAATATAAGCGATGAAAAATGAGTAATGAATTTTGAATGGGGAATGATGCAATAAGTGTATTGTTGAATAATGATTTGGCGTACAAGCGAGTGACACAACGATGCCGCCATGAAACTCAAAAGTTGGTAACATTATTTTTCGTCTATTGTTTCTTTACAACAAATGCGGTTTGGCTTCTGTTAAACCTGCATTGGTAACAATTACATATTCGGGTTTAAATGCTGCAATATTGTTGGCACCGCCATAAGACAAAGCGGAACGTACCCCATCCTGTAAGCCCTGCAACACAAATTTTACACCGCCTTTAAATGGAATAACGGTTGATTCGCCTTCAACATTTCTTTGCTCCTGACCGTGTGCAGTTTTGGTTTCAAGCGATGCAGCACCACGATAACGTTTAAATAATCCGTTATTTTTTTCGATGATTTGCCCGGGAGATTCTTTGGTGCCTGCAATTAGAGAACCGAGCATTACACATTGAGAACCGAGTGCTAAAGCTTTGGCAATATCGCCACTGCCACGTATGCCGCCATCGGCCATTACAGGCAAATTTGTTACGGCAACAATATTTTCCAGACAAGTGACATTTGGTACGCCAAAACCTGTTTTTAAACGGGTAGTACATAAAGATCCGCCACCCACACCTACACGTAAACCATCGGCTCCCCAGCTTTCTAAATCTTTTGCAGCTTGTGCACTGGCAATATTACCGGCAATAATATCAACATGAGATGGTAATATTGATTTGAGCTTTGCAATGGCTTGTTTTACCAATTCGTGATGGCCATGTGCCACATCAATTAAAATAATATTGGTGCCTGCTTCGGTTAATGCTGCAGCTCTTTCTGCAAAATCTCCGTTTACACCAACAGCAGCCATTACAGGAATGGTATAGGTTTCACTCCAATCATCAGACAATGTTAACCACTTTTTTTGCAGCTCGTGTTGTTGAATATGCGCTACTACTTTTTTAATTTCATTGCATTGATCTTCTATTGATAAAAAACGATGAATACAACCAACACCGCCGGCTTCAGCCATTTTAACAGCCATTTTGCTTTCGCAAACCGTATCCATACAAGATGCAACAAAAGGCGTGCATAAATAATAGTTTTTTGAAACTTTTGAAAACAGGCTGATATTTTTTCTGGATATAACATTTGAAAATGAAGGAACGAGTTGAATATCGTCGTACGTTAATGCTTGTTGTTTCATGTAAACTGTTTTTATTTTCCGAAAGAAGCAATATTACTTCCAAATATTTTTACTGCAATAGCCAGTAATATTACACCAAAAAACTTTCTGATGGCAAGTAGACCTGCTTTTCCCAATCCTTTTTCAATCCATTGTAAAGAGCTCAAAACAATATAGATAACAATCAGGTTTACAAAGATTCCGCCCAAAATATAAATTTCTTCGAAGTTGGCTTTTAAAGACATTACAGTGGTTAACGTTCCTGAGCCCGCAATTAATGGAAATGCAATAGGCACAACATTTCCCGAAGGAGCATCTTTTTCGCTTTTAAATATTTCGTGGCCTAAAACCATTTCTAAACCCAGTAAAAAAATTACAATGGAACCACCAACGGCAAACGATTTAACATCAAGTCCCAGAATCTTTAAGAGGCTTTGCCCGAAGTATAAAAATACCAGCATTAAAGCTCCCGACACTAATGTTGCGGTAACATTACTGATGCCGCCCATTTTTTCTTTTAAAGAAATTAATAAAGGAATGGAGCCGATGATGTCTATTACTGCAAATAATGTAAAAGTTACAGTAATCAGTTCGTTTATATTGAAGTTCATAAAACAGTGTTTACTCAAAATTAAAAAACATCCTGCATGCAGGATGTTTTATTTGATTTAGGGGGAGGGGATATTAAATTCCGAAATGTATTTTTCTTAACATTGTATATTCTGTTTGTAACAGCCGTAAACAATCAATACATAAACAATCACTAAACTTATCTTCTATATATATTCTTTCTTCATTACTTAGATAAATTTTATTGCATTGGCATTCGGTTATATTGCCTGCTTTGCATTCAAACGGTTTTCCGCATTTGCAACAAGATTTTATTTCGTGATGTGGCATGAGAAAGGGTTTATTAGTTTTTGCTTTTAGTTTTGCACTTTCAGCATTATAAATTCAATGTAGCTCCAACATTAAACATAAACGGGATGCTGTTATAACCCCTTACATCAAAGAACTTTTTATTGGTAATATTTTGCATATCGGCAAAAAATTTAATGTGCTTGTTTAAAATATATTCAGCATAAGCATTCACTAAAAAATAGTCATTTAATAATACATCGGGTTGTTTGTATCCGCCAACATCGTATCTGCTGCTTACATATTTGCCGTTTACACTAACATATAATTGCGGTGTTATTTGGTATGCAATAGAAAGATTGATACTGTGTTTTGGCCTGCGTAAAGCATAGGTATAAGTAGTGTCGTTATAATTTATGCGATTTTCTGTAGATTCTTTAATACCCAGCAATGCATAATTGGCAGTAATATTTAATTTACTTGTTGGGCGAACTGTTAATTCGTACTCAAGCCCATTGGTTTTTTGCTCTGTAAAGTTGAAATATTTATAAGAGATATAATTATAATCAATACCCTCTGTTATATCTCTGTAAAAATAAACCAATCTGTGGCTAAACTTGTTTAAATGTTGTTCTATGCCCACTTCATAATTGGTAGAAGTTTCTGCTTTTAAATTAACATTGCCGCTATAGGTATCATACAACTGATAAATACTTGGTGCTTTGAACCCTGATGCAATGCTTCCGAAAACTCTGCTATTGTTAGATATTTTGTAAGAAGGATTAAAAGTATAAGTATAATTTGTGCCATAACGTGAATGGTTATTATATCTGCCGCCCAACTCAATATTTAATTTTTTATTATTGGAGGCAAACAATACAGATGTATATGCAGAATATTGATGCAAAGAAGAATCTTTATAAGGAGATGCCCCCCATGCAGATGAAACATAAGCCCCGTCCATTGAAGCAAAACGAAAATCGTTACCAACCAAAATTGTAAAATTTTTATTCAATGAATACGATGCATACAGCTCATAAAAATTGCTGTAACTTCTGTAATCGTTGGTTGAATATGTTGTGCCGCCTGATGCAAAATTATCATCGTAGTGCCTTGTGTTGTGCGAATATTGGTAATTGCCTGTTACAACCCATGCCGATTTTTTATAATTAAATCCGGCACCGGTAAAGAAACTTTTATTATTGATAAAATAATTCGTCTTATCACTAAAAACACCTGCATCAATATCTGCTTTGTACTGGCTGTACTGAATAAATGATCTTACTGATAAAGCACCTGTGAGTTGATATTGTACAGCAGCATTGGTAGAGTTACCGTTGTAGCCGTCTTTATCGAAATTTTTTATACCTGTACTATCGTATGCTGCAGAAAACCCACCGGTATACAATTTAGCATAACGTGTGGTGTAAGTAAGTTTCCCAATTTTTCCATACGCCTGCACATTGCCTTTAAATGTTTCGTAACTGCCGCCTGCTGCAGTAGCTTTTACATTAAAGACTTTATTTACATCTTTTTTTACGGTAATAATGTTAATTACACCGGCAATCGCATCACTGCCGTATAAAGTACTTTGGGCACCTTTACAAATTTCAATACGTTCAACATCATTCAGCGAAAATAAATTCAAATCAAATTCATTATTAATCATCGATGGATCGGACGTTGGTATTCCGTCAATCAATATTAAAGTTCTTCCGCTTCCAGCACCACGCATAAAAACGGTTTGTACGGTTCCTGCATTATTTAAAGCACCGTTAATGGTAATACCGGCTTGCTCATTTAATAATTGAGCCACAGTTTTACCCGTACTTTTTTCAATTTGTTCTTTACTTATTACAGTAATAACTTTTCCCGTTGTACTCTGTTTTTGTTCTGTTTTATTAGCAGTAACAATAACCGGGTCTAAAGATTTTCCATGTAATGTGTCTTGTTGAGAAAATGCCAGAACTGTTGCCAGCATTGAGGTTGAGAAGAGCGTTAATTTTTTGCCCATTGTTTAAAAAAGTTTGTTGGTTAACAATGAGCTTCCAGGAAAAATAAAAAACGGAGAAATATAAATTGCCCTGCCGGGCATTTTACATTCCATGCTTTTCACCCGAAAGCCGTGAATGGTCTCCGAAAATATTTCGGAGTTTGCACCTGGCAGGTCTTCTGGCTTGTGTTATGCAAAACTCCTTCCCATTGACATCATTTTAATCAACAGTGGAATCTATGTTCTGCATTTGTGAATTGTTAAAAGTCAATGGTCAAAAAATTCGCCATTCACTACTCACCATTCACATCACTTACAGCTACGGGGATAGCTCCTGATTTTAACAGGATTCCCTTTTAATCTTTCGGATGAATTTTTTCAATACCAACTTTATTCGCTGTGGCATCGTCCCTTGCGTCGCAATCACTTCATCAGTATAACTCATGGCAGCAATTGCAGGGCGGGCATCACCTTTCAGAACCAAACGCAATGCAAAAGTATCATTACAAAGCGTAAATAAAAATCTACTTGTTCACGTAGTGGTGAAAAGTTTGGCAGGCAGTTTACAATTTATAGTGCAGCCGAAAAAAATGCGCAAAAAAGAAAATGAAATTTAGGTACCGACGAAACCAATATTTTTTCAGTAAGGTATAAAATAAGTCAACCAGATTCGGACGCTTTGCCAGCTGGGCCTGTTTCCTGAACTTGCCTTAAATCAGGCTGTTGAAGACAATTAATTTTTTTTTAATACCAATGGTTTTGTATAATACATTAGCTTTTAGTCACAATAAAAGCTCAAATGTTTAAAAATAAAGCAAACGTTGTGATTTGCTTTCAAACTTCCTAACGCTAAGCCATATCCGAACCATTTATTTCCTAATATTTTTCTATTTTCATTTTATTTTTATTGCGAAGCAAATCACAATAAGGATTATTCCGTTGTGAAAACATTTAAGCCGGCCTCGTCTTACAATACGGGGCTTTTTTGTATTCTTTCTTTTGTCAAGTATCAAAGGGGGAGTTTTAAAGATATATATTTTTACTAATTTAATAAATATTTTTCTATAAGATAATATTGTTAATAATGTATAAACATTGTGTCAAGAAAAAACATTTGTATTGTAAAAGCCATTTGCACCACTCTATACCCGGCGACTGAACTGGGGTTATGCTTAATATTAAGGTGATACTTAATGATACAGATTACAGCGTATTTTTTGTAAAGAACCTGCCTTTTAAAATTTAATATAGAGAACTGTTGCATTATTAAAAAAAAGATTATATTTTGTTGTTTTATTTGATGCCTGTATCCTTTTAATGCACATTTTACATAGGCTCCTTTTCGGTTTTACAAAGTGTATAATAAACCGGATACTGCATACTGGTTACCATATTCCCCCTTTTTTGTTCAGTAAATAAAGCCTGTTAAAAGCAGGAAGGATAATCATACAACTTGTGTTAACAACCTTGTTAAGAAAAACCTGTTATATGAATTATTTTATTTTTTGGCTTGTATTTGCCCTGCTTCTGTTTATCATTATTTACTCTGATAAAAAGTATAACCTGCTGCGTGATACCAGCACGAATGCAATTAAACCATACAGCTTTTCGAGGGTACAACTTGTATGGTGGACACTTATTGTAATTGCTTCGTTTATAAGTGTGTTTGTTTTAAAACATGCATTGCCCACTTTTGATGCATCTACTTTGTATCTGTTAGGCATTAGTACTGCTACAACCGCTACTGCTACTGTAATTGACCTGTCAGACCAAAAAAGTGCAGCTTTGGTCAACAACGGGTTAAGTCAAAATGAAGCAGGAGAAAATTTTTTTCTGGACATACTATCCGATAAAAAC
>Ga0306923_10002751_pt1 | contig 16272 bp, 12 predicted proteins | sample sta12Can44000108_FD_203841 | JGI IMG/M metagenome (GOLD analysis project Ga0306923, IMG submission 203841) | Lab enrichment of tropical soil microbial communities from Luquillo Experimental Forest, Puerto Rico - statanox.12C.anox.44.000.108 (v2)... | ecosystem: Environmental > Terrestrial >... | reverse complement strand
AGAAGTTCATCCAGGCGCCGTCGTCCGCGCCGAGCGCGAGCGTCCCCGTCCGCACCCGCTCGACGACCCCGGTTCGGCCCGGGCCGTACAACCCGGAGAGCCGCACCACGCGCGCGGCGCCCCCGAGGGACCGCACCAACTCCTCGGCCGCGACCAGCACCTCGGCCGTCGCCGACGTGGGCGCCGGCGGGGTCGCCTCGTCGACGTCGCTCCCGTCGCGCTGCCCGAACACACCGGTCGAGCCGGTGTAGACGAACCCACGGACGCTGGCCCGGGCCGCCGCCTCGAGCAGGGTGCGGTTCGCGTCGAGGTAGGCGCGCCGGTAGGCCGCTTCGCCGTCGGACGCCGCCGCCTGGCAAGCGACCACCGCGTCGAGATCGCCCGGGAGCCGCGCCGCAGTGCCGGGTGAGCCCAGGTCGACGATCAGCGCCGCGACCCCGAGACGCGAGAGCTCCGCGGCGCGCGCGGGATCACGGCGGACGGCGGTCACGCGCTCGCCGCGCGCCACGAGCGCCTCGCACAGCGCGGTCCCGAGCCAACCCGCGCCGGCGACGAGGACGTGCATCATGGTCCGAGCGCCCCAGACACGATGACCCGCGCCTCGTCGACGATCCGCGCCAGGTGGGCCTTGTCCCGGAAGCTCTCCGCGTAGATCTTGTAGACATCCTCGGTGCCCGAGGGGCGCGCCGCGAACCAGCCGCTCTCGGCCACCACCTTCAGGCCGCCCACCTCCGCCCCGTTCCCCGGCGCCCGCGTCAGCTTCGCCAGGATGGCTTCGCCCGCGAGCCGGTCGGCCTCGACCGACGAGGGGGAGAGCTTCTTCAGCCGCGCCTTCTGCGCCGCGGTGGCGGGCGCGTCGATGCGCGTGTAGACCGGACGCCCCAGCGCGGTCGCGAGCTCCTCGTAGCGCTCCGCGGGATCGCGTCCGGAGGCGGCGCGGATCTCGGCCGCCAGCAGGTCCATGATGATCCCGTCCTTGTCGGTCGACCAGACGGTGCCGTCGCGCCGCAGGAACGACGCGCCGGCGCTCTCCTCGCCACCGAACCCGATGCCGCCGTCGAGCAGCCCTCGCACGAACCACTTGAACCCGACCGGCACCTCGAACAGCCGCCGGCCGAGATGCGCCGCGACGCGGTCGATGAGCGCCGACGAGACGAGGGTCTTCCCGACGGCGGCCGTCGCCGGCCAGCCGGGCCGGCGCGTGAACAGCCAGTCGATCGCGACCGCCAGGAAGTGGTTCGGGTTCATGAGCCCGCCGGCGGGGGTCACGATCCCGTGGCGGTCCGAGTCGGCGTCGTTGCCGAAGGCGACGTCGAAGCGATCCTTCAGGCCGACCAGGCTCGCCATCGCGTACGGCGACGAGCAATCCATCCGGATCTTGCCGTCGTAGTCGACCGTCATGAAGCCGAAGGTGGGGTCGAGCCTCGGGTTCACTACCTCGATCGAGAGCCCGTACCGGCGGGCGATGGGCTCCCAGTACCGGAGGTTGGAGCCGCCCAGCGGATCGACGCCGAGCCGCACCCCAGCGCGCTTCACGGCGGCGAGGTCGACCACGCTCTCCAGGTCGTCGACGTACGGGCCGACGTAATCGCGCTCGTGCGTCGTCGGCGCGCGGAGCGCCTGCTCCCAGGTGATCCGCTTCACGCCCGCGTTGCCCGCGGCGAGGAGCTCGTTCGCCCTCCGCTCGATGGCGGCGGTGACCTCCGTGTCCGCAGGTCCGCCGTCGGGCGGGTTGTACTTGATCCCTCCGTCCTCGGGCGGATTGTGCGACGGGGTGATGACGATCCCGTCCCCGACCCCGGTCGTCCGGCCGCGGTTGTGGGTGAGGATCGCGTGCGAGACGACCGGCGTGGGGGTGGCCGCCCCCCCGGCGGCGAAGAAGACGTCGACGCCGTGCGCCGCCAGCACCTCCAGCGCGGTGCGCTGGGCCGGCTCCGAGAGCGCGTGCGTATCCTTGCCGAGGAACAGCGGCCCCGACACCCCCTGCGCCGCGCGGCGCTCGCAGATCGCCTGCACCACCGCCAGGATGTGCGCCTCGTTGAAGCTGCGCCGCAGCGAGGAGCCCCGGTGGCCGGAGGTGCCGAACGCGACGCGCTCTTCCGGGCGCGCGGGATCGGGTCGCTCGTCGGAGTAGGCGGCGAGGAGCCGCTCCACGTCGACGAGCAACGAGGCCGGAGCCGGCTTTCCCGCGAGCGGATGGACCATGCGGAAGATCCTTGCACGTCCTCGACCCTCCGGGCTTCCCGAAATAGGGTCCGAAGGGTGGCACCGAGGATGGGGCCGGGTGATCAGGCGCGCTCGTGCGGCCCCAGGTCGTCGACCGGCGTGAGGCGGTCCTCGACGTCCACGACGCCGGGCACGCGCGCCACGCGCGACAGCAGCGTCGCGAACGCGAAGCGCGGGATGCGGCCGAACAGGACGATGGCGCCCTCCACCGCCGTCACCTCGACCCCCAGCGGGATGTCCACCATGGCCTGCACGCGCGCGACGAGCTCTTCGTCCGACAGGTCGTCCCCGGCGCGAGGCGCCAGCACCGGGTCCGGCGCCACCTGCCCCGCTGCTCCGCCGATCGACCCACCGGTTGCAGCACGTGCGCCCGCGACACGCGCCTCGCGGCGCCGGCGGAGTCGCGCGTCGAGCAGGAGCGCCACGCCGAAACCCGCCAGCACGCCGGCCATCATCGCGCGCTCCTCCCATCCACCAAGCTGCGTCTCGCGCCCCGCCCCCGCAGTCCCCCGCCCGTCCGCCGCCGAGGCAATCGCGGAGGGCGCTCGCGAGCTCGAGTTCCTGCGCGGGCGGCAGCCGTACGAGCACCGCTGGGCACGCGCCACCGGCGGCGCTAGGCCGCGCCTGGACCGGTGCCACCGGGAGGCCTCTCCCGAACGCCGGCGGACTTGCCGGCGGCCGGCCCGACCTCACGCTCCTCGAAGCCTCCTCGCCCATCGAGCCGCACCTCGACGAGCCGATCGAACCCCTCCTCGAGCGTCGGCGCGACGAGCCGCTTGGCGGTGGCGAGGATGCCCACCACGGGGATGCGCTCCTTTCCTTCGCGCCGGGCGTTGCGGGCGATCGACGCGCGGACGTCCGGCGGGAAGAAGCAGCAGGTGACGCGCGCGCCCAGGGCGCGCGCCAGCTCGACTACGGCGGCGCGGTCGGCGAGGGTGGGGCTCGTGTTGTCGACGAGGGCGCTGCGGCCGGCCCGGAGCGCCTGGTCGAGGAGCTCGCGCTGCCGGCGCGCGGGCCGCGGGTGGTTGCGGAAGAGGTCGCGCGAGACGAGGACGTGCGTCGCGCCGTAGCGCTGCCGGCCGTAGGTGCTCTTCCCAGAGGCCTGCAAGCCCACCAGGATCACGACCTCGGGGCGGCTGGCGTCGCCCGCGGCAGGTGGACAGTCTCCCTTCACGGGGGAGAACATGTCCAATCGTCCGTACGAAGCGACCTACGAGCCCCGCCCGGGCGACCAGGCACGGGACGAGGAGCTCCGGTATCAGCGCTTCCTCTCCGCCCTGCAGCGCGCCGGCCTCGGCGCGCCGCGCCGCGTCGAGTCGCTGGCGGTGACGATCCTGGGGGCGCTCGAGCAGCGGCTCTCCGGGGCCGAGGCGCGCGATCTCAACGCGGAGCTGCCCTGGCCGCTCCGCGACCAGCTCCGCAAGTTCGAGCGCGACCCGCGCGGCCGGCCCGAGCGCTTCAGGCGAGAGGAGCTCCTTCGGCGGGTCCGAGAGGAGCTCGGCCTCGAGCCGGGCGAGGCCGAGCACGCGGTGCGCACCGTGCTGCAGCACGCGCGCCAGCTCCTCTCGGAGAAGGAGGGCTCCGACGTGGCGGACCAGCTCCCGCGCGACATGCAGGACCTGTGGGTGCCGGCGGCATGACGAGGCGCGAGTTCCTGCGGGTGACCATGGCGGCGAGCGTGACGCCCGTGCTGCCGGCCGGGGTCGCCACTGCGGCCGCGGGCGGCGCAGCGACGACCACCCTGCCGCGACGGAGGCTCGGCCGGACCGGAGCGGAGGTCTCCCTCATCGGCCTGGGCGGCTTCCACATCGGAAAGCAGGAGGACGCGCGGGAGAGCGTGCGCATCATCCGCGCGGCCATCGACGGCGGCGTCACCTTCCTCGACAACTGCTGGGACTACAACGGCGGCGAGAGCGAGGTGCGCATGGGCAAGGCGCTCCGGGACGGTTATCGCTCGCGCGTCTTCCTCATGAGCAAGATCGACGGACGAGATCGCGCCACGGCAGCGACGCAGATCGACGAGTCGCTGCGCCGGCTCCAGACCGACCACCTCGATCTCCTGCAGCTGCACGAGGTCATCTATCCGGAGGATCCGGACCGGGCCTTCGCGAAGGGCGGCGCGATCGAGGCGCTCGAAGCCGCCCGGAAGGCGGGGAAGGTGCGCTTCATCGGCTTCACCGGCCACAAGTCGCCCGGCATCCACCTCGCCATGCTCCGCGCGGCGGATCGCCACGGGTTCGCTTTCGACACCGTGCAGCTGCCGCTCAACGTCCTCGACGCCCACCACGACAGCTTCGAGAAGGAGGTGGTGCCGGTGGCCGTCGCAAAGGGGATGGGTGTCCTCGGGATGAAGCCGATGGGGGACGGGTTCATCCTCCAGTCGAAGGCCGCCTCCGCGGTGGAGTGCCTGCGGTACGCCATGAGCGTGCCAGGCGCGAGCGTGACGATCACGGGCATCGACTCGCTGCAGGTGCTCGACCAGGACCTGAGGCTGGCGCGCGGCTTCCAGCCGCTGAGCGACCCCGAGCGGAGCGCGCTCCTCGCCCGCACAGCGCCCGCCGCCCGGGGCGGGCGCTGGGAGAGGTACAAGACGGCGCGTGAGTTCGACGGCACCTTCCACAATCCAGCGTGGCTGGGGCCTGAGAGCCTATGAAGAAATCCCCTCCCGTCGCCGAGTCGAGCGATCCGCGTCGCATCGCTTCGTTGCTCCTCCCTCACATAGCCTCCGGCGATGCTCGGTCGTCGCGCCGAGCCGGGTACCCGCGCCGCGCTTCGATCCTGCGCGGCGTGGGTGTAGCGGCTCGCTCGCCTGGCTCGGTCCGGGAATTCCCTCACAGGCTCTGAGCCATGATATCCCCCGCCCCCATGTCCATCAGCCGACGCTTCGCCGTGCGCTGGTCCGACGCCGACGCCAACGGTCACGTCCGCCACACCGTCTACCCGGAGCTCAGCGTCGAGGTGCGGCTCGCCTGGCTCGCCGAGGGCGGCTGGGACTGGAAGCGCTTCGAGCGGGAGCGCATCGGGCCGGTGCTGCTGCGGGAGGAGATCGACTACCGGCGCGAGGTGGGCCTGAACGGCTCCGTCGTCATCGACCTCGAGGCGGCCGGGCTCTCGCCGGACGGCGGCCGCTGGAAGATCCGCCACACCGTGCGGAAGGACGACGGAGAGGTCGCCGCGGCGGTGCTCGTGCTGGGCGGCTGGATGGACCTCGAGGCGCGGCGGCTGGTGGTCGCGCCGCCGAGCCTGCTCGAGCTGCTGCTCGCCGCGCCGCGCGCCTCCGACTTCGCCGAGCTGCCGCCCCTCCGCCGCGCCTGAGCTGGCGAGCGGGCGGCCCCGTGCTTGCCGCCGCCGCCACCGATCCTCAGATTGGGATCGTGGAGCGCTTCCTTCCGATTGCGCTCGCCGCCGTCGCGATCGCGTGCACGCACACCCGTGAGCTCGTCCCCGGCCCCGGCGCGCAGACCGCGCCCGGCCGTCCCAGCACCGCCGAGGAGGCGGTCGAGGGCGTGCGCGTCCAGGTGGACCCGGAGGCGTGGCGCTCCCGCAGCGTGCGCGACGTCCTGTCGCCGGCGAGGGTCCACATCGAGAACGGCAGCTCGCGCGCGCTGCGCGTCTCATACGGACAGTTCACGCTCGGTGGCCCGTCCGGCTTCCGGCTGGCGGCGCTGCCGCCGTACCAGGTGGTGCTCGCCGATGCCGCCGGCAGCGGAGCGACGGTTCCGCCCGGCTACGTCGGCATCGGACAGGGGTTCGTCGTCCAGCCCGGATCGGCCCGGTACTACCGGGGCGTGCTGCCCTGGTACGGGCAATTCCCGTACGACCCCGTCTACTACAACCGCTGGTATGGCGCGTGGCCCACCAACCTGCCGAACGACGAGATCCTCCGTCACGCCCTCCCCGAGGCCGTGCTGCAGCCCGGCGGCAAGCTGGACGGATTCCTCTACTTCAAGGACCAGCCTCCCGGCACGGCCCTGACCTTCTACATGGCACTCGTCGACGCGAGCACGGGAGAGGTCTTCGGCACCGTCGCCATCCCCTTCACGGTGAAGTGACCGCCCGGCCTCCGACCGCTCCCGGTGCGTTCGCGGCTCGCAGCGCCTCCCTCCGCGCCGCCTCGAACTCGTCGCCCGCCTTCCAGCGCGGCAGCTCCGGCGCGTCGGCGACCCGCAGCCCGACCACGAGCTGCAGCTGCGCGTCCTCGACCGCGCCCGACAGGTCCCAGCGCCCGGGCGCGGGCGGGTACTCGTCCGACGGCTGGTGGTAGCGCTGCTGCTCGAACGCCTTCTGCTGCTCCCGCCCCCAGTCTTCCGGACGTCCCAGGTAGTGCGGACCGCCCTTGACCGAGACGTCCGGCACGCCGACCCGCGCCAGCTCGAAGTGATCCGACCGGTAGTACGAGCCGCGGTCGGGGAAGGCGTCGCCGTGGACCGTCCGGCCTTGCGCCGCGGCCACGTCGCGAACCACGTCGGACGCGGACGACCTGCCGAGCCCGAGCACGGTCAGATCGCTCGTCCGGCCGAAGACGTTCACCGCGTCGAGGTTGATGAGGGCGGCGAAGCGCCCCACCGGCGCCGGCGGGTGCCGCGCGAACCAGCGCGCGCCGAGCAGCCCCTTCTCCTCGGCGGTGAAGAAGACGAACAGCAGCGAGCGCCTCGGCGGCGCGACGGCGGCGGCGCGGGCGATGGCGAGCACGGTCGCGCAGCCGGAGGCGTTGTCGAGCGCGCCGTTGTAGATGCCGTCGGTCGCCGGGGGGATCGGCGTCGCCCTCCCCAGGTGATCGTGGTGCGCGCTGTAGAGGACGTACTCCTGCGCGAGCTTCGGGTCGGTTCCGCGCACGAGCCCGACCACGTTGGCGCTCGGCGTGACCGCGCGCGCGACGGCCATGTCGAGCGTGAGCCCGACCGCGAGCGGCGCCGCTCCCAGGCCGCGCCGCCGCAGGTCCTGGGCGGCGCGGGCGCGCTCGTCGAGGTCCTGGCCGGCCAGCGCGAAGACCTTTCGCGCCGCCGGCTCGCTGACCCACATCTTCGCCAGCAGGCGCGCCTCGCCCGGCTGCTGCGGCAACGCCGTCTCGGTGCCGTCGGCCGACGCGGTGAGCACCTGCCACGGGTAGCTGGCCGAGGGCGTCGTGTGGACGATGATCGCGCCGGCCGCGCCGTGGCGGGCGGCGTTCTCGTACTTGTAGTCCCACCGGCCGTACCAGAGGCGCACGCCCTCGCCTGCGAAGGGCGGGTTGAAGTTGAGGACCACCACCACCTTCCCGCGCACGTCGGCGCCGCGGTAGTCGTCCCAGCCGTACTCGGGGGCGGTGACGCCGTAGCCCACGAAGACGAGCTCGGCGTGGTCGAGCTTCACCCGGTCCACCTCGGCACCGGGCGCCACGACGAGATCCATCTCCTTCGACTGCCGCGTCGAGAGCGCCAGCGCGCCCCTCGCCCCCCGCACCTCGACGAGCGGCGGCACCTGGGCCGTGAGCTTCACGAGCGGAACGCTCTGGAACCAGGAGGCGGGCGCGCCGCCCTGCCCCGGGAGGCCCGGCTCGAGCCCGGCGGCCTCCATCTGCGCGGCGAGGTATCGCACCGCGATCTCGTCGCCGCGCTGGCCGGGGGCGCGACCCTCCAGCAGGTCGTCCGCGAGGAACCGGAGATGCCCGGAGATCTCGTCGGCCCGGACGCGGGCGGCGGCGGCCCGTTCGGCCGCGGTGAAGGAGGGCGCGGCCGAAGCCGGGAGCGCCAGCAGCGCGACTGCGGCGGCGAGCGTGACCCGGGGTGCATGTCCGTGAGGGTGGCCCATGCGGCGCATCCTACCCGCGACTCACGGGCGCGTCAGCGCGAGGTTGTGTTGACTGGCCCCTCTCCCCCTCGCCCCGCCTGGCGGTGGGGCGAGGGAGACGAAACGCGAGGAGATGGAACGGCCCATCACCATGAGTGATCGACCCTCTCCCCCCACGGGGGAGAGGGCCCGGGAGAGGGGGCCGCACGGCACGGCCTTCTTGTCGCATAGGATGACGTCGCCCATGACGACCTTCGCCTCGCTGGCGCTCGCCGCCGCGCTCTCCGCCTCCGCGCCGGATCCTCGCGTCGCGCAGCTCACGTCCGCGGTCGACCCGGCCCGGATGCAGGCGACGGTGGCGAAGCTCGTCTCCTTCGGGACCCGCCACACGCTCTCCGACGCGCAGTCCCCGTCGCGCGGCATCGGTGCGGCGCGGCGCTGGCTCGCCGCGGAGCTCGCCTCGCTGGCGGCGCAGCCCGGCTCGCGGCTCCAGCCGTTCGAGGACCCGTTCACGCAACCGGCCGCACCGCGCATCCCGCGGCCGGTCGAGATCTGGAACGTCGGAGCGGTGCTGCCCGGGACGGATCCGGCGCGCGGGAAGGAGGCGATCGTGCTCACCGGCCACTACGACACGCGCGCCTCGGACGTGATGAACGCCACCATCGACGCGCCCGGCGCGGACGACGACGGCAGCGGCACGGCGCTCGTGCTGGAGCTCGCGCGCGTGATGGCGCGAGAGAAGCCTGCCGTCTCGATCTACTTCGTCGCGGTCGCGGGTGAGGAGCAAGGGCTGAACGGCTCGACGCACCTCGCGCAGCGCCTGAGGGGCGAGGGCGTGCGCGTCCTCGCCATGACGGCCATCGACATGATCGGCAACAGCGACGGCCAGGACGGCGTGCACGACGACGTCTCGGCGCGCCTCTTCAGCGAGGGCGTCCCCGCGGCGGAGACGCCGGCCGAGCGCAAGCTGCGCGAGGCGGTGGGCGGCGAGAACGACGGCGCCGCGCGCGCCTGGGCGCGCTACGTGAAGCGCGTCGGCGAGCGGTACGTCGAGAACCTGGACCTGTGGGTCATGCTGCGGCGCGACCGGCTCGGACGCGGGTCGGACCACCTCGCCTTCTCGAAGGAGGGCTTCCCCGCCATCCGCCTGGTGGAGGCGCACGAGCACTGGGATCGCCAGCACCAGGATCTGCGCACGGAGGATGGGCGCGCGTACGGCGACGTGCTCGCGCACGTCGACTTCGCCTACGCCGCGAAGCTCGGCCGCGCCCTCCTCGCCGCGGTGGCGGAGCTCGCCGCCGCGCCCGCGCCACCCATCGGCGTGAGCCTCGGTGGCGCGGCGAGCCCCGAGACCCGGCTCACGGTGGCGCTCCCGCGGGATAGCCGCGTAGCGGGCCTCGTCCTCTATCGTCGCCGGGCGGATGGCGTGAGCTGGGGGCGCGCGATCCGCTACCCGCGCCAGCCCGAGATCATCCTGAAGGGGGTCGTGCCCGACAACTTCGTCTTCGCGATCGCGACGGTGGACGCAGACGGGCACGAAAGCCTGCCGGGTTTTCCTGGAAAGCTGGAGTAGAGCGGGGGACAGGATCTGCCCGAGTCACGAATACCCCGGGTCATCGGCAACCCTTCGCCGCGCCAGCGGCCGATTGCCCCCGTGCGCAATCCGTTCCCCTCCGGGTCAGCCCCCGATTGTAGAGTGCGCCGCTTACCAAGAAGTCGCTGGCCGCACATCACGACACACCCTTCAATCGGAGAAACACTTGCTCAAGAGAAACGTGCTGCTCCTGGCGATGTCCCTCACCATCGCGCTCGGGGCGTCGCCCGCGCGGGCCCTCGAGTGGAGCGACAACGCGATGCGGTTCTGGTGGGGTCCGGCCTTTGCGGAGCCGGGCAACCCCAACAACGTCCCGAAGTACATCCTCAGCTTCACCCACGTCGACGGGTACAAGTGGGGAGGCAACTACCTCAACATCGACCTGCTGTACTCGGCCTCGTTCCACGGCGACAACGTGCAGGGACTCACCGAGGTCAAGTCGGCCGGCGCCGCCGAGGTCTACATCGTCTACCGGCACACCCTCAGCCTCAACAAGATCACCAACAGCAAGACGTTCGAGGTCGCCGGCGTCCTGCGCGACGTCGGGATCGAGCTCGGCACCGACCTCAACACGAAGAACAACGCCTTCGCCTCGCGCAAGATCATGCCGGTCGCCGGCGTGAGCGCGTCGCTGAACGTCCCCGGGTTCCTCAACATCGGCGTCCTGCTCGACAAGGAGTGGAACACGAACGCGATCGTCGGCAAGGAGGTCACGTTTGACGTGACGCCCATGTTCACCGCGGCATGGGGCATCCCGGTGTACGGCCCCCTCTCCTTCGAGGGCTTCGCCCTCGCCAACCTGCCGAAGGGCAAGGACGGGTTCGGGGCCGATACGAAGACGGAAGTCCTGCTGCACCCGAAGGCCATGATCGACCTCGGCTATCTCTGGGGCTCGAAGGGCTACCAGATCGGGGCCGGCTGGGAGTACTGGCTGAACAAGTTCGGAAACGACAGCAACGCGCCCGGCTCCCTCGGCGCGAAGCAGAGCACCGTGTTCCTCGAGGCGGCCCTCCACCTCTAGCCGCCCATGCCACACCGCGGTCGCCGCGCGGGGGCGGCGGCCGCAGCGTGCGTGGTCACTGGCCGCCGCCCGTCGACTCGGGGGCGATCTCCACGGGGGCGGCGCCCGCCGCGGCGCCTGGAGTGGCAGCGCCCGTCGATTCGGAGGGGCTGCCCTGCGGGCGGCGCCCATGTCGTGCGCTGTCGGTACGGACGCCCGGCACCTCGTTCACCGTCCCGCCCTTCTCGGCCGTTTCGGCGGGAGGTCGAGTGCGGCGGTTCTCGGCATCGCGGCCGGAGCTCGCGTCGGTCGCGCCGCTGTCGTCCGCACCGCCCGCCCCCCCGCCTCGCCCCTCTGCTGCAGCGGGGGAGGAGACGAGCAGGATGAGGAGGGCGGTGAGACCGCAAGCGCACCTGGGGTAGCTCATACTTCAACGTTGTGCATCGCAGCCCCGAGGACAACCGGCAAGCGCGGTCGCCTCGACCCGCATCTCGGCGGCTGCGCGGGGGCGTGGCGCCTGACCCTGAACCATCGTGGCGAGTTTCGCCGGATACCGATCTCTGGCGTTCGCTTGACGAGCGATGCATTGAAGCGAGCTCCCGCTTCGGGTTGGGGGCTGGGCGAGAGGCTGCAAGCCCAACCCCAGACGGTCGACGAACCAGCTCGCGCGAACGTCGACTTCGCGACCCACGTTGTGCGGATGACGCGGAGCGACTAACTCTCCCCGCCATGGACGAGACCCTCACGCCGCTGCAGCGGCTCTTCCTCGCCTTCGTCGCTTTCTTCGCCGTGCTGTTCAACCGCAGGTTCGCGGAGGAGGTGCACGCGCTCCGCGCTCGCGAGCGCGCCGCCCTGCCGCCGGGCGGACCGCCCTCCGAACGGGAATCCGCGCCGCCGCCCCCGGCGGACCAGGCACGACCCGCGGGGACGGCACCCGCGGTCCCCGCCGCCCCTCCCGCCGGGAAGGGCGCCTCGACCGTCCCGCCGGCCGTGGCGGCCGCGGCGGCACCGCCGCCCATCCCGAAGCCGGCGGCGCCCAAGCCCCCGGATCACGCCGAGTCATTGCAGATCATCGCGCTCCTCCAGCGCGACGGCAGGCTGCTCGACTTCCTGGAGGAGTCGCTGGAAGGATTCTCCGACTCCGAGATCGGGGCCGCCGCCCGTACCGTTCACGCCGGGTGCAAGAAGGCCCTCGGCGCCTACCTCCAGCTCGAACCGGTGCTGCACGAGCCCGAGGGCGCCAGCGTGACCATCGCCTCCGGGTTCGACCCCGCCGCGGTGCGACTCACCGGCAATGTGGTCGGACAGCCGCCGTTCAAGGGCGCGCTGCGCCACCACGGCTGGCGCGCCGCCCGCACCAGCTTCCCGCCGCTCCCCGCTCACGACCCACGCATCCTCGCCCCGGCGGAGGTGGAGCTGTGACGGGAGGGGCTGCCTTCGCGATCGGCATCGACCTCGGCACCACCAACTCCGCCCTCGCCTACCTCCCGCTCGGCGAGGAGCGCGCCGCGCCGGAGGTGTTGCCGATCCCGCAGCTCGTCCACGCGGGCGAGGTGGCGGATCGCCTGCTCCTGCCGTCCTACCTGTACCTGCCCCACCCGGCGGAGATGGCCGGCGAGGCGCTCCGGCTCCCGTGGGCGCCCCCGGGCGACGTGCCGCGCGAGGTCGTCGGCGAGCTGGGCCGGGCGCAGGGCGCGCTCACCCCCATCCGCCTCGTCTCGTCCGCGAAGAGCTGGCTGTGCCACCCGACCCTCGACCGCCGCGCGGCGTCGCTCCCGGTCGGGAGCCCGGCGGAGGTACCGCGCATCTCGCCCCTCGACGCCTCGGCGCGGTACCTCGCCCACCTGCGCGCGGCGTGGAACGCGGAGGTGGCGAAGGGCGACCCCGCGCTCGTGCTCGAGCGGCAGGCGGTGACCCTCACCGTGCCCGCCTCCTTCGACGCGGTCGCGCGCGAGCTGACGGTCGAGGCGGCGCGGCACGCGGGGCTGCACGACCCCGTCCTGCTGGAGGAGCCGCAGGCGGCGCTCTACGCGTGGGTCGAGGCGATGGGCGACGGCTGGCGGAAGCTGGTCCAGGTGGGCGACCTCATCCTCGTCGTGGACGTCGGCGGCGGCACCACCGACTTCAGCCTCATCGCGGTGGTGGACCGCGACGGGGAGCTGGGCCTGGAGCGCGTCGCGGTGGGAGACCACATCCTGCTCGGGGGCGACAACATGGATCTCGCGCTCGCGCACCGGCTCCAGCAGAAGCTCGCCGACACCGGCAAGACGATCGACCGCTGGCAGCTCCTCGCCCTCACCCACGGCGCGCGGCAGGCGAAGGAGCAGCTGTTCGCGGACCGCGCCAAGATGAGCATTCCGGTGACGGTGCCCGGGCGCGGCTCGAGCCTCATGGGCGGAGCGCTGCGGGTGGAGCTCACCCGCGGCGAGCTCGGCTCCACGCTGGTGGACGGGTTCCTGCCGCGGGTCGAGGTGACGGCCCGCCCGGCCGCGCAGCGCCGCGCCGCCCTCACCACGCTCGGGCTCCCCTACGCCTCCGACCCCGCCATCACGCGCCAGCTGGCGGCGTTCCTGTCGCGCCAGCGCGAGGCGCTCGACGCCTCCACCGCGCCCGTCCCCAAGCTCTCCGGGAAGGCGTTCCTCCATCCGACGGCGTTGCTCTTCAACGGCGGCGTCATGAAGGCGGCGGAGCTGAAGGAGCGCGTGCGCGAGGTGGTGGCGGGCTGGGTGGCCGCGGAGGGCGGCGAGCCGCCGCGCGAGCTGCCCGGCGTGGACCTCGACCTGGCGGTCGCGAAGGGCGCCGCCACCTACGGCCGGGTCCGCAGCGGGCGCGGCATCCGCATCCGGGGCGGCACCGCGCGCGCCTACTACGTGGGCGTGGAGACCGCCGCGCCGGCCGTCCCCGGGATCGCGCCGCCGGTCGAGGCGCTGTGCGTCGCGCCCATGGGCATGGAGGAGGGCACGCGCGCCGAGCTGCCCTCGCGCGAGCTCGGGCTCGTCGTGGGCGAGCCGGCCCGCTTCCGCTTCTTCGCCTCGTCGCTGCGCCACGACGATCGCGTGGGCTCGGTCGTGGAGCGCGAGGCCGAGCTGGAGGAGCTGGCGCCGATCGAGACGACGCTCCCGGCGGCGAGCGGGGAGGCTGGGCAGGTGGTCCCGGTCTCGCTGCGCGCGCACGTCACCGAGATCGGCACGCTCGAGCTGGAGGCGGCCGACGAGAAGGGCCGCGCCTGGAAGGTGGAGTTCAACCTGCGCGCCGCGGAGCAACCCTCAGCGTGACCGCGTCTCCCGCCGCCGCGCGGTTCCTCGTCGGCATCGACCTCGGAACGATCAACACGGCGCTCGCCTACGTGGACCTCGCCGCGGAGGGAGATCCCGCCGACGCGCTCCGCGTGTTCAACATCCCGCAGCTCGTCGCGCCGGGAGAGATCGGGGAGCGGCGGCTGCTCCCATCGAGCGCGTACGTCCCCGGCGAGCACGAGCTGCCGACGGCCGCCCGCCGCCTGCCCTGGGGCGAGCCGGACGTCATCGTGGGCGAGCTGGCGCGGGCGCAGGGGGCGCGCGTGCCGGGCCGGCTCGTGGCGTCCGCCAAGAGCTGGCTCAGCCACCCACGCGTGGACCGTACCGCCGCCATCCTGCCGTGGGGCGCGCCCGAGGGCGTGCCGCGCCTCTCGCCGGTCGCGGCCTCCGCCCTCTACCTCGCCCACCTGCGCGACGCCTGGGCGTCGCGGTTCCCGGAGCACCCGCTGCAGGATCAGCAGGTCGTCCTCACGGTGCCCGCCTCCTTCGACGAGGTCGCCCGTGAGCTCACGCTGCGCGCGGCGCGCGAGGCGGGGCTCGAGCGCGTCACGCTGCTGGAGGAGCCGCAGGCCGCCTTCTACGACTTCGCCACCCGGCACCGGGCCGACCTGGCGGGCGCGCTCGGCGAGCGGCGGCTCGTCCTCGTCTGCGACGTCGGCGGCGGCACGACCGACCTCACCCTCATCCACGTCGCGCCGCCCGCGGCGGCCGGCGCTCCTCCCCGGCTGACGCGCCTCGCGGTGGGCGACCACCTCCTGCTCGGCGGCGACAACGTCGACGTCACGCTGGCGCGGCAGGTGGAGGCGCGCCTCGGCGCCCGGCTCGACGCGGTGCAGTGGTCGTTGCTCGTGCAGGCTTGCCGTGAGGCGAAGGAGAGGCTCCTGGCGCCCGGCGGCGGGGGACAAGCCCCCGCCCTGCCGCCCGAGCGCGCGGACAAGGTCACGATCACCGTCCCCGGGCGCGGGAGCCGACTCGTCGGCGGCACGCTCACCGCGGAGCTGTCGCGTGGCGAGGTGGAGTCGGTGCTGCTCGACGGCTTCTTCCCGCACGCCGCGCCGGACGAGCTGCCGCGCCGCCGCGGGCGGGCCGGGCTCCTCGAGCTCGGCCTCCCGTACGAATCGGATCCGGCGGTGACGCGCCACGCGCTGGCGTTCCTGCGCGATCACGCCGCCGAGGTGGCCGAGGCGACCGGCCAGCCCGCCGCGCTGCCCCGCCCGGACGCGCTGCTCCTCAACGGCGGCGTCTTCACCCCGCCCGCGCTCCGCGAGCGGCTGCGCAGCGTCGTGTCGAGCTGGTTCCCGGCGGCGCCTCCGGTCGACTTGCTGGAGGCCGAGGCGCTCGACCTCGCGGTGGCGCGCGGCGCGGCGGCGTTCGCGCTCGTGCGGCGCGGGCTCGGGCTGCGCATCGGCGGCGGCACCCCGCGCGCGTATTACGTCGGCGTCGAGGCGCCGCGCGAGCGCGCGCAGGCGCTCTGCCTCGTGCCGCGCCACGCCGAGGAAGGCGCCGACATCGAGGTGCCGCGCACCTTCGCGCTGCGGCTCGATCAGCCGGTGCGGTTCCCGCTCTACGCCACCACGCGCGCCCGCTTCGAGGCGCCCGGGGACGTCGTCACCGTGGACGAGGCCTCGTTCCAGGCGCTCCCGCCCGTCGAGACCGTGCTGCGCGCGACGAGCGGCGGGAAGAGCGAGGTCCCGGTCAAGCTGCGCGCCGCCCTGACCGAGATCGGCACGCTCGAGGTGTTCTGCGTGGCGGAGGATCGCGACGCGCGCTGGAAGCTCGAGTTCGGGCTGCGGGGCGGCGCGGGCGACGAGGCCCCCTCCGAGGTCACGGCGCTGCCGCGGCGCTTCGAGGAGGCGCGCCAGCTCGTCGAGCTTTACTACGGGAAGAAGGCGGCGCCGGTCGACAAGCGCGACGTCAAGGGCCTGGGCCGCGCCCTGGAGAAGGCGCTCGGGCCTCGCGAGCAGTGGACGTTGCCGCTGCTGCGCGAGCTGTGGGCCGCGCTCCACGCCGGGATGGCCCGGCGGCGGCGCAGCGCCGACCACGAGCGGCAGTGGCTCGCGCTGACCGGCTACGCGCTCCGCCCCGGCTTCGGAGCGCCCCTCGACGCCTGGCGCTCCGCGCAGACCTTCGCCGCCTGGGGCGAGGGGCTCCAGTTCCAGGCCGAGCCCCACAACTGGCAGGCGTGGTGGGTGCTGTGGCGGCGCATCGCGGGCGGGCTCGACGAGGCGGCGCAGGAGCGGATCCTGGAGACGCTCATGCCTTTCCTCCCGCCGCCCGACCCGCGCCGCCCCCGGCCCAAGGTCGCCGGCGTGAAGCCCGAGGCGATCGACGAGATGATCCGGCTCGCGGCGAGCCTCGAGCGCGTCGCGCCGGGCCGGAAGCGCGCC
>Ga0306923_10002748_pt1 | contig 16275 bp, 11 predicted proteins | sample sta12Can44000108_FD_203841 | JGI IMG/M metagenome (GOLD analysis project Ga0306923, IMG submission 203841) | Lab enrichment of tropical soil microbial communities from Luquillo Experimental Forest, Puerto Rico - statanox.12C.anox.44.000.108 (v2)... | ecosystem: Environmental > Terrestrial >... | reverse complement strand
CGCCCTCCGAGATATACCGCCCGAGCCACTTATAGCCGGTCTTCCGGCTGACCCCGTACTCACGGCACAGCACCGTCATCTCATCCTCGCCCGCCAAAACCCGAGCGATAAACTGCATTCTCTCGTCCATGTGACAGGTCGCTTTCCACGGCATCGGCAGGTCCCCCCTGCCGGCAGTTCAAACCTGTCACCCATCCATCCGGTCAATTCTGTTACCAATCTACTCGGTCCGTACACCCCTCCCATCCCTCCCCGCTCGCGGGGGGGGGGGTAAAGATATATAGACCAAACTGGGCCACTTCGACCAATCATAACCAGAGCTACCGAGTTTGATTTGAGGCGCCGGTCACGAGCGAAACAGTGGGCTCAGCCCGGCATGCCGGAAGCTGCGACGCTGAGGGATTCCGCCAGCTTTGGCCGGCTCGGAGCCGGCGCTAAGCTTGGCCTTCTTTGAGTCAGAATTGTATGCGAGAGCCAGTTGGACCGGGGCCCACTACCGAGGAGATGAAAGTTTCTAATTGGCCCCAAAAACCTTGTGTTGATGACTGAAAGTTTCCCAACGCACCGGCCAAATTCCCAGGGAACCTGATACCGGCCCCTAAATGTTTGAACCGCCCAATACCAGCAAGAACATTACTAACGTGCACCGAGCAGGTAAGGACACCTCCTTCGCCCTCACCGATGCTTGTATCGCTGGGGCGTATTCTCTCCATTATTGCAGCCTCCTCTTCCCGAGACGTGGCGAATGAATATGTCTCTACAGCGCTCCCCTCTCCTTGCTGGAAACTGATATAGTCGTTGAGGTTTGCATTTTCTATTACAGCATCGGCGCCTACCCCGGGCCGCCCAAATGCCCCACCTGGGTCATAGAGGACCGGTGAGCCGTTGTTCTCTATCCACAGCGCCGCGTGATCGCCAAAACCTAAGTCGCGAGTAATAACCACTATCGTATTCAAGCCGATCGGATCGAAGCTGTTCACGGGATCGTTCCGGGAGTAGCTGTACAAATTGGTATCGCCACCCGCAAACAAGATCGGATCTTTTGTTATCCAGCGTCCAATCCGAGGGTCGTACTCGCGTGCCCCGAAATGCACCAGCTTGGTGTCGCTGTCGTAGAGCCCGCCAGCGAACCCGAAAGGCTGGAATCCGGGGTTTGTATCATTAATAACGTTTCCGAACTCGTCATAGTCGATCTCTTCAGCAATCGCTCCGGTGGTGGTATTCACAACCATCCGCGGACTACCCAACTGATCGGAGAATATCCGATAGGCGACTCCGCTGATCACCATATAGTCCGGGGAGTTCGCGTGTGTGGCATAGACGAACCGGCTGATAACCTTGCCCGCCGAATTAAGTTGCGCGACGATTTGCGAGCCTTGGTAGAGATACCCTGCGCCGAGGGTCCCGTTCAATAGCTTGCCGACGCGGCGGCCTTCAGAGTCGATGATGTATTCGATTACGCTGCCATTCGAGAATTTAACCGCGAGCAGATTACCAAAATCATCATATACGAAATCTGTCGTTTTTATACCTATGGTCCGACTGGCCACTTCGCCGTTATGCGTGTAGCTGTACAGGTCGGACCCATCCGTCAGCAGCCGGTCCTGGGCATCGTATGTCGCCGTCGCCGTCCCGAAAGCGGTCGTCACCGCTAGCCGATCGGAGTTTGCATTATAAGTGTAGCTGGCGACCGCGACGCCATTCTGACTTACCGTGGTCAAGCGGCCGTTGAGATCATAGTTGTAGGTGAAAGTGTTCGTTCTGCCGCCAATAGATTCGGTCTTGGCAATGATCCGGCCGACCCGATCGCGCGCGAACTTAACGGCATAGACTGGTGTCGTTCCGGAGTTCGCGGTGTAGCTGTTGAGCTCGCCGAACCCATTGTAGGTACGCGTATCGTTTGTCGCACCCAACCTGGTGCTGGTGACCAAGCCGTTCCCCGGGTCGCGTGACAGGACCAACGAACCCGCTTCCACCAGCAGTCCGTCATTGTCGTGCGCGAACTCAATCTGGTGGGCGTTGTTGACAGTTTGCGAGGTGACCCAAAAATTGTCGTCGTAGGCGACACCGACGTCGCCCGCCACTTTGCCCGCCCAGCTTGAGCTTGTTGGCAGTGAGCCGATATACCCGTACGCCAGGGCTTCGCCGCCGGTGACTGATTCCGCGGTCAGATTCCCTGTGTTGGCGCCGTAGGTATAATTGATCGTTGTGATCGGCGTCGTCAGTGAGCTCAGGCGACCGGCGGAGTCATATCCATCATTGACTGTCGTCCCGTCCGGCCGAGCGACGCTCACCGGATCCCGGTCTGCGTCGTAACTGTAGGTCGTGCCGCCTGTCCCAGGTAGAGTCGGCGGGGTATAAGCAGACCGAAGGTTGACGGGAGTATAAGCAAAGTGATGTGCCGATCCACCAGGTGGCGTTAACGCCACGAGATTGCCATTGGCGTCGTGCTGGTAGTGCACAACATTTCCATCGGGGAGGGTCGTGGTCGCCAGATTCCCGGCGGCATCGTAGGTGAAGCTTTTCGCACGGCCCAACGGGTCGGTGACGGTCGCGAGGCGGCCGCTGGCATGGTAGGCCAGCGTCGTCGTGCGCGGACCCCTCGTGACTGATTCCAGGCGGCCCCGAGCATCATAGGCGAGATTGGTCGGCAATAGGCCACTGGTCTGCATGCTGCTGACGCGTTCCAGATCATCGAGCACCACCGTCTGCGTGCGGCCTTCGGGGCTCGTGTTGACAAGGGTCCTGTCGCTGGCTGTGTAGGTGGATGTGTATGTGCGACCGTTAATTGTCGTAAGATCGGTCTGGGTCAGCAATGAGAATGGGTCCCCGGCGGCGCCTAGCGTCGCGGTGCGGCTGTAATTAGATTTCCGCGTGAGATCGCCGATCGTGGTTTTTTCGTGGGTCGGGATAGGCACCTGGATTCCCCAGCGCGGATCGGGTCCGTCGGTCTCGCTGTAGGACGTACCGTCGGGTAGAACCATGCTGCGCGACAGCAGTGCGGGCTGCTGCGTGTCCACTTCGGTGGTCTGCAAACCGTTCGTTCCGGTGTTTACGGACGTCTGGGCCGTTTGCGAAGCGGCTGATGAGAAGCCGACGCTATAAGCGCTCGTGCGATGGAGCGCTGTGGTCTTGGTCACGCTGTAGCCGGACGCGCCGTCGGCGCGAGCCAACGTGGTCGAGCCGCCTGCAGGGTCCGCATCGGTAGTGAGCCTGCCCCGGTGGCTATATTGAAAATTGTAAGTGTTGCCCCTGGCGTCGGTCATTTGAGTTAACAGACCCAGCGGGCTGTGGACGAGCCTGACGGCGTGACCGGCGGGGTCCGTAACCTGGCTCAGGTAGCCGTTGCCGTCAACCGCGAGAGCCGTGGTTTGACCATATGGCGAGATTATAGCGGTGGGATGGTCGTTCGCATCGCGGAGGATTTGGGTCACATTACCTGAGGCATCGACAACAGAACTCAGCTGGTCGGAATTATCGTAAGTGAATTGGTAGATCACTGCACCGGTGAGCGGGCCTACCGTCTCAAGATGTCGGCCTGACGCCCCGTCGAAGATATAGACCTCGCTGCCATCCTCGGAGGTGAGATAGATTTCTGAGTTTAGCAGCACAGGGCCCTGAACTTTGGCATCGGTACGCGTGCGCCCGTCGCCCAGAAAGAGTGCTTTCGGTGTCACGGCGTAGGGCGTGCACCCGCCCCCGGCACAATATTGCTGGACCGCCGGTTGGAAGGCGTGATGGACGTTCAAAGTCCAGCCGCCTAGACTCATTGCGTCCTGGGTGGCGACCGTGTCCGCACCGGCGTAGCCGGCAGCTCGATCGCTCTGGTATCGCAGGAAGAACGGTGTTCCGACTATCGTAATGTTTTCGCCAAGGCTCTGGTTTTGGCAGCCGATATCCGAACCTGCGGCATGGCACGGGTCATCGACAGTGTCGTCGGGAAAAGGGGACAGGTTCCAGGTTACCTTCCATTTGGTCGGTAAACTGAGGTCCGCAGATTTCGCGGTATATGAGTAGGTGCCGCTCCAGTTGGTCGCAGAGCTTGGCAATGGCGGGAGCTGCAGCTCGCTGAAGCTCCCCCAGCCATCTTGGACCGTCTGAGATGACTTTTTTCCAAAGCAGTCGATAACAGTGGAAGTCGCGTTAACAATTCCATAGAATAAAACAGTCGAGTCCTGGATGACTAAAGCGGGCGGAGCGGTGAAATACAGTATGCTCCGGCCCTGCGCGGTGATCGTTGTGGTGGAAGGAGGATTCCCGCCACACGACTCCTGCATGCTGTCATCAATGGAGACCAGATCGGCGTAACTCCCAACGGCCCCAAACCCAGCTGCAGTCCAAGAGCACTGGCCGCCGCCCTCAGCTTTAACATTGGCTGTTATTGTTTGATTTGTCCGTTGTTCGAGTTCACCGGATTTCTGATCAAGCTCCCCGCGAAGCGTAAGCGTGCCATACAAGGTCTTCACATTGGACCATGCGGGCGGGCAAGCTGCTTGCGCTGGCCTATTCGCTGCGGCGATGCCCATCAGCAGGGCAACAATTCCGACGATTCGTCCCAGCGCCGCCGGAAACCTCGTCGTCGAATGTGCAGATTTCGTCATCGCCCGCGCCCCCTGGTAGCTTCTCATTTTAGCCTCCTGAGTTGACCGGCAGCAGGCTGTTCTATGGATGATCCCCCTTGAGAGCCGGCCCCAACACATTTTAGGTTAAGGGCTCTGCTAGCAAGTGTGAACTAGATCACACTTCTCCACGTCGGGTGCCGAAATAACCTCGCCTCGGGTGATCCTGGCGATCACCGAACACCGCGAACCAAGCCCAGTGACTGGGCGACTAATCGCTCCGTCGTGTAAGCGAGATTTTCGCGTCGCCAGGGGTTGAGATGCGCAGTCCTCCTTTGATAATGCTGTTCAGCCGTGCCGTTGAGGTGCCGTGGTAAAGCAGCCACCTGGAGCCCATTAAGTTTCCGGCTGTTCGGACTCATCGTCGGCCTCCCATTACTTTAGATGAGTTTCCCGCGCAACTCCCGCTGCTTTCGCCAAGTTTCGCTGACGATACATCTTCTCACCTTTCTCTGGCTGGATGCGGAACTCCTCGTCACTGGCCTCGTTACGCCGTATTCAATCTGCGCCTCGGGATCGAGCCCGACGTCGAACTGCTCCGCCCAGCGATTAGCTATCCGGCGTACCAGTGATCTTTGTCGGCTGTCAGACCCACCTCTAATAGCGACCGCCCGGGTAAAGGAAAAATCAACCCAAAGTCGCCTACTTTCAGCGACTATGAATTGCCTCCAAATCCCGGTTACAGATTGGCCTCAAATCATCCTTGCTAGCGGAACATGGGCGCTAGTGTTTGCTACATTGTGGCTAGTAAAAGGTCAGCTATCGACCGTTAAAGAACACGTCAAAATCCAACTCTATCTGGAACTTCGCAAGGAATTTGATCGTGATCCCCTGCTCAAGTCACGAGAGATATTCGCAGGACAACTACTCGACAACAAGCCTCATGAAGAGCTGAATCAGGCTGTACTAAACTTCTTTGAAGATATGGGAATGTTATTACGCCGAAAATACCTCGACCGCGAGATGATATGGGACACGTTCGGACATTTTGCAAAAATGTGGTGGAGTGCTTCTAAAGATTATATTGCCAAAGAGCGGGCCAACCACGACGGAGACATGTTCTTTTTTAGTGATTTTAGATATTTAGTCGGCCAGTTTTCTGAACACGATATGAAAAAAAGGTGCAAGGCTGGAGTGGAACTGGAACCATCACTTTCTGCTATCAAGGCATTCCTAGAATCAGAGGCGCTGCGACCGCGAATCAGAGGCGCTGCGACCGCGCGGCTTCTGACCAAGGCGGAATAGTTCGAGAATTCTGCAAAACTACGGGCAAGCTCGTTCAACGTCCCGCCCTTCGACCTCCGTTGCCCGGCCTGTGCCTTACATGCCTGGTGCTGACCTCAGCGTCGGTGACCCCTCCCGCAAATGCTGCCCTAAGGGGGAGCAAGGAGAGGATTTCGTCCACAGCTTTGGATGCCGTAACCCGCTTCGATACCAAGCTGACGATATTCCGAGCCAACTCCGGGTTGAGCCGACAAATCCCATCATCCCGCAGCGTTAGGTCGCCCGGTGAAAACGTGTGTGCCTGCGAGAACCCGAGCACCGCACGATCCACTAGAGGCCGCATCGGCTCCATAAGGTCGAGCACCAGGGTCTGCTTCCCGCCATACCGCCCGTGGAAGTACCCGATTGTCGGATCAAGGCCTGCGGCAACCACGGCCATCCGAACCTGACTTTCGAGTACCGCGAGGCCGTAGTTCAGCATCGCGTTAAGTGGATGCATGGCGTTCCGGTTTCTCTTGGTGTTCGGTGGGACCCGCGGACCGATCCGATGCCATTCCTCCGGGATCGGCCGACGGTTGAGGCCTTTCCATAACAACGGCATCGAGCGCCACGCGGTGAAGTAAGCTAAGGCAACCCGCCCCTCGATCCCGCGCAAAGCATCAAGGGTTTGCGGCGGACGGGTTGTAATCTCGCGCAGGGATGCGGCCACTTCCTGCAGGGCTCGCTCGCGAGCGGGACTCGCCTCCACCACTTGGGCCAGCGTGTCGCAGGACGCTCCGAACTTATCGGTTACGAGCCATCGGCAGATCGCCATCCGGCGATCGTCATCGATTTGGGTTTCACGTTGAGCCCGAGTGATCTCAGAATCGGCTGCATAACCGGTCCCGCCGGCAACGGTGATTGCCTCACCCCGCCAGTTGATCTGAATGAGCGGGATCTGCTGGGTCGAAAGGAACTCCAGAACGTCGAAGGTTAGAGCACCATTTCCATCAACGACGACGATGCGGGACGGCAAATCGGGATGGCCCGGAAAGAAGCGCCATTCCTCCCGCTTCTGGGGATAATGGGTGAACCCGTTATGAACGAGTAGGGAGCCGCCGTCGATATGGAGCCGGACACCATGTCCACCGAGAACGAGCGGAGAGCGGACCTTCCGTTTTTGCTTCCGGGCACGAGGTCTCCATGTGGCTTGCTTTTGCCAGTAGGCGCTACGGTCGGCCCATTCGGCGTCGTCTTGATCGGCGGTCTGGTCGAGAATTGATTTTTCAAGAGTACCGTCGAGGTCGCCGTCGGCTATCTTATCGATCGTCATGGAGCCATCGGAACTCTGGCCGGATGCACTACGTCTCGATGAGGCGTGGTTTAGTCTGGGATCGGAGGAGCAAAAGGTACAGTATCGGAACGCCGGGCGCAATCGACATCTAACAGTTTACCTTGAAACAACGATGCGCCGAGTTCTGTTAGACAGAATTCATGATGGAGAGCTGTTGTGCCTGGGCATGAGGATAGTTCCTAATTTAGGCGACAGCCCCGAATTCTTACCTCAAATTTTATTCGAGAAGCCTGACGTTGATTGGGAGAAATCAATCATACGTGCATATGGTCGCACGTATGAGGGCGTCAGGGTCACACCTCGCCCGCTGGTGAGTGAGATCGAGTTACCAAGACCGGCAGTGGCCAAACGCCAAGGGCGCCCACCGGTCGGAGACAAGATCCGGGAGGTCGTGCGAGATTTGGGCGCCAAGGGGCAACTGGATGGTCTCTCGCGAAAGGAGCAAGAGCATCTGGTTAGATCGCAAGCACGCGAACGATACCCACAACATTTCCCGAAGGAAAGCCAGCCTTCGCGGACAAAGATTCTTGAATCTTTGAGGGCAGAGGGCCTCTCGTAAGCCGATTTTTCGTCCGTTCAAAAAGTACATAAAGTCCAAAAATTAATCTATACTTCATTACTGTCGCCAAAACTTAAATTATCGTGCTTCATCGCCTCGTTCGAGACCCACACGGTTGTTTCGAGGGCGTGCGCGATGGCAAAGCGCGATTATGCCGCCGAATATCGGCGCCGGATCACCCGCGGCCTAGCGAAAGGTGTCAGCCGATCGCAAGCCCGCGGCCATCCGAGGGCGAGTGAGCGATACCTCTCGCCGAGGCGGCCCGGCTACCAAAAGCTGGAAGCGGGGGTCGCAGCACTGCGCAAAACCAAAAGCCTCAGCGCGGCCGCCCGGCAAGCGAAGGTCGCACCCGAGCGGTTGCGACGATACCTCCGCGAACTCGACTTCGTTGAAAAGCAGCGTGGCCGCTGGGTGGTTGGTCCCGACCCCCGATTACGGGTGGTGCTCATCTACAGCGACGGCAAGAAACAGAGGATCGTCGTGCAGGGATACGAACCAGCTGCACTGACGGGGTCGTATTGGAACGCAGTGGGCGACTTCCTGAGGACCAATGACCCCGCCCATCTAGCGCCCTTCGTCGGGGTGCAAATCAGGGATGCCAATGGCAAGCCATACACTCTCGAAACGCGACCAAACGTGCTCTATCGGCTCGCCAGTGAGGGCATGAATAGCTTCGAGCAAGTCTATCGAATTGTCGTTTAGCTGAGGGGGGAAATCAATGTTTGACAAAAACTACGACAAAGAGCGCCGTGATCAAGCAAGAACTGAGCGGCTTGGCTCCAATAACCCGAAATGCCTATTCTGTGATGAGAACGATCTTTGTTGCTTGGAACGTCATCACATTAGCGGAAAGAAATTCGGCGATTACTGCGTGATTGTCTGCCGCAATCACCATCGCAAGCTTTCGGAGAAACAGAGAGACCACCCGCCGGTTCTGCCGGGTGTACCCAACAAGGTTGAATGCATTGGACGATTGCTGCTGGGCCTCGCTGATGCCTTCGAAGTGGCGAAGGCACCACTATCCCTTGTCGATTTGTTACGGCAGCCTGGCTTGGACCTGATTGAGTACGGCCAAGACTTGCGGACAGGCGATGGAGAGCAGCCATGACCGGCCCTGATCGGGCCGGCTACGGCACCGTCGATTATTTACCCATTGCCGTTCGTGCTTACGTGCCACTTGCCAAAGCCGAGCGCCCGAGAAAGCCACGGCCAGAGCCCGAGCCATCAGAATGGGTGCTGATTTTCGACACAGAGACCAGCACCGATCCGGCCCAGCGGTTGCGGTTTGGGTCATTTCAACTACGGAAGGCCGGCGTGCTGGAAAAGCATGGCTTGTTCTATGACCCCTCTGCATTGACAGATCGCGAACAGCGGCTTCTCGCCAGCTTCGCTCGATCGAACGGGCTCGAATTGCTAACCGCTACGGAATTCGTTGAAGGCGTATTCTTCAAGTTCGGCTATGAGCTTCGCGCCACGATCGTCGGTTTCAATCTCCCTTTCGACATCTCGCGGCTTGCCGTACGGCACGGCCCCGCTCGCCGTCGCCCGATGCGCGGTGGCTTCAGCCTTCAGCTTTCCGAGAACCGATGGCTGCCGCGGGTCCAGGTGAAGCACCTATCCCGGCGAGCATCGATGATCCGATTTACGGCGCCGCGAAGACAGCGGACATCCCGCGGGATGCGCAAGCATACTCGGGTGCCGGTGCGTCGCGGCTTCTTTGTCGACGTGAAGACAATTGGAGCAGCCCTCACCAGCCGCTCCGACACACTGGCTTCGCTTGCTGAATTCCTCGATGTGCCAAGCCGGAAGATGCAGACCGAAGAGCACGGCGGGCCGCTGTCACCTAAGTACATCGCCTATGCAGTCAACGATACGCAAGTCACATGGGAATCCTACGCCGAGCTAAGCCGACGCTATGCAATGCACGTTCTTACCCAAACACCAATGCATCGGATCAAGAGCGAGGCCAGCATGGGCAAGGCCTACCTCAGGGAAATGGACATTCAGCCCTGGCGGTTGATGCAGCCTGATTTCCCGCCCGAAATCATCAACCTCATCATGCAGACCTATTTCGGGGGGCGATCCGAGGTCCATCTGCGACGGGTCATTTCTCAAGTTCTCTATAGTGACTTCCTGTCGATGTACCCGACAGTCTGCACGCTCATGGGGTTGTGGCGCTGGGTGATCGCGAAAGGCATCAGCTGGCGGGACACTACCGATGAAACGCGAGCACTCTTGGCGAGGATCACGAGATGGGAACTTCAGCACCAGGAGTTTTGGCCCTTTCTGACGGCATTGGTTCAGATTTTGCCAGACCGAGACATCCTGCCTGTGCGAAGCCAATATGGTGGCGAAGCCCAATATACAATCGGCCTGAATGAAGTCAGCTCCGAAAGGCCGCTTTGGTACACGCTCGCCGACTGTATAAACTCGAAACTGAAGACCGGAAGAGCGCCGCGTATCCTCAAGGCTATAACATTCGAGCCAACGGGAATGCAGATGGGTTTACGTCCGGTCAATATCGGCGGCAACCCGGAGTTCCGCATCGACCCGCGGTCGGGCGATTTCTACAAGTCGATTATCGATCTGCGCAGCTCGATCAAAGCGCGGCTGAAAGACTGTGTTCCATCAGAAAGGGAAGCGCTCGATAGCCAGCAGCAAGCACTCAAGATCCTCGCCAATGCCACGAGTTATGGCATTTTTGTGGAGATCAACGTCGAGGAGCTACCGAAACCAGCATCAGCCCTGCGGTATTCGGACGATGGCACGTCTTCCGAGATCTTTGTCGATAAAGCCGAGCTGCCCGGTAGCTATTTTCACCCGCTTCTCGCTTCGCTGATCACGGCGGCGGCTCGGTTGATGCTTAGCATCGCAGAGCAGTTGGCAGCCGATGCGGGGCTCGACTGGGCGTTCTGCGACACCGACAGCATGGCCTTTGCAAAGCCGGATGACATGGAAGGCGCAGAGTTTCACTGCCGTGTCGGCAATATTCGCGCTTGGTTCAACGTGCTCAATCCCTATGAAGGGGCCGGCGATCTTCTCAAACTGGAGGATCCCAATTTCGAGCTGATCAGTGGCAGGGCGTCCAGCACGCCAGCGCCGCTGTACGTCTGGGCCATTTCGGCAAAGCGGTACGCGCTGTTCAATCTCGACGCCGTCGGGAGGCCCGTCCTGAGAAAGGCGTCAGCCCATGGGCTTGGGCATTTGATGCGGCCATACTCCGAAGCTACCGCGCCTCTATCAATTCCCGCGCCCATCGCATCGCTGAAGAGCATCGGCGTTGATCGCTGGCAGTATGATGTCTGGTATCGCATCGTCGAAGCGGCCCTCAATGACTGCCCCGATCGGCCGAGCCTCTCCGACTTGCCCGGCTTCGATCAGCCCGCCGCCAGCCGGTATGGAGCGACGACCCCGAGTTTGCTCCGTTGGTATGACGCCTACAACGAGGGAAGGGATTATCGGGATCAGTTTCGTCCATTCAACTTTTTGACTGTGTTCCCGGCCCGGAGAAATCCGGCCTTGGATTGGACCGAGTTCAGCGACGAAAATGGTCCCGGCAAACGGCACCGCCGGGATCGCGGCGACCTACCCAGACCGGTCGCACCGTACAACTCAGATCCGGCTCGCGCGGCTGAGAATTGTTTCGATCGCCTGACGGCGAAACCCGTACCCGCGGATCAGCTGAAAACTTATGCTGAAGCGCTGGCGGATTATCATATCCATCCGGAGACGAAATTTCTCAACGGCGATTATATTGATCGCGGCCCAACTGTTCGCCGACACGTCCATCTCGCCGGGGTGCGATACATCGGAAAAGAGGCGAACCGGTGGGAGGAGCAGTTCTATCTCGGGCTCGATCCCGAAGCTCAGATTGAATATGACGGCGGTCCCGAAGCCACCGAACAGGCTCGCCTCCGGATTTGTCAAGCGGTGGCGACCTTTGGGCAAAGGAAATTGGCGAGAGCATCCGGAGTTGCTCGGGAGCAGCTTCGAGCGATCCTAAAGGGAGAGGCGCAGCCTCGATCGAAGACGGTGGCGAGGCTGCTGCGGGCTATTTCCCCTCTTGAAGCCGAGGTGCAAGAGCAGCAGACACCGGTGCCGACCGTCAGAAAAATGGGAGGACGGCGGTGAAACCGGACGGCTGGAAGCTAGATGGGCGCTCCCGCTGGGTTCTCTACCACGGCACCTCGACGAGCCGGCTGAACAGCATTCTCAAAGAGGACCGCCTGCGCATCTCGAACCCTGGCGATCCAAAGATCTCCCTCACGACGGAGCGATCCGTCGCTGAGTATTGGGCTTGTCACGCAGTATTCGGTGATCGCCACGATCGTTCGGATAAGGAGAGCAAAGCCGTCGTGCTGGTACTCGATTGTGAGAAGCTGCTAGCCGCTGGCTACGACCTAACAGAATTTCGCGATGACATATGGGGCGAAGGGGAGTGCGATTGAGAAAACGAAATCGCGTGCTGGGATGATATTGAGCCGTTCAGCGATTTCCTGATTGAAGTCCAGTCAGTTGCATCGGAGCGTTATAAGGACGTTACCGATCACGGTTCCGCAGCCTTTAAGCCCCACATTCTGTCGATTGCCGGCTACGAGCTGACGGTAATGGCGCACACGATTGGCAAACTGAGCGAGGGCGAGATTACGCCCGAGCTGGCCGATGGCGTGGTGACGGCCCTGAGGGACTTGCGATTGGCATTGGACTTCAAAGGACCTGAGTGAACCACCCGAAAGGCGATATATCCAAGCAGATACTACTGCTTAACCTTATTCTTTGAGCTAGGGAATGGTGCTGCTCTACCTCGAACGAGGGCGTTGCTTGAGCCTCGACATAGTTAATGCTATTCTCGTGCGTAACAGGACAAAAGTGATGTTCCAAAATGAAAGGGAGACATAATGGACCCGATCACCACCACCATACTGGCCGCTTTAGGCGTGATGGGGTCGGAGGTGATCAAGTCCGGCGTCAAGGACGCCTATGACAACTTGAAGGCGGTGATCCGCCGGAAATGGGGCGAAACCGCTCCGATCAGCAAGGCGATCTCCGCGATCGAAGAAGATCCAAGCTCTAAGGCGCAGGCGGCCGTCCTCGAAGAGAAGGTTGCTGCCGTTAGGGCGACCAACGACGCCGAAGTGGCGCAAGCGTTACACAAGCTGGTTGAGGAGATGAAGACGCACGGCATCGGCGGCGAGGCGGTCGGCAAGATCCGTTTCAATATGAGCGGTGGCGTGGTGCAGGGCGTGGCGGGGGCCGAGAACGTGCAGATCGGCTCTATGACCTTCGGGGCTCCGCCGAAAGACTAGGCCTTAGCGCAAGGTCGTCCTGGTATGACCGACGCTACCGTCGAGACGTCCGTCACCGGCGGCCAGATCCAAGGCGTCGTCGGGGCCGGGACCGTCGTTATCGAGAATCTCACGATCTACAACCGCGAGATCCAGCAATCAGTCGTCGCCGACACGGCCCGCAAACCTATTCCGCCGTGCCCCTATCCGGGGCTGGCCTATTTCGCGCCTGGAGACGCCGATCTGTTCTTCGGTCGAGATGCGGCCATCACAAGGTTGGCGGAGGCGGTCGGGCGACAGAGCCTGACCGCTTTGGCGGGCCCTTCCGGAAGCGGCAAGTCCTCGATCGTGCTGGCGGGCTTGGCACCACGCCTGCACGGGGCCGGCGGCTGGCGCTTCAGTCATTTCCGCATCGGCGCCGAACTGGATAGTGACCCTTTTCTGGCTCTCGCCCGAGCCGCGGTGCCGCTCTATGTGGCCAGCCAATCCGAAACTGAGCGCCTGCAAAATACAAGACTGTTGGCCACAAGACTTCAAACCGGCGAACTGACATTACGCGACGTGTTCGCCGACTGTCGCAGCCGCAGTAAGGGCATTCGCATTCTGTTGATCGCCGATCAGTTTGAAGACGCGTTCATCTCAGTCAAAGACGAGGCAATTCGTCATCGCTTTATCGATGTATTGCTGGCGGGCTTCCCTGATCCGGTGCTAGGCAGCAGCCCTGACATCTGCCTGATCGTGACCTTGCGCGCCGATTTCTTTGGCCATGCGCTATTTCATAGGCCACTAGCAGACGCCCTGCAGGGTCACGTCGAGAACCTCGGGCCGATGAACCGGGAGGAGCTGCAGGCGGCCATCCGCCGCCCGGCGGAGAACACGCGGGTCTCGTTCGAGCCGGGCCTCGTGGAGGCCCTTCTCGACGACGTCGAGAGCAAACCCGGGAGCCTGCCGCTACTGCAGTTCGCACTCCGAGAATTGTGGGGGCGGCAAGAGAAGCGAACCCTAACGCGCAAAAGCTACGACGCCATCGGCGGTATTGAAGGCGCGTTGGCGCAGCGGGCGGAAGCGATCTTTGCTGTGATGACCGAGAACGGCGCCAAGCCTTATGTGGTCCGCGACTTTCAGCGCTTGTTCACCCGGCTGGTCGCGCTCGGCGAGGGCCAAGAAGACACCCGACGCGTCGTTGACCGGCGGGAGCTCGGCGATGAGGTTTGGGCTTTAGCGCAGCGCCTGGCCGGCGAGGACAACCGGCTGGTGGTGACCAGCGCGCCGGGATTGTCACGCGAGACCGCTGAAGTCGTGCACGAGGCGTTAATCCGGCACTGGCCCAAGCTCGTTGATTGGATTGAACGAGACCGCTCTTTCCTGTCCTGGCTACGGCAGATCAAATCGAACGTAGAGCTCTGGTCGGTCGAGCCGTCCGATGACGGACCGTTATTGCGCAGCGGCATGCTGGCTCAGGCCAGGGATTGGCTTGCGCAGCGACACGATGATCTCAGTCCGGCAGAACGAGGCTACATCGATGCGAGCATTGCACTGCAACGAAAGGAGGAGGAGGAGCGGGAGGCGGCGCGGCAGCACGTGATCAGGCGGGAGCAGGAGTTGGTGGCGGCGGTCAAGCTCGCAGCGGTCCAGCGACAGCGCGCGAGGATCGCTGTAATCGGTGGGATAGTCTCTTTTGTGTTCGCACTCCTGGCTATTTTCGCCGGGTACCACGCCTATACTGCACAAAATCAAACTCAGGCAGCTCTGAAGCAGGTCCAAGTCGAGCGCGATAGAGTGCGTACGCAACAATTAGCCATTCAGGCGCGCCGCAGCATAGAGGCAGCTTCACCGGAGGACGTCGAGCGTGCCGGCGCTCTGGCTCTCGAAAGCATCAATCTCGCACGCAAAAGCAATTGGCCTGCCGAGGCGGACGCGCTTGAAGTCGCTCGGAGCTTGTTGATCGACCTACCGCTGGGGGTCCTCTCGCAGGGGAGCCCGGTTTTGGCCCTGGCGGTGCTAGTGGACGGGCGGCTCGCCAGCGGGGGCCTGGACGGCAAGATCAAGCTGTGGCCCAAGGACGGCATGGGCGTGCCGGAGGTCCTCTCGCAGGGCAGCTCGGTTTTGTCCCTGGCGGTGCTAGCGGACGGAGGGCTGGCCAGTGGCGGCAAGGACGGCCAGATCAAGGTCTGGCCTCGGCATGGCACGGGCGAGCCGGTGGTCCTTTCGCATGGCAGCTCGGTCACGTCCCTGGCAGCGCTAGCGGACGGGCGGCTGGCCAGCGGCGGTGAGGATGGGCACATCAAGCTCTGGCCCTGGCAGGGTCCGGGGGAGCCGACGGTCCTATTATCGCATGGCAGCCCGATCACGTCCCTGGCAGTGCTAGCGGATGGGCGGCTGGCCAGCGGCGATGAAGACGGCAGGATCAAGCTCTGGTCCAAGGACGGGACGGGCGTGCCGGAGGTCCTCTCGCAGGGCAGCCCGGTTTCGGCCCTGGCGGTGCTAGTGGACGGGCGGCTCGCCAGCGGGGGCCTGGACGGCAAGATCAAGCTGTGGCCCAAGGACGGCATGGGCGCGCCGGAGGTCCTCTCGCGGGGCATTTCCGTCAGATCCCTGACCGTGCTGACCGACGGACGGCTCGCCAGCGGCGGCGACGAAGGCAACATCACGGTGTGGTCCAAGGAGGGCGCGGACGAGCCGACGATTCTTCCGCAGGGCGGCCAGGTCTTGGCCCTGGCGGTGCTAGCGGATGGGCGCCTCGCCGGCGGCAGTAGCGATGGCAAAATTAAGCTGTGGACCAGCGACGACCCGGTGGTTCTCTCGCAAGGCAGCCCGGTCTTTTCCTTGGCAATGCTGACGAACGGGTGGCTAGCCAGCGGCGGTGACGGCAAAATCGAGCTCTGGCCAGAGCAGGGCACAAGCCAGCCAGTGGTTCTCTCGTACGGCAGTCACGTCCGAGTCTTCGCACTGGAGGTGCTGGAGGACGGGCGGCTAGCCAGCGGCGGTGAGGATGGGTACATCAAGCTCTGGCCCCGGCAGGGTGGGGAGCCGACGGTCCTCTCGCATGGCAGCCCGATCACGTCCCTGGCAGTGCTAGCGGATGGGCGGCTGGCCAGCGGCGGCGAAGACGGCAGGATCAAGCTCTGGTCCAAGGACGGCACGGGCGAGCTGGAGGTCCTCTCGAACGGCAGCCCAGTCACGTCTCTGGCGGTCCTGCCGGACGGGCGGCTGGCCAGCGGGGGCACCGAAGGCAGGATCAAGCTCTGGCCCCAG